>Ga0116180_1001999_pt1 | contig 16526 bp, 12 predicted proteins | sample AD_UKC073_MetaG_FD_89804 | JGI IMG/M metagenome (GOLD analysis project Ga0116180, IMG submission 89804) | Active sludge microbial communities of municipal wastewater-treating anaerobic digesters from USA - AD_UKC073_MetaG | ecosystem: Engineered > Bioreactor > Anaerobic > Digestate | place: USA...
GCCCGCCCGGCTGGGCGATGAAGACCAGCCCACCGGGGGACTCACGCAGTTGCATGAACTCGAACTGCACCACGCGCGCCCCCTTCAGCGTGCGCGCCATGCCCAGCATCACACCGCCGGCCGGCACCATCCACTGCTCACCCGATCCAGGCTCGTCGAGCTCGCTCTGCCAGCAGTCGGCCAGCCAGGACAGGGTGGACAGCGTGACCTGAGCGGGCTGTGCGCGCACGGGCAGCAGCAGGGCCGGAAGGAGCAGAAGACACAGGATGGGCAGGCGCATGCCCTGATTCTGCGGTTCGCCGCTTCCCGTATCCTGCGCGGCGCGGCCATGCCGCTGCACGAATCCAGGAGACACGATGCCCATGCTTTCCCGTCGGACCGCCCATGCCCTGCTGCTGAGTGCACTGGCCGTCGCCACCGGCCCCACCTTCGCCGAGGCCTACCCCACCAAGCCGATCCGCCTGGTCGTCACCTTCCCGGCCGGCGGCGCGCCCGACATCCTGGCGCGGCTGTTCGCCGACAAGGCGCAGCTGGGCCAGCCGGTGGTGGTGGACAACGTGCCGGGCGCGGGCGGCAACATCGGCGCCGACAAGGCCGCCAAGAGCCCGGCAGACGGCCACACGCTGGTGATGGGCACGGTGGGCACGCATGCGATCAACGGGTCGCTGTACAGCAAGATGCCCTACGACACGCTGAAGGACTTCGTGCCGGTGGCCCACATCGCCAGCACGCCCAACCTGCTGGTGGTCAACAACGACCTGCCGGTCAAGAGCGTGGCCGAGCTGATCACCTACCTCAAGGCCAACCCGAACAAGCTGAGCTTCGGCTCGCCGGGCATCGGCAGCTCGGTCCATGTGTCGGGCGAGCTGTTCAAGAGCCTGACCGGCACCACGATGCAGCATGTGCCCTACAAGGGCCGGCAGTTCGCCATTCCCGATCTCGTCGGCGGCCAGATCCAGCTGATGTTCGACAACATGCCGTCGGCGCTGCCGATGGCCAAGGAAGGCAAGATCCGGGCGCTGGCCGTCACCACCGCCAAGCGCTCGCCCGCCGCACCCGACGTGCCCACCGTGGCCGAGACCGTGCCCGGCTTCGAGGCCACCAGCTGGTTCGCCGTCTTCGCGCCGGCCGGCACGCCCAAGGACGTGGTGGCCAAGGTCAACGCCGAGCTGCAGCGCGTCTTCAAGCTGCCCGACGTGGTCGACAAGCTCAAGACCCTGGGCCTGGACCCGTGGATCAGCAGCCCCGAGGACCTGGCGAAGTTCCAGGCCGGCGAGATCACCAAGTGGTCCAAGGTCGTCAAGGACTCCGGGGCCAAGGCTGAATGAACGCGCCTGCGTCACCCTTGCTCGTGGCCGAGGGCATCACCAAGCGCTTCGGCGCCAACGAGGTGCTCAAGGGCGTGGGTGTCACCGCGCGCCAGGGCGACGTGATCGCGATGATCGGCAGCAGCGGCTCGGGCAAGAGCACCTTCCTGCGCTGCCTGAACCTGCTGGAGGCGCCCAACGCCGGCCGCATCACCCTGGCTGGCGAGGCGCTGGACCTGGTGCCCGGCCGCGACGGCGCGCTGAAGGCGCGTGATGCGGCCCAGCTGCAGCGGCTGCGCACGCGGGTGGCGATGGTGTTCCAGCACTTCAACCTGTGGGCCCACATGACGGCGCTGCAGAACGTGATGGAGGCGCCGGTGCAGGTGCTGGGCGTGGCGAAAGCCGAGGCCCGCGAGCGCGCCGAGGCCTACCTGCAGAAGGTGGGCGTGGCGCACCGGCGCGACGCCTACCCGGCGCATTTGTCCGGCGGCGAGCAGCAGCGCGTGGCGATTGCCCGCGCGCTGGCGATGGAGCCGCAGGTGATGCTGTTCGACGAGCCCACGTCGGCACTCGACCCCGAGCTGGTGGGCGAGGTGCTGCGGGTGATGCGCAGCGTGGCCGAGGAAGGCCGCACGATGATCGTCGTGACGCACGAGATGGGCTTTGCGCGCGAGGTCTCCAGCCAGGTGGTCTTCCTGCACCAGGGGCGGATCGAGGAACAGGGGGCGCCGGCTGACGTGCTGGGGGCGCCGCGCAGCGAGCGGTTGCGGGCGTTCTTGTCGAACAACCTCAAGTAGCCCGGTCGAACACCCGCTGCGCGAAGGCCCAGACCAGGCGCGACGCGTCCGGCCCGTTCGGGTCGCTGAACGGCAGGCCGGCGCCGCCGCCGCTCCAGGCATGGCCCAGGCCCTGCACCTCGGCCAGCGTGGCTACCACGCGCCGGCCCTGGCGGAAGTCGGTCACCTGCATCGGCAGGCGCTTGCCGCGCTGCACCCGGCGTGGCGCGCCCGCGCTGGCGCCGCCGGCCGCGGCCCAGGCTTGCACCGCCGCCTCGGCGTTGCGCGACGACACCACGCCGTCCAGGCTGCCGTGGACCACCAGCAGCGGCGGCAGCACGGTGCCGGCGCTCAGGTCGATGGCCGCGGTGGCGCGGCGCCCGCGCATCGCCGCCAGCGCCGTCAGCGGGGTGTGGGCCGTGCCCGGTGGCACGCCCGAATGCATCACCACGCCGCACAGGCGCTGCGGGTGGCGCAGGGCCAGCAGGGCCGCCAGCCCGGCACCGGCCGACAGCCCGGCCACCACCACGCGCTGGCGGTCGGCGCGGCGGGCGCAGACCTGGTCGATGGCGGCCAGCACTGCGTCGGCCTCGGCCTGGGCGCGGCCATGGTCGGTGTCGAACCAGTTCCAGCAACCCTGGGCGTTGGCCAGGCGGTCCTGCTCGGGGAACAGCACCAGGAAGCCGCCGCGGTCGGCCACGCGGTGCATCGCGGTGACGGCGGCGAAGGCCTCGGCATCCTGGCCGCAGCCGTGCAGCAGCACCAGCAGCGGCGGGCGGGCGCCTGCGAGCAGTCCGGGCGGGATGTAGAGCCGCCAGCGGCGTGCGCAAGCGGCGGCCACGGCCACGCCGGTGATCCAGCGGCCCGCGGCGGCGGCCAGGCGGGCCGCGGCGCGCTTCTTGGCGGCGGCGCGCTTGCGCAGCGGGGCTGTCAGCGCACCGGCCTGGCGGCTGACGGCCTGGCCGACCGCCTTGCCCACCGTCTTGGTCACGGCACGGGTCTGCGCCTGCATCAGCTGCTGCCCGACCTTGCCCATGACCCGGGCCATGCTGCGGGCCCAGGCCGTGCCGCTGCGTTTGCTCATCGGGCCATTGTGCAGCGCACAACGACGACACACCGATACTGCGCACCCTCGCCCCATCCTCACCGCACGGCCATGACCGACGCTGCCGCCCACCTGCCGCCCCTCCCCGACCACCTGAGCGCCGACCCGCGCAGCCCGCACCACGTGGCCGCCGTGTTCGAGCACGACGTGGGCATCCGCTTCAATGGCAAGGAGCGCTTTGACGTGCAGGAGTACTGCATCAGCGAGGGCTGGATCAAGTTCCCGGCCGGCAAGGCCGTCGACCGCCGCGGTCAGCCGCTGCTGATGAAGCTCAAGGGCACGGTCGAGGTGTTCTACAAGACGCCCGACGCGGGCTGAGCACCCAGCGCCGCCGCCAGCGCGGGGTTGAAGGCATCGGCCGCCTCCCAGGCCACCCAGTGGCCGGCCCCGGGCAGCAGGGCCACGCCGGCAAAGCCCGGCGCCGCGCCCAGCACCTGGCCGATCAGCGGCAGGCGCTGGGCGTACAGCACGTCCAGCGCGCCCCAGATGCCATGCACCGGGCAGGTCATGTGCGGCAGCAGCTGCGCCAGCGCATCGGTCAGCATCAGCCGGCGTTTGCGCAGGCGGTCGCGCTCGACGTTGGCCGCATGCAGGGCCACCGCCAGCGGCGTGGCCGCCTCGGCATGCGCCACCATCAGCTGCAGCAGGTTGTGGCGGTGCACCGCCAGGCGCGCGTCGCCGGGCGGCTGGCGCTCCCAGGGCCGCAGGTCCAGCGGCGCCAGGCGTTCGCTGCTGAGCGCGGGCGCGCCCACCAGCACCAGCCGCGCCACGCGCTGCGGCACATCCCGCGCCCACAGCCCGGCCACCAGCCCCCCGAACGAGAAGCCGACCAGGGCGGCAGGACGCTCGCCGATCAGCGCCTGCAGCCCGCGCTCCAGCCAGGCGGGCAGCACGTCGGCATCGGTGCCATCGGGCGGCGCGGCCGAATCGCCGAAGCCCGGCATGTCGGGCACCAGCACGTCGTGGCCGGCATCGGCCAGTGAATCGATGTTGCGCAGCCAGTGCGTCCAGCTGCCCGAGCCGCCGTGCAGCAGCACGACCGGCGGGCCACCGGCCGCGCCCCAGCGGTGCCAGACCAGGGCGCCGTCGCCGCAGGGCGTGCTCAGGCGGGTGGCGCGGGCCAGCAGGGCATCAGGGTTGTCCATGTCACCAGTCTAGAAGCCCGGGCATCGGGCTTCTGCGAGCATGGACCGCAGATGAGCACCTCCCCTTCGCTTCCGCTGCGCGGCCCGCTGGGCGCGCTGATGTTCGGCAACTTCGTCGTCGCCTGTGGCGTGATGGTGATGCCCGGCATGCTCGACCGCCTGGCGCAGGACCTGCACGTCAGCGTGCCCACCGCTGGCCAGCTGCTGAGCCTGGCTGCGCTGGCGATGTGCCTGGGCGCGCCGCTGTTCGCGGCCTTCACGTCGCGGGTCGACCGCCGGCTGCTGCTGACGCTGTCGCTGGCCGCCGTGGCCATCGGCCATGTGGCCTGCGCGCTGGCGCCCGACTACCGCGTGCTGCTGGCCCTGCGCCCATTCAGCGTGCTGGGCGCCGCGGTGCTGACGCCGCAGGCCGCCGCCACCATCGCCCTGCTGGTGCCCCCGGCGCAACGCGCCGCCGCCGTCACCACGGTGTTCCTGGGCTGGTCGGTGGCGTCGGTGGTGGCCATGCCGATGGGCAACCTGACCGCCAGCTACCTGAGCTGGCGTGCCGGCATGGGGCTGATTGCGGCCATGGCGGCGCTGGCCACCGTCATCGTGTGGCGTGCGGTGCCCGACGGGCTGCGGGTGGCGCCACTGTCCTTCGCCTCCTGGCTGCAGGTGGCGCGCAGCACACGGTTGCGGCGCATCCTGGGCACCACGCTGCTGTGGTGCGCGGGGCAGTTCATGGTGCTGGGCTACATCACGCCGCTGCTGCGGCATTTCGTGACGCCCTCGCCCGCGCTGCAGACCGCGCTGCTGGTGCTGATGGGCGCCAGCGGCCTGGCCGGCAACGTGCTGCTGACGCGGCGCATCGGCCGCATCGGTCCCGACCGCGGCGCCCGCATCGCGCTGGGGCTGATCGCCACCGGCCTGCTGCTGTGGTGCCTGGTCACGCGCTTCGCGCCGTCGACGCTGGCGATGGTGGGGGTGATCCTGGTCTGGGGCGGCGGCTCGTTCGCCTTCGTCTCGGCGCAGCAGGCGCGGCTGGGGGTCAGCGCGCCCGAATTGGCGTCGGCCTCGATCGCGTTGAACTCGTCCAGCCTCTACGCCGGCCAGGCCCTGGGCGCGGCCGGCGGCGGCCTGCTGCTGGCGGCCTTCGGCGACGGCGTGCTGGCGCCGGCGGCGCTGGTCACCGTGGTGGCGGCGCTGGCCCTGTGCGTTGCCGCCGACCGGGCGGGGGCGGCCGACCGCGCCGCGCCGTCCCCCGCTTGACACCGGCGTCCGCAGGCGCTGCGGCACACTGAACCAACCGCCTTGTTCATCGACTTTTCAGGAGACTTCCATGGGCCCGTTGAGCGGATTGCGCGTCATCGAACTCGCCAGCATCGGCCCCGGGCCGCTGTGCTGCATGCTGCTGGCCGACCTGGGCGCCGAGGTCATCCGCATCGACCGCACCGAGCCCAGCGGCCTGGGCGTGCCGACCAAGACCCGCTTCGAGATCACCGGCCGCAACCGCCAGTCGATCGCGCTGGACATCAAGCAGAAGGCCGGCATGGACGCCGCGCTGCGCCTGATCGACGGCGCCGACGTGCTGGTCGAAGGCTGGCGCCCCGGCGTGGCCGAGCGTCTGGGCATGGGCCCGGACGTGTGCCATGCCCGCAACCCCGGCCTGGTGTACGGCCGCATGACCGGCTTCGGCCAGACCGGCCCGATGTCGCAGGCCGCCGGCCATGACCTGAACTACATCGCGCTGACCGGCGCCCTGCACGCCATCGGCGGCGGCAAGAGCGGGACGGACAAGCCGATCCCGCCGCTGAACCTGGTGGGCGACTACGGCGGCGGCGCGTTGTACCTGGCCTTCGGCATCCTGGCGGCCATCTTCGAGCGCAGCCGCAGCGGCAAGGGCCAGGTGGTCGATGCGGCCATGGTCGACGGCGCGTCCAGCCTGATGAGCATCTTCTTCGGCATGATGGCCAGCGGCGCCTGGAACACCAAGGAGCGTGCGGCCAACATCCTGGACGGCGGCACGCCCTTCTACGACACCTACCAGACCAGCGACGGCCAGTGGGTGTCGATCGGCTCGCTGGAGCCCAAGTTCTTCGCCGAGATGGTCGAGCGCGTCGGCCTCGACCCGTCCTACGTGAAGCGCCAGCACGACAAGCGCTGCTGGCCGCAGATGCGCGCCGACATGGTGGCCAAGATCGGCGCCAAGACCCGCGACGAGTGGAGCAAGCTGCTCGAAGGCACGGACGTCTGCTTCGCCCCGGTGCTGCGGCTGGACGAAGTCGCGAACCACCCGCACGCGAAGGCCCGCAACGCCTACATCGACCTGGGTGGCGTGCTGCAGCCGGCCCAGGCCCCGCGCTTCGGCCGCAGCCAGCCGGCGATGCCGACGCCGCCGGTGCAGGCCGGTGCGCATTCGGGCGCGATCCTGGCGGCGGCCGGCTTCAGTGCGGACGAAGTGGCCGCGCTGCGCGCATCCGGCGCGGTGATGGGCGAGTGAGGAGGTCGCGACATGCCGATGACGCTGCTGGCCGGCCCGCGGGCCGAGCGCCGGGCCGCTCCCAAGCCGGCCCGCATCCCCTCGGGGGATCGACCGGCGTACCCGCCGGGCGAGGGGCTCCAATGACGACCGAGAACCGCCCCTACCTCGATCTGCCGGCGCCCAAGGAGCCGCCCAAGCCGCGCCAGGCCGCGTCGCTGATCGTGCTGCGCGACAGCCCGCGTGGCATGGAGGTGCTGATGATCCGCCGCGCCGAGCGGCCCGGCGACCAGAACAGCGGCGCCACCGTCTTCCCCGGCGGCCTGCTCGATGCCAGCGACCGCGGCCACTACGAGCGCTGCAACGGCCTGGACGATGCCGCGGCCAGCGCCCGCCTGGGTCTGCCGGCCGACGGCCTGCACTACTGGGTGGCGGCGGTGCGCGAGTGCTTCGAGGAAGCCGGCCTGCTGTTCGCGACCGACGCCGCCGGCCAGACCGTCGACCTGGACGCGCTGCCGCCCGACGAGGTGGTGGCGATGCGCCGCAAGCTGCACGCCAACGAGATCGGCATGGCCGAGGTCTGCGCCCGCTTCAACGTGCGCCTGGCGACCGACCGGCTGGCCTACTACAGCCACTGGATCACGCCCAAGGGCCTGCCCAAGATCTTCGACACCCGCTTCTTCGTGACCGAGGCACCGGCCGGCCAGACCGCCGTGGCCGACGCCACCGAGACCGTGGACCTGCTGTGGATGACGCCGGCCGAGGTGCTGGACAAGGGCAACGGCCTGCGGCTGATGAACGTCACCGAGATCACGCTCAAGCACATCGCGACCTTCAGCAAGGCCGCCGACGCCGTGGCCTGGGCACGGGCGCAGGCCACGGTGCCGGTGAACCGGCCGCGCATCGGCATCTCGGCCAAGGGCAAGCGGCCGCTCAACCGCGGTGATTGGGCCTATGCCGAACTGGGCCGGCTCGACCCCGACGGCCATGGCACGGCCAGCATCGAGCTGGTGCCCGGCCAGGGCGTGTGGCTGAGCCCGCGCGTGCTGCGCGTGACCGCCAACAACGGCAGCATGATGACCGGCCCCGGCACCAATGCCTACTTCATCGGCGCGCCGGGTTCGGACAGCTGGGCCCTGCTCGACCCCGGCCCGGACGACGACGCGCATGTGAAGGCCCTGCTGGCGAATGCGCCGGGCAGGATCACCCGCATCCTGTGCACCCACACGCACAAGGACCACTCGCCCGCCGCCGCCGCCATCGCCGCAGCCACCGGCGCGCCCACCTTCGGGCAGGTGGCCGATCACCCCGAGTGGCAGGACCAGAGCTTCCAGCCGACCCACGTGCTGAACGACGGCGACGTGCTCAAGCTCGGCGAGGGTGTCACGCTGCGCGCCATCCACACGCCCGGCCATGCCAGCAACCACCTGTGCTTCCTGCTCGAAGAGGAGGAACTGCTGTTCACCGGCGACCACCTGATGCAGGGCAGCACGGTGGTGATCAACCCGCCTGACGGCGACATGGCGGTCTACATCGCCAACCTGCGGCGCCTGCTGGACATCCCGCTGCAGTGGCTGGCGCCGGGCCATGGCTTCCTGATCGACGAACCGCACGCCGTCGTCAGCAAGACCATCGCCCACCGCCTGGGCCGCGAGGCCAAGGTGCTGGCCGGGCTGCAGAAGCTGGGCAGCGCCGCACCGACCGACGAGGCCGCGCTGGTGGCCGAGGTCTACGCCGACACCCCCAAGCCGCTGCACGCGATGGCGCTGCGCTCGCTGCGGGCGCACCTGCAGAAGCTGCAGGCCGAGGGGCGCGCAACCCGGCATGCGGGCGACCGCTGGCAGGCAGCATGAGCGGCGCTTTCGAGGCGGCACACGCCGTCCTGCAGGCCGAGGTCGACGCCGACCGCCTGGTCGGCGTGTCCTGCGCCACGCTGCGCCACGGCGAGCTGATCGACAGCTTCTGCACCGGCCTGGCCGACCGCGAAGCCGGCGTGCCGATGCGGCCGGACACCATCCACCGCGCCTTCAGCAACACCAAGCTGTTCACCACGGTGCTGGTGCTCCGGCTGATGGAGCTGGGGCACTGGCAGCTCGATGATCCGGTCAAGCGCTGGATTCCGGGCTTCGGCAGCCTGCGCGTGCTGCGGGCCGGGGCCACGGCGCTGGACGACACCGAGCCGCTGCAGTCCGACATCACCATCCGCCAGCTGATCACGCACACTTCGGGCCTGCAGCACGGCGTGTTCGACCCCGAGAGCCTGCTGTTCAAGGCCTACATGGCCACCGGCGTGCGCGGTTACCAGACGACGCTGGCCGGGCAGATGGACCAGCTGGTCACGCTGCCGCTGGCCACCCAGCCGGGCACGCAGTGGGAATACGCGCTGGGCATCGACGTGCTGGCGCGGCTGTGCGAGATCGCCACCGGCCTGACGTTCGGCGAGGCCCTGCAGCAGCACATCACCGGTCCGCTGGGGCTGGCGGACACCGGCTTCGTGCTGCGGCCCGACCGGGTGCCCCCGCAGTTGCCACGTCTGGCTGCCCTCTACAAGGGCGACCTGGCCGACCAGATGCGGCCGGGCCTGGAGCGGCTGGAAGGCACACCCTGGCCCGAGGCCTACCTGAAGCCGGTGCCGCGCCAGTCGGGCGCCGGCGGCCTGGTCAGCACCCAGGCCGACATGCTGGCCCTGCTGCGGGCGCTGACACCGGGCCAGCCCGGCACGCTGCTGCAGCCGGCCACGCTGGCGGCGATGTTCACCGACCAGTTGCCGCCGGCGCTGTGCGTGCAGCTGCCGGTGGCGGGCCAGATCCCCAGCCTGGGCTTTGGCCTGGGTGGCGCCATCGTGCGCAGCGCCTCGCGGCTGGAGCCGCCGGGCGCCGTGGGCGAGCTGCAATGGGGTGGCCTGGCCGGCACGCACTGGTTCATCCACCCCGCCAGCGGCCTGGCCGGCGTGGTGATGTGCCAGCGCCACTTCGGCTTCTGGCACCCGTTCTGGTTCGCCTACAAGCGCGCGCTGTACGCGGCGGCCTGACCCGGCCGCGTCACTGGTCGACCTGCTTGATCAGGGCGGCCACCTCGGACTGGCGCGGAAACTTCGCGCCCAGCGCGTTCAGGGCGCTCAGCTCGGCGCGTGCGCCGACCTTGTCGCCGGACTGCAGCAGCAGGCGCGCCAGCCCCAGCTTGTAGGCCGGCGCGTCCGGCGCCAGCTCCACCGCCTTCTTCTGCACCTCGACCGCTCGTGGCAGCTGCTGCTCGGCAGCCAGGGCGGTGGCCAGCGTGTCCAGCACCGCCGCGCTGCGCGGCGCCAGCTGCGACGCCTTCTGGGCCAGCGCCACGGCACCCGGCTTCTTCTGCGAGGCCAGGGCGTAGGCCAGGTTGTTCAGCGCCAGCACCGACTCGGGCAGCCGGTCCGCCACCTGGCGGTAGGCGGCCTCGGCCTGTGCGTACTGGCCGGCGACCATGGCCTGGTCGCCCAGGCTCTGCACGAAGGCCATGTCGTCGGGGTTCTTCTTGCGCCAGTCCTGGGCGAAGGCCTCGGCCTCGGCGGTCTTGCCGCCCCCCAACAGTGCGGCATACAGGCGCTGCGGCGCGTCGCCGGGGCGGCCCAGGGCCACGGCCTTGCGCAGCACGGTGGCGGCGGCCTCCCAGTTGCGGCGGCGCAGCTCCACGCCGCCTTCCATCGTGTAGCCCAGGGCCTCGCCCGGTGCCTTCGCCTGCGCCTTGCGGGCGATGGTCAACGCCTGCTCGGTGCGGTCGTCCAGCAACGCCTGGTTGAGCTGCGCCTGCATCACCAGCAGGTTGTCCGGTGCAATCTCGCCCGCCTTGCGCACGGCCGCCGCCGCAGCCACCGGGTTGCGCGCCCCGGCCTGGGCCTCGGCCAGGCGCAGCTGCGGCACGGGCGAGCGCGGCAGCAGAGCGGCCAGCTTGTTGTAGCTGGTCACCGCCTGCATCGGGTCACCGCTGGCCATCAATGCACGGCCATGGCGCTCCAGCAGGTCGGGGTTGTCCGGTGCGGCGGCCAGGCCGGCGCGGGTGGTTTCCACGGCGGCCTTGGCCTGGCCGGTGGCCAGCTGGTGGTCGGCCAGCATGATGCGCGGCGCCACGCTGGCAGGGTCGGCGGCCACGGCGTCGGCCAGCAGCTTGCCCACCTCGGCCGGTGTGCCGCCCGTGCGTGCAGACAGGTCGGCCAGGGCCAGCAGCGCGGGCATGTTCTTCGGGTTGCGCTGCAGCAGCGCCTCGAAGCGGCCCTTGGCGGCAGCAGGCTGCTTGTCGGCCAGGTCCAGGCTGGCCAGGCCGGCCACGGCCGGCATGTAGTCGGCCTGGCGCTTGAGGGCCTCCTCGAAATGGCGGCGGGCCGCAGCCACATCACCGGTCTGCATCGCGATGCGCCCGCGCAGCTGGTCGGCCAGCGGTTCGTTGGGCAGCTTGGCGGCCACGCCATCCACCGCCTTCAGCGCGCCGGCGTTGTCCTTGGCACGCATCAGCACGTCGATCAGCGCCAGGTCGGCGGTGGTGCCCTTGTCGGCGGCGGCCACGGCGCGCAGCTCGGCCAGCGCGGGCGCGCCCTTGCCCTTGGCCACGGCCGACAGGGCCATCGCCAGGCGCACCTGCAGGTCGTTGGGCTTGAGCCGCGCGGCGCGCGCCAGGCTGGCGTCGGCGGCGGCGCCATCGCCCTTGGCCAGCTGGGCCTGCGCAGCCAGGGTGAGCGCCTCGGCGGTGGCGCCGTTGCCGTCCAGCAGCGGCGCCAGCGTCTGCAGGGCCTTGTCGGTCTGGCCGGCGCGCAGCTGGGTGGTGGCCAGCTGGTGGCGCAGCACGATGTTGCCCGGCGTCTGCTGCAGGGCCTTCTGGAAGAGCGCCTCGGCCTGCTGCAGGTTGCCCAGGTTCAGCTCGGACTCGCCGCCGATCATCAGCGCCTGCGGGTGCTCGGGCATGCCGCGCAGCAGCTGCTGCGACAGCTCGCGCGCCCGCTTGTAGTCGCCGCGCCGGGCCGACAGGGCCGCGTCGTACAGCACGGTCTGCGGATGCTGGGGCGCGGCCTTCTGCATCGCCTTCCACTGCGCCTCGGCGCCCGGCGTGTCGCCGTCTGCCAGCAGCAGCGCCACCAGCGAGGCCTGCGCGCCCACCGCTTCCGGGCGCAGCTTGATGGCCTCGCGGTAGGCCGCGATGGCGGGGGCGGCCGGCTGCCGCGTGGCGCCGGCCGTGATGCTGGCGGCCTGGCGCAGCAGGTCACCCTTGAGCTGCCAGGCCTCGGCGTTGTCGGCATGGCTCGCCAGCAGCTTCTCGACCAGGGCCAGCGCCTCGGCAGGCTGGCCGCTGGCGGCGGCCAGGCGCGCACGCAGCAGCGCGGCGGGCTGGTCACCGGGCCGGGCACGCAGCACCGTGTCGATGCGGGCGATGGCGGCCGGCAGGTGGGCGCTGGCCGCCTCGGCCGTGGCCAGCAGTGTCTGCAGCCGGGCATCGGCCTCGGCGTCGTCCAGCCGCTGGCTGCCGAACTGCTGCAGCACGGCGCTGCCCTTGTTCTGCGCCAGCATGGCGGTGGCCAGCAGCGGCACCACCTTGGCCTTGGGATGCTGCGCCTCCAGCGCCCGGCGCAATTCCACCTCGGCGCCGGTGGCGTCGCCGCTCTCCAGCAGCAGATGGCCCAGCAGGAAGCGCGCCTCGGCGTTCTCGGGCTGCTGCTGCAGCACGTTCTTCAGGCTGATGCGGGCCGCATCGCCCTGCTTCTTGGCGATGGCCTCGCGCGCCGACGCCATCAGGGCGGGCACATCGGGTCCACCGCAGGCGGCCACCAGGGCCGCCACCACCAGCGTCAGCGCTGCTGCCGTCGCCCGCCGGCCGCCACCCGGCAAACCGGCACCGCCGCCCATCCGTCGAATCATGCGCAACCCCTGCTCCAAGGCATTGCCGGCCGGCGGCCGGCAAACCTGGGCAGTATCCACCGCGCCAGGGTCGTGACCGGCCCCGCGTTGGCTTGAAGAGGCTCAGGCCTGTGCAGGAGTGCCAGCCAGCAGGGCCGCGTTGCCGCCGGCCGCAGCGGTGTTGACCGTCAAGGTCTGCTCGGCGCAGAAGCGGTAGAGGTAGTGCGGCCCGCCCGCCTTGGGCCCGGTGCCCGACAGCCCATCGCCGCCAAAGGGCTGCACGCCGACCACCGCCCCCACCATGTTGCGGTTGACGTAGACGTTGCCCACCCGCGCCTGGTCGGCGATCTGCTGCGCCCGGCTGTCGATGCGCGTCTGCACGCCCAGCGTCAGGCCGTAGCCCAGGCGGTTGATGCGGGCGACCAGATCGCCCACATCGCCGTCCCAGCGCAGCACATGCAGCACCGGGCCGAAGACTTCCTGCTTGAGATCCTCCACCGCGCCCACCTCGAAGGCCACCGGCGCGATGTGGCTGGCGGCGAAGGCTGCGGCCATCGGCGCCCGGCCCAGCAGGCGGGCCTCGCGTTCCAGCCGCTGGACATGGCGGCTCAGCCCGGCATGGGCCTCGGCGTCGATCACCGGGCCCACGTCGGTGGCCAGGTCCGCCGCGTCGCCCACCCGCAGCCCGGCCAGCGCGCCCTGCAGCATGGTGGCCACGGTGTCGGCGATGCCGCTGTGCAGGCACAGCAGGCGCAGCGCCGAGCAGCGCTGGCCGGCCGAGCGGAAGGCGCTCTGCACCACCGCGTCGACCACCTGCTCGGGCAGGGCGCTGCTGTCGACCACCATCGCGTTCAGTCCGCCGGTCTCGGCGATCAGCGGCACGATGGGCCCGTCGCCCGCGGCCAGGCTGCGCTGGATGGCCTTGGCGACCTGGGTGCTGCCGGTGAAGCAGACGCCGGCCACCGCGGGGTGGGCGACCAGGCGCGCGCCCACCGTCTCGCCCGGGCCGTGCAGCAGGGCCAGGGCGTCGGCCGGCACGCCGGCGGCGTGCAGCAGGTCGACGAAGGCCGTCGCCACCCCGGGCGTCTGCTCGGCCGGCTTGGCGGCCACGCTGTTGCCGGTGACCAGCGCCGCCACCACCTGCCCGGCAAAGATCGCCAGCGGGAAGTTCCACGGCGAGATGCAGACGAACACACCCCGGCCATGCAGGCGCAGGGTGTTGCGCTCGCCGGTGGGACCGGGCAGGTCGACGGGCTGCAGTTTCTCCAGCGCCTGCTGCACGTAGTAGCGGCAGAAGTCCACCGCCTCGCGCACCTCGGCCACCGCGTCGCCCCAGGTCTTGCCGGCCTCCTTGACCAGCAGCGCACAGAAGTGCGGCAGCGCATCCTGCAGCCGGTCGCCGGCGCGGGCGATGGCCGCGGCGCGCTCGGCCAGCGGGCGGGCGCTCCAGGTCTCGAAGCCAGCCTGCAACCGGGCCATCGCCGCGTCGCAGGCGTCGACCGTCGCCTCGGCCACCGCCGGCACGGTGGATGTGGCCAGCGCCGCCAGCAGCGGCGTGCGCTGCTCGGGCACGGCCAGGTCCAGGCCGCGGCTGTTGGCGCGGCCGGGGCCGTACAGCGCCACCGGTGCCGGCTGGCCCGGCACCTGCGCCGGCTGCAGCGGCGAGCGCAGCAGGTCGTCGGGCGCCACGCTCGGGTCGGCCAGCTGGTGCACGAAGGACGAGTTGGCGCCGTTTTCCAGCAGCCGGCGCACCAGGTAGGCCAGCAGGTCGCGGTGCTCGCCCACCGGCGCGTAGATGCGCAGCGGCAGCGCCGGGTGGGCGGCCAGCACCTCGCGGTAGACCGCCTCGCCCATGCCGTGCAGGCGCTGCATCTCGAAGCGCACACCCGGGCGACTGGCAGCCATCTGCAGGATGGCGGCGATGGTGCCGGCGTTGTGGGTGGCGAACTGCGGCAGGATCACCTCGGCATGGCCGATCAGCGCCTGGGCGCAGGCCAGGTAGCTGATGTCGGTGTGGTGCTTGTGGGTGAACACCGGGTAGCCGTCCAGGCCCAGCTCCTGGGCGCGCTTGATCTCGCCGTCCCAGTAGGCGCCCTTGACCAGGCGCACCATGAAGCGCAGGCCGCGCGCGCGGCCGATGGCCGCCACCGCGTCGATCATGGCCCGCGCCCGGGTCTGGTAGCTCTGGATCGCCAGGCCGAAGCCCGACCAGCCCGGCGCGGTGGCCGCCACATGGTCGGCCAGGGCCTCGAAGACGGTCAGCGACAGCTCCAGCCGGTCGCTTTCCTCGGCGTCGATGGTGAGGTTGATGTCGGCGGCGGCGGCCAGGTCGATCAGCGTGGTGACGCGCGGCAGCAGTTCGGCGTGCACCCGGTCGAGCTGGTGCTCCTCATAACGCGGATGCAGCGCGGACAGCTTGATCGACAGACCGTCGCGCTCGGCCGGGTTGGCGCCGCGGGTGCTGGCGGCAATCGCCTGCAGCGCGGCCACGTAGGCACCGTGGTAGCGCAGCGCGTCGGCATCGGTGCGCGCACCCTCGCCCAGCATGTCGAACGAGAAGCGCAGCTGCGGCGCTGCGCGGCGCTGGGCATGGGCCTCGCCCAGCGCGCTGGCGATGGTCTGGCCCAGCACGAACTGCCGGCCCAGCAGGCCGATGGCGCGCACCGTGGCCGCGACCACGGTCTGCGCGCCCAGGCGGTCGATCAGGCCCGGCTTCTCCCCGCCGGTCCGCAGCATGCGCTTGGCCAGGCCCAGCGCGCTGGCCGAGATCCCCGCCAGCAGCGTGTGCTGCGAGCCTTCCACGGCGCCCTGCGAAAAGTCGGCCCGGCCCAGCTGGTCGGCCGTCAGCGCGATGGCGGTGGCGGCATCGGGCACGCGCAGCAGGGCCTCGGCCAGGCGCATCAGGGCCAGGCCCTCGGCGCTGCTGATCGGGTACTCGCGCAGCAGCGACTCCATCGCCCAGAACGGCGCCGGCTTGGCCCGCACCGCCGCCACCCAGGGCTCGGCCATGCGGATGACGGCGTGCCAGTCGAACGGGCCGTCGCGCCGCAGGCCGGCCAGCAGGCCCTGCAGCACGGCAGCCTCGTCGCGGCAGGGAGCGGGCAGGCGCGACGCGGTGGGCAGGTGGGTGTTGGCGGGCATCGTGGTCTCCTGGCGGCGCAATCGAAGAAGTCGCCAGCGTATCGGTTGATCCACCGGATTTCTGCGCATCCGATGGACAATCTGCCGACGAAGATTCGGCAGCCACCGATCGGTGGGTGCTGACCGGCAGGCGACATCGCCCGCCGCCGGCCGGCCGCTAGAGTGCATCGGCATGACCGCGCCCCTGCTCTTCACCCCGCTGGACTTGCGTGAACTGACGCTGAAGAACCGCGTCGTCGTCGCGCCCATGCACCAGTACGCCGGCGAGCGCGGCTTTGCCACCGACTGGCACCTGATGAACGCCGGCCGCTATGCCGCCGGTGGCGCGGGGCTGTTCATCGTCGAGTCGACCAAGGTCGAGCGACGCGGCTGCGGCACGGTGGGCGACCTGGGGCTGTGGGACGACGCCTTCATTCCGGGCCTGCGGCGCATCGCCGATTTCACCCGCGCCTGCGGCGCGGCGGTGGGCATCCAGCTCGGCCACTCGGGCCGCAAGAGCCGCGGCGCCCGGCCCTGGGAAGGCGGCAAGCCGCTGACGCGCGAACAGGCCGAGGCCGGCGGCACACGCGACTGGGACGCCTGGGAGCTGATCGCACCCAGCGCCATCGCCCCCGATGCCCGCTCGCCCGTGCCGCGTGCGCTGGAACGCGCTGAGATCGCCGGCGTGGTCGACGCCTTCGCCCGCGCCGTGGCCCGCGCCGATGCCGCCGGCTTCGACCTGGTGGAGCTGCAC
>Ga0116180_1002000_pt1 | contig 16526 bp, 15 predicted proteins | sample AD_UKC073_MetaG_FD_89804 | JGI IMG/M metagenome (GOLD analysis project Ga0116180, IMG submission 89804) | Active sludge microbial communities of municipal wastewater-treating anaerobic digesters from USA - AD_UKC073_MetaG | ecosystem: Engineered > Bioreactor > Anaerobic > Digestate | place: USA...
CGGCCGTGGCATTACGCCCATTTCGATTACCGAGACGTCAGCCCGGGCAAAATCCGGTGACCATGGCGGCCTGACCTTCTTCAAGCCGAAGGTCGAACACATCGATATCCTGCTCTTTTCGCGGCAGATTCATACCTTGCTCAAGGCCGGCGTGCCGATCATGCGCGCCTTGACCGGCCTGCAGGAATCGGCAACCAATCCGGCGATGAAGGAAGTGATTCGCGATGTACGTGAGAGCCTGGAGGCCGGGCGAGAATTATCAGTTTCGCTGGCGCGGCATCCCAAGATTTTCAACCCGTTCTATATTTCCATGGTTCGGGTCGGCGAAGCCACTGGCCTGCTGGACGAGATTTTCCTGCGCCTGTTTGATCACCTCGAATTCGAGCGCTTCATGCGCGAGCAGGTGAAATCGGCCCTGCGCTACCCGATGTTCGTGGTGATCGCCATGGCGGCCGCCATTATCGTTGTCAACCTGTTCGTCATTCCCGCTTTCGCCAAGGTATTTCAAGGCTTTGGTGCGGAGTTGCCGCTGATGACGCGACTTTTGCTCGGCTTCTCCAATTTCATGGTGGCCTGGTGGCCGGCCATGCTGGTGGGTATTGTCGTAGCTGTCTTTGCATTTCGAACCTGGGTGGGAACAGCGGCCGGGCGCATGCAATGGGAAGCCATGCTGCTGCGTTTTCCGATTGCCGGAAAGATTGTCCGCAAGGCCGCCATGGCCCGCTTTGCCCGCAGCTTCGCACTCGGTATGCGTAGTGGCGTGCCAGTCATGCAGGCGCTAACCAATTCGTCGCAAACCGTCGATAACAGCTATATCGCCGCCAAGATTGAAGGTATGCGCGATACCGTCGAGCGTGGTGAAAGTGTGGTCCGCTCTGCCATTGCCTCCGGATTCTTCTCGCCGGTCGTGCTCCAGATGATATCGGTCGGTGAGGAATCCGGTGCATTGGACGACATGCTGGAAGAAGTCGGCCAAATGTATCAACGTGAAGTCGAGTACGAATTGAAGACGCTGGGCCAGCAGATCGAGCCGATCCTGATTGTCTGTCTCGGTGTGCTGGTGCTGATACTGGCCTTGGGTATCTTCCTGCCCATGTGGGACCTTGGCAAGGTCGCCATCAAGCGATGATGCGACCATGCGGCGCTACTACGAATTTGCCATTGTCGTCATCCTGATCAGTATTCTGGCGCTGGTGCTGTTACGGTCACTGGATGCCGCACGAAACGAACTGGATGAGGCTGGATTGCAGGCAGATGTCGCAGCGATTCGGATGGGTTTGATTGAGGTCGTGGCACATCGCGAGACGTTTGGCGGCGAGTTGCCCAGGAGCGAAAATCCGATCGACTGGGTGGCCAATCGCCCGGCGAACTATCTGGGCGAAGTGGATGGTGTGCCCGCTGAGAAGTCGGTCTGGTATTTTGAACGCGGCGCCAAGGAACTGGTTTACCGGTTCCGGGACGGGCATCGGGCAAGATTCAGGCTGAGTCGCGACGTCAATGTGGATAGCCAGAAAGCAGTCGTGGCGGGCGTTGGCCTGCTGCGTCTTGAGGACCAGCAATAATAAAACTTGAGATGGAGGCTTAATATGTCTAAAGTATTAAAATTCTCAGCCGATATTGAAGATATGAACAAAAAATCCATTTTCGACAGACGAGGGCAGCTCGGCTTTACATTGATCGAGCTGATCGTGGTCATCATCATTCTCGGGATTCTGGCTGCTGTCGCCTTGCCGCGTTTTGTCAATTTGCAGCGCGACGCGCGCATTGCCAAGTTGCAGGCGGCGCGGGGCAGCGTTTCCGCGGCATCCGCACTGGTTCATGCCACTGCCTTTTCGCGCGCCGGCATTGCCGATACCGCAGCCTGTGCCGGCGGTGGCACCGCCGATAACGTGACCGGACCCGTCGGGACGGTGTGTACCGAAAGCGGGCTGGTCAATATGGTTTACGCCTATCCTGCGGTGACGGCCATCGGAACGGCAGGCATTCTGTCGATGGCCGGGCTGACCGGTGTCTTTAACCCGACCGCCGCCGATTTGCAGGCTGAAGGGTATACCTACACGGTGGCCGGTGGCGTGGCTACCTTCGGTGTGATTGGTGCAACCACGCCCGCCACGTGTTTCTTTACCTATACCCAACCGACGGCGCCCAATACGGCGGCAACGATCAGCGGGTTGTCCACGCTTGGATGTTAATTTTCTAATTTTTAGGAGTTGGTTATGAAAGCTATTCAAAAGGGTTTTACGCTGATCGAACTGATTGTCGTGATTGTCATTCTCGGAATTCTGGCGGCGACGGCTTTGCCGAAATTCATCGATTTGCGTACTGACGCTGCTGCTGCATCGGTTCAAGGTGTGGCCGGGGCGCTGACTTCTGCTGCTGCGATCAATTATGCTACGTGTATGGCTCGCGGTACCGGTGCAGCTACTTGTCAGCGGCTGAATGCAGCGACGGCCTGTGCAACGTTGTCCACTTCCGCCGCTGGTGGCATGGTTGGAAATGCACTGCCGGCGGGATATTCTGTTAGTGCCGATGCGACCTGTGCCGCCCAGCCTGCTGGAACTGCCGTCAGCTGCACGATTAGTTCTACTGCCAGTACTCCGGCTCAAACGGCGACGGCGACAGTTATCTGTACAGGTTAATTGAACCATCTGTCTGAAGTAACGCTGCTTTCGTTTCCGAGTACGGGTTTGCCTCGTCGGGTATCGGAGCAGCGTGCAAACCCGCCTTGTGGCGGGTTTTTGCCATCTGCAGGCAGTCATGGCTTCACGCTTATCGAGTTGGTTGCCACCTTGGTGATCATCGGCATCCTTGCGACGGTCTTGTTACCGAAATGGGGTGGCAACTCTGGTTTTGATGAACGCGGTTTTCGCGATCAGATGGTGGCTGGATTGCGTTATGCTCAGAAAACTGCCATAGCCAGTCGACGGACGGTGTGTGCCAGTTTTTCGGCGTCGCCAGCACAGGTTTCGTTTCGGATGTCGAGCGCTTACCCGGCGGCGGATTGCTCAGCAGGTAGCGCATTGATTGGACCCTCATCTACACCCTTGGTGGTGACGGCGGCTGGGACTACCAGCTTTGCTGCATTGCCGGCTGCCATTGTTTTCGATGCCGCGGGGCGACCAGGCGCTGGTGCGACAATCAATGTTGCCGGCCTGCCTGCGTCGCTGGCAATCACGGTCGAAGCAGAAACGGGTTATGTTCATTAGTCGGCGCCGCCAGCAGGGCATTACACTGATTGAACAGATCATGTTCATCGTCATCGTCAGCGTTGGCGTGATTGGGCTGGTGTCAGTGATGAATCCGGCGATCAGGGCCAGTGCCGATCCGATGATTACCAAGCAGCTGGTTGCAATTGCCGAATCCCTGCTCAATGAAATTGAGCATCAGCCCTTTACGTGGTGTGATCCGGACGACGCTGCGGCATCCACAGCGCTTTCTTATGCCGACTGCGCCAATCCCCAGAACACCCTGACCAAGGTTCCGGTGACCGAGGATCGCTATGGTGTCGCGCCAGCAACGGGCTTCGATAATGTGGCAGATTATGGCAATTATTCCATGATCAATATCGCCGATGCCGCGAATGGCAATGCGATGGTCGGCTATACGGCCAGCGTTGCCATTGCCCGCGCTGGCACGGCATTGGGGCTGGCTGATGATACGGCTGCGCTGAGTATCACGGTGACCGTGACCCGCGGTACCGACACGTTTTCTCTCACGGGATACCGTTTCCGCTATGCGCCGCGATATTGATTTTTCCTCGATTTTTCCGGTTGACCGCGGATTCACGCTGGTCGAGATGATCATTTCAATCGTGATCACCGGGATTGTTGTTTCCATGATGGCCATCTTCGGGCGCAATCAGATCAACGCCTACATGGATGTCGGCAACCGCGCCGAGTTGTCCGATGCCGCTGATACCGCCTTGCGCCGGATCGCGCGCGACCTGCAGTCGGCGCTGCCCAATAGCGTGCGAAATGCATCCGCCAGTTTTCTCGAGTTCGTGCCGATTCACGATGCCGGGCGCTACCGCGCGGAACTCAGCGCCACCGGTACCGGCAACGTGCTCGATTTCAGTAACAGTGGCGACAACAGCTTTGATGTACTTGGCCCGACGGTGACTGTGCTGGCCGGTGATCAGTTGGTGATTTTCAACCTTGGGCAGTCGGGTTCCGATGTTTATGCCGGGACGAGCAGCCGCGCCGCAACGGCAGGCGTTGGTCTGAGTACGGTCACTTTCACGTCGACGGGTACGCAGTTTCCGCTCGCGTCGCCAAACAATCGCTTTCAGATCGTGGGCACGCCGGTCAGTTACGAATGTTCGGGAACTCAACTGCTGCGGCGTTCGGGCTATGGATTCCAGGTGACTCAACCAACGAATTTTGCGGCCCTGGGTGGCAGTGTTTCCGTCTTGGCCGACAACGTCACCAACTGCGCTTTTTCCTACACGCCTGCAGTGTTGCAGCGCAATGGGCTGGCTGTCCTGCGCCTGTCGCTGAGCAAAAATGGCGAGACGGTTGAATTGTTGCATCAGGTCGCCGTACTGAATACACCATGATTTCAAATTCGCCCGTTTTTTCCGGTAGACCGCGGCATTCAGGAAATCATCCTGGATGCCGGCAGCGTGGTGTCTCGATCATTACTGGCGTCTTCCTGCTGCTCCTGATGGCCGTGTTGGCTGCCGTCATCGCCAGTGTGGTCTCGACCTCGCATGTCAATCTGGCGGCCGATATCGGCGGTGCTCGGGCCTATCAAGCTGCCCGCGCCGGTGCGGAGTGGGGCATGTTCCAGCTTGATCCGAATGCTTCGGTATCGACGCTGCCGAACTGTGTCAGCGGAACACCGGCCGTGCCTGGGCATACCGTGACCGTGACTTGCGCCAGCAATGATTACACCGAAGGGACACGGCAGATTCGAATCTACCGGATTACCGCCAAGGCCATCGCCACGGGGGTCAAGGCGCCGGGGATCGAGCGAGAGGTTGCCGTGACGGTGGAAAAGTGTCGCGATAGCGTGATAACGAGTGCACCCTATGATTGCTGAGGCCAACATTCGTGAGCGAATAAGCAGGGAAGACGAACGATGAAACGTTTTGCAAAATATAGCCCGGCTGCTGTGTTCAGAGGCGTGATGATGCTAGGCTGGCTTGCCATTTTGGCATGCCCCCCGGCATTGGCGGTGACGGTCATACTGAATCCGAATGGCGGGTCGTCATCGTCAAACGGACTAAAGGTGTATATCGACGATACCTCAAAGATGCAGGTAATACGCCGGAATTCAAACGGGACAACAGGAGGGCAGGTTTATAACCCCGGGGTTACTCCGCCCAATGTCAACCTCGATAACGGAATTTTTTTGCGGGCAAATAACAAGATCTACGGACCCTCCAGCCAGTACTTTACATCGACCACTGCTTACAGCACAGGCAGTATTTCTGCACCGACACCTGCGGGCAATATGTCCGATGGTGATTCGCAAACGACCGTTGGTTCTTATGGCATTAACAGCGGGCCGCAGCTTTCGGTGGAGTATCGCTATCTCCGCCCCTACGATTTTGTCACCATGACCGTTACCCTGACCATCCCGCCGGGTTACCCCGTCAGTGGCGCAAATCCCGTCCGCTACTACCATGTTATTGATACGTACCTGGGCGGGAGTGACAACGGATGCGGGGTCAGTTACCTGGATACCAACGGTCATCGCATGGTGGGTACCTATCCGCCCGCGTCAGGCACAACCTGTCCGTCTACGACGTCGGTACCGGCGGGCGTATCCGTGGTCGAATCGTTCCGGGAACGTACCGGGATGGGGTTTTCAAATTATTGCACCGACGACTGGAGCGATTTCTGGCAATCCTCTACGGCTGGTTATCCTTGCGCTATTTCAAATTCCAATAGCCTGCCCAATACGGTGACCAGCACTTATCGGGATACCGGCATGGCCATCGAATATCAGTTCACAGCCGTAGGAACCTACACCTTTGCTTACGATTTCGTCATCGGCTCGACCGCTGTGCCGGCCTATGACCATCTCGAATTGCAATACACGGCGGGGAGCAATCTGTGTCCGATGGACGTCAAGGTACTTGGTTGTACCTCGAACAAAGTACCCTGCCCGGCGGGCAGCGAGTTGAATGCCAGTTTTTCGGGAACGCTGACGGCCAGCGGCTCGGGGGCAACCTGGACGCCGTCCGCCAATTTTGCGATTGCCGCTGGTACACCGCAGGCAACCTTGACCGCTCAGCCGTTGGCGCCTGGTGGAATCATCACGCTGGACGCCAGCGGTCTGAGTGCCACGCCGCTCAACGGCGTCAAGTGCTGGAATGGCACTGCCGCGACCTGCACCATGGTGCTGCCCAATGCCGGTTGCTTTGCCTCCGATCTCGATGCCTGTAGCAACCTGACCGGGGTGCCGGCGCGTTGCGGTGCAACGGGCAACCGTCTCTATACCAAGATTGCCGGGCAGGCTTTGAGTTTCGATCTTGTTGCCCTGAAAGGCTCGCCAAAAACAGTCGATACTGCCTTCAATAGTGGCGCCGGTAATCCAGTCACCGTTGATCTGATCAGTAGCAGCGCCACCGCGGTGGGGGCCAATCGCTGCCCGACCAGTTCACCGGTTGCTGTCAGCGGGGTCACGGCGCAGACGGTTACGTTCACCGCCGGGCGCCCGGCGACGACGACCAGTTATACGGTGCCGGCGGGGCAGAATACCAATGCCTACCAGAACGTCTGGGTGCGTTTCAACCAGAGCAACGGTGCGATTTGCTCGAATGACCGCTTTGCCATCCGTCCGGCTGCTTTCAGTGCAATCACCTCGGTCAATGCAAACGCAGACACGACGGGTGTCAGCACTTCTGCCAGTCCTTTGGTCAAGGCTGGCACTGCTTTCTCGATTACCGCCGATACGGGCACGCCGGGTTATGACGGTACGCCAGGTGTGGCACCAGCGCTGATCGAGTGGATTGGCATGCCGGTGCAGACAGGAACCCTGACTGGTTCATTTTCAACATCGGCCAATGCTGCAACCGGCAACGGCGCCAGCGGTTCGGCATTCACCTATGACGAAGTTGGCTATTTCCGTTTCAAGGCCCAAGGGGTGTTCGACTCAAATTTCACCAGTGCTTATCAGGATGGTGCCGACACGGTTTGTGTGAATACGTCGCCCAATGATTTCTCCAATACCGCCGACAGCGCCGGCAAGGTCGGCTGCAAGTTTGGCAATACGGCGGCCAGCAATTATTTGGGCCGCTTTGTACCGGATCACTTTGATGTAGCTGTAACCCAGGCGTGTGCAACCGGCGCGTTCACGTATTCTGGCCAACCGTTCAGTGTCATCGTGACTGCACGCAATGCAAGCGGGGGAACGACGCAAAACTACCATGGCGCCGGAGCCGTGTTTGCCAAGGCAACAACCCTGATTGCGCGAGACGCTGCAGATACCATCGCCAATCCCGGCCCGGGTGCATTCGTCGTCAACACCAACGTCATACCGGCCTCGGCTTATCTGCGAGGTGTTGCTGCATCATCGACACCGGCTTATGCCTTCACGGCGACGAGTACTGCACCAACAGTCGTCCGGGTTCGGGCGAGTGACACGGACAATGTTACGTCTTTGCGCACTGCACCAGCGGCAACGATTGAGGGAACAACGACCCTGCGTAGTGGCCGGCTGTGGTTAAGCAACGCCTACGGTAGCGAATTATTGTCACTGGCCGTGCCCGCGAAGACCCAATACTGGAGCGCAAACGGCTGGACAACCAATGCCGCCGATAGCTGTACGGTCTTGACGGTTCCAAGCAATGCCAACGGTGGCCTGACCAATGCACTCAAAACCAAGACCACGGCTACGCTGGTGTCGCCCGTGGCTGCTGGATCGCCGCGCCTGAGCCTGTCTGCGCCGGGAACCGGCAATGCTGGTCTGGTTGACGTGACCGGAACCGTCCTGCGTGGCGCAAACACCTGGCTCACCCTGTCGGCCCCCACGGCCCGTGCCTGCTTCGGTTCCTGCGGTCCGCGCTCGCCCGTAATCTATTTTCGTGAAAACTATTGAATTTGAAAAAACCATTGAAAAATAATGCGTTGCTGGCTATCCTTCTGAAAAAGCTTAAGGTGTAGGGACAATGTGGCCGAATTTTGGGGTGAAATTTGAGGCAGGGTGGATGTCGATTGTGCGGCACGACGATCGCATCGATCTTGCCCATGTCATTCGTCCTCTCGGTCAACGTCCTGAAATTCGCCTTTGTGACTCGTTTCACATCGAGAAAAATGAAGCCGATGCCCTGTCACGGCTGGGTCAGAGCCGTGGCCTGAAGCGTTATCGTTGCGCTGCACTGCTCGATGAGAGCGAATACCGACTGGTTCAGCTTGAAGCGCCGACCGTGCCACCCGAAGAGCGTGTGCAGGCGTTGCGCTGGCGCCTGAAGGATGTCGTGGATTTTCCGGTGGATGGCGCCGCAATTGATATTGTCGATATACCGACTGAAGGTGCCCGTCAGGCCAACGTCTTTGCCGTGGTTGCGCCGGCGACGGTGATCGGTGAGCGCATGGCGCTCTTCCACGGAAAGAAAGTGCCGCTGGCAGCGATTGATATTCCCGAGATGGCCGTGCGCAATGTCGCCGCGCTTTTTGAGGAAGCCAATCGTGGTCTTGCCTTTCTTGCTTTGACCCAGGGCGACGGATTGTTGACCATCACCTATCGCGGCGAACTCTATTTGGCGCGCCGCATTGAAATCGCCGCCAGTGCGCTGGCGCAAGCGGATGATGAGCGGCGTGGGCAAATGCTGGAGCGCCTTGCACTGGAGCTTCAGCGTACGCTGGATAACTTCGATCGTCAGTACGGATTTATTTCAGTGTCGCGCCTGTTGATTGCATCGGAATTCGATTGCGCAGGAACAGCTGCCACGCTGGCCCAGAATCTCTATTTGCCGGTACAAGCCGCCGATCTGGCCACGGTCCTCGATTTTGCTGCCTTGCCCGAATTGCGCTCGGCTGATCGGCAGGCGCAAAGTCTGCTCGCCATTGGCGCTGCGCTGAGGTTGGACACATGAGCCAGCAGGTCAACCTGATTTTGCCGGCCTTGCGGCCGCGCTTTGATTGGCTGGCTTTGCCCATCGTGCTCGGTGCCGCCGTGGCGGGGCTATTGCTGCTGGGCGTCATGGCAGTATTCGGGGCCATGCAGGCCAGAAGCCTCAAGGCCGGTGAAGCTGAGATCAAGGGCCAGGTTTTGGCCGCGCAGCAACAGATCCAGTCATTGGGGCAGACACTCGGCGCACGTCAGGGGGATCCGGCGCTGGACGGCCTGATCGCAGCAGCCCGTCAGGCCGTCACGCAGCGCCAGGAGGTGCTGAGTCTGATAGCCCAGGGGGATGTGGCCCACGGCAATGCATATTCGGGATTGTTGCAGGGGTTTTCCCGGCAGGTAGTTGATGGCGTCTGGCTGACTGGATTTGGTTTTGCCGAGAAGAATATCGAAATACACGGTCGCCTGACGGATCCATCGATCCTGCCGGCCTATATCAACAAGCTCAATGACGAACCGGCTTTTGCCGGTCGTCGCTTTGCGGCACTCGACATGACCGGCATCGAACCAGGGGACGAAAGGCGTCCAGAGGCTCCCGCAGTGGCGACTCCCCGGGCGCCGGTACGCTACACGGAGTTCGCGCTGCGTACCGAATTGCTGGCCACGCAGGAGAAGGCACGATGAGCTCCCGGTCATGGGCACAGCTGGCCAGCCGCTATGCGGCGCTCACACAGCGCGAGCGCGTGCTGGTCGCTTTGGGCTTGGTCCTTGGGCCATTGCTGATCGGCAATGCCCTGTTTGTCGATCCCCAATGGACCTTGGCCAAGAGCCTGCGGACCACGATTGCCACCGAGCATGCGTCGCTGGCCGGCTTGCAGGGACAGGTGGAAAATCTTCAGCAGCAATTGAGAATTGATCCAGATGCCGGCAAGAAATCCGAGCTGGAAGCACTGAGTGGCGAGCGTGACAAGCTGGACGAACAACTAAGGCAGTTTGGATCGGCGCTGGTGCGGCCGGAGGACATGAATGGCTTGCTTGAGCGCCTGCTCGCACGGCAAGCCGGTTTGCGCCTGGTTAGCCTGAAGACGAAGCCGCCGCAAAGTGTATTGCGTGAAAAGGAGCAGGCCAAGGAGGGCGACAGCAAGCCGGTGGAGCGCAGCTTTGACCTCTATCGGCATGGTGTTGAAATCAGGCTGGAGGGTAGCTATGGTCAGCTGCAGGCTTACCTGAATCAACTGGAAAAATTGCCGCAACGTTTGCTCTGGGGGCCATTGAGCTATCGTGTGATCGATTATCCGCGGGCAGAAATGACGCTGACCGTCTATACCTTGAGTCCGGATAAATCATGGCTGACCTTATGAGGCTGATCTTGCTTGCGCTGCTTTTCGTCGCAGCGTCGGCTCAGGCGCAGATGGCCGATCCGACGCGACCGCCGGCCGCCTGGCTGGCACCGGTAGCGGAGGCTCGTCAGGGCAGCGAGGGCGCCGGGCCTTTGCGGTTGCAGTCGGTCTTGATGCGCCAGGGGGGACGGCCTGTCGCGGTGATCGGTGGCAAGACAGTCGCTTTGGGTGGGCATGTTGGGGGGGCGACGCTGGTACGCCTGAATGAACGCGAAGCGGTTTTGCAGGGAGCTGATGGGGTGACGCATCTTTACCTGACACCCGATGTTGAAAAACAAATGATTGATATGCCCAAGCCTCGAAAGACGGGGAAGTCCGGGCAAGTGAAGGGTCTGCCATGAGCAAGATATTGATGGTCGCACTGTCGGCACTGGTGCTTACCGCTTGCAGCAATCAGCATGCGCGTCGTGGGGATGCTTTTGATCAGGCCGGCAAGGAACTCGGTGATGCAGCTGCCAGCAAGGCCACACGGCCAGCCGGCGATGTCATTGGCCAGGCCATGGTGCCACCCTTGCAACTGGATCAGCCTGTCGCGGCAAAGGCTGAGCCGCGTTTCAATCTGGCCGTGAACAATGCGCCGGTGAGTCAGGTGTTGAATGCCCTGGTTTCCGGTACGCCCTACAGCATGCTGTTTCCGCAGGAACTGGCTGGCACGGTCAGCCTGAATCTGAAGAACACAACAGTGCGCGAGGCTTTGGATACGCTGCGCGAAGTCTATGGTTATGAGTACCGGATGCAGGGTACCCGGATTTACGTCCAGCCGAATACCATTCAGACGCGAATTTTCAAGATCAATTATCTGGCCAATCGTCGGCAGGGGATGAGCGAAATGCGGGTGACCGGCAGTTCGCCGAGCGTATCTACGCCAGCCACGGGCACCACGACGACGCAAACCGGCACATCCGGCGGGACGACGAGCGGGCAGCCGCAGCGTGCCAATGACAGCGCACGCGTGCAGACGACTTCGGATTACGATTTCTGGAAAGACCTGGCGTCGGCGCTGAACTCCATTGTGGGCAATCTGGAGGGACGCAATGTCATTGTCAATGCCGGTTCCGGAGTGGTGCTGGTCAAGGCATCGCCCGTCGAGCTGCGGGCTGTGGACGAGTATCTGAAGGCAACGCAACTGGTGGTTGAACGCCAGGTCATGCTGGAAGCGAAGATCATTGAAGTGTCACTCAACGATTCTTACCAGACCGGTATCAACTGGAGCAAATTCGGTGGATTGCTCAATGGCAAGTTTGCACTCGGCATGCTCGCGCCCGGGGCCGCCTTGAGTGGATCTGCGACCCTCAATGGCACGGCAACCGGGATATCCGCAGGTACGGCGGTGACCGCAAATCCGGGGGCGAATGGCAGTGTTGGGACATCCACGGCGGGCCGAGGCTTCTTTGGCCTCGCCTTCCAGTCACAGAATTTTGCTGCGTTGCTGTCGTTTCTAGAGGGACAGGGCGACGTGCAGGTGCTGTCCAGCCCGCGCATCGCGACGACAAATAACCAGAAGGCCGTCCTCAAGGTTGGCACCGATGATTTCTTTGTGACCGGCATCAGTACCAACACCACCACCAGCGCCAGCGGTAATGTCGTGACGCCGAATATCACCTTGCAGCCATTCTTCTCGGGTATCGCCCTCGACGTGACCCCGCAGATCGATGAGGATGGCAACATCATCCTGCACGTGCACCCCTCGGTCAGTGTTGTCGAGGAAAAAACCAAGAACGTGAATCTTGGCGATCTCGGTACTTTCACGCTCCCGCTTGCATCGAGCAGCATCAACGAAACTGACAGCATTGTCCGGGTTCAGGATGGCAGCATTGTCGCCATCGGTGGTCTGATGAGCCAGGAGCAGAATACCAGCCGATATGGCTTGCCGGGGATCAGCGGCGTGCCGGGACTCGGCGCCCTGTTTGGCCAGAAGAGCGTGTCCAACAAGAAGCGCGAACTGGTCATTCTGATGCGGTCTACGGTCATTCGCGATGAAAATTCGTGGCGCGACGCATCCCCGCAGGTCCAGGAACGTCTCCAGACGCTCGACCCGCGTCAGGAGCGCCATCTCGAATGGCAATGAGCGGTAACGGAGGCGGGTAACGTTGTATCTCGATCACTTCGGCCTGACCGAATTACCCTTTGGCATTACACCGGATACCAGTTACACGGTCATCACGCGTAGCCATCAGGAGGCGCTCAACACACTGCTGGTCGCCCTGAACAGCGGCGAGGGTTTCATCAAGATTACCGGCGAAGTGGGCACTGGCAAGACCCTGCTTTGCCGCCGACTGTTGCAGGCGCTGCCCGAGGGCAGTATTTCGGCTTACCTGCCCAATCCTTATCTGGCGCCGCGTACCCTGTTGCTGGCGCTGGCAGAAGAGCTGGGGGTCGAGGTCAGCGGCGACAGCGATGACTATCACGTCTTGCAAAGCGTCAATCGGGCGCTGCTGGCGCATGCTGCGGCGGACCGGCAGGTGGTTGTCTGCATCGACGAGGCGCAGGCGATGCCGCTGGAAACGCTGGAGTCGCTGCGTCTCCTCTCCAATCTGGAAACGGAGAAACGCAAGCTGCTGCAGATCGTGCTTTTTGGCCAGCCGGAGCTTGATCGCAAGCTCGCTGATCCATCGGTTCGCCAATTGCTGCAGCGGATTGCTTTCCATTACCGACTGGCCGGATTGGCGCGGGAAGAGATCGCCAATTATCTGGCCCACCGGCTGCGGGTGGCCGGTTATCGCGGCGAAGTGGTTTTTGGTTCGCGTGCTGTGCGTTGCCTGCATCGGGCCAGTCGCGGCACGCCGCGCTTGTTGAATATCCTCGCCCATAAGTCGCTGCTCGCCGTGTATGGCGAGGGCAAGCACGCGGTGCGTCCGGCCAATGTGCGCCAGGCAGCCGCCGATACCGAAGGCGCGGCTTCGGCCGGATGGTGGTGAAATGAGTCTGATCAACGACATGCTCCGCAATATCGAAGCCAAGCGCCCGGACGATCCGGCGCGTCAGAGCTTGCAGCGGGAAATCCGCTCATTGCCGACGGTGTCGTCCGGGCCTGGCTGGCTGCTCAAGTTGCTGGTGTTGGTGGGGCTGTTGCTGGCGGGTGTCGGCATCCTGCACCTCAATGGCCTATTGTTGCCACTGCTCGGGTTTGAGGCTGGGCGCGTCGAGAAATTGCCTGTTGCAAGCCTCCCGGCGCCTGCTGCGCCACCCCGGCTCACACCCGCCGCCGAACCGGCACTTGCTGCGGTCGACGGGAAAAAAACGCCGATTTTCGACAATGATCTGCGGCTGGCATCAAATCTGGCGGTGTTGCCGACAGTCGCGGCGCCGGTTTTGCCGGTGCCGGACCCCGTGGTGCCGGCAGCGCCGCCGGCTGCGCTGCCGGACGCACCGAAGGCCGCGCCAGTGGTTTCGACCGGGCCGGTCAAGATCGAGAAAAGCCCGGTGCTGGCAACCCCGCGTGATCGTGCTGAAGCAGAATACCGCCGGGCCGAAAATGCAATGACTGCCGGACGCAGCGCCGAGGCTATCGAGGGCTTTCGGGCGGCATTGAAACAGGACCCGTTCTACGTGCAGGCCCGTCAGATGTTGCTGCGCCAATTGCTTGAAGTGCGCAAGGCCACCGAGGCAATGCAGATCCTTCAGGAAGGCATCGAACTCCAACCGGCGCAGACGGGCTGGGCCATGTCGCTGGCTCGCCTGCAACTGGAACACAACGATCTGACCGCGGCTGACCGGACGCTGGCGCGTTCGCAGGGCTATGCCGAAGCCAACGCCGACTATGCCGGTTTTCAGGGGCATCTGAAATCGCGTCTCGGCGCCCACCATCTGGCCGTGACGCACTATCAGCGGGCAGCGCGCCTGGCGCCTAACGAGGGCCGCTGGTGGCTGGGTCTGGGTCTGGCGCTGGAGGCTGATGGCAAGCCTGCGGAGGCGAAGGATGCTTTCCGTCGCAGCGTGGCCACCAACACCTTGTCCACCGATTTGGCGGCGGTTGCGCAGCAGCATTTGAACTGATTCGACAGCACGGTAACCGTACGACTGGCCAGGGTGTTGACGGGTTGATTCGTACGGATGTTGCAGGATCCGTGTCGTGGGTCCTGCGAGTAAAATGATTGAAAATTGGCGACGAGCTTGGTGCGATTAAAAAGACAAAATCATGGAGACAAACATGCCGGTCAAACTTGTCCAGTCTGCAGCTTCCGCTTACCCGTATCCGCTGCTGATCAAGCAGTTGTTGTTGACGCCGCTGGCGATTGCGCCGGATCAGGTAATTACCTATCAGGGAAAGCTGCGCTATAACTACCGCACGTTGAATGAGCGGATCGGCAGGCTGGCCAACGGTCTCGCCGGGTTGGGCGTCGAGGCCGGGCAGACGGTAGCGATGATGGATTGGGATAGTCATCGCTATCTGGAGTGTTTCTTTGCGGTGCCGATGATGGGGGCGATCCTGCAGACGGTGAATGTTCGCCTCAGTCCCGAGCAAATCCTGTACACCCTGAACCACGCCAAGGCCGATGTGCTGCTGGTGAACGGCGAGTTCTTTCCGATTCTGGCGCAGATTGCGCCGTCACTGGAAACGGTGAAAACCTTCGTGTTCTTTTCGGACGAGGCCGCCACGCCTACCGCGCCGGTGGCGATGTCGGCCGAGTATGAAAGCATGCTGGCCGAGGCATTGCCGGACTACAGCTTTCCAGAGTTTGACGAAAACGCCCAGGCCACCACGTTCTATACGACCGGCACGACGGGCAATCCGAAAGGCGTGTATTTCAGTCATCGCCAGCTGGTGCTGCATACACTGGGTTGTGCAGCGGCGCTGGGCGGTGCCAACGCGCAGGGACACATCCATCGCGAAGACGTGTATATGCCGATGACGCCGATGTTTCATGTCCATGCCTGGGGCTTCCCGTATCTGGCGACCATGATGGGCGTTAAGCAGGTTTACCCCGGGCGCTACCAGCCCGACGTGATCTGCCGCCTGATCAGTGAGGAAGGGGTCAGCTTCTCACATTGCGTGCCGACCATTTTGCACATGATTCTCAGCCATCCCAAAGCCAGGACGACGGATTTCACCGGCCTGAAAATTCTCATCGGCGGCGCCGCGATGCCGGAAGCGATGGCCATCTCCGCCCAGAAGCGGGGGATGGACCTGTTCACCGGCTACGGCATGTCAGAAACCTGTCCGGTGTTGAGCCTGGCGCATCTGGACAGTGCTGACCTCAAGCTGACCCTGGAAGAGCAGGCGGTGATTCGCGCCAAGACGGGGCGGCCCCTGCCGCTGGTCGACCTGCGCATTGTCGATCCGGAGATGGCCGAGGTGGCCCATGACGGCAAGGCGACAGGTGAAGTGGTGGTTCGCGCACCGTGGTTGACGCAGGGTTACGTCGGTGCGCCCGATGCTTCCGAAGACTTGTGGGCCGGTGGCTACCTGCATACGGCCGACATCGGCAACATCAATCCGGCCGGCTATCTGAAGGTGACCGACCGCATCAAGGATGTCATCAAGACCGGCGGCGAATGGACCTCATCGCTGCAACTGGAAGACATCATCGCCAAGCATGAAGCGGTCAACGAGGTGGCGGTGATCGGTGTGCCCGACGACAAATGGGGCGAACGTCCGCTGGCGCTGGTACTGCTCAAGGCAGAGTTTGTCGGCAAGGTCACGGAGCATGCCCTGCGCAATTATGCCGCCCACGCGATCGAGGCGACCGGCGTATCACGCTATGGCGTGCTGCTCCAGGTCAGCTTCGTCAAGACGCTGGTGAAGACCAGTGTCGGCAAGATGAACAAGCGCCTGATGCGCGCCGATCCCGGTGCCCTGTGCATGTAACTCCGTAGCGAGCGTGGCCTGGTTGCGCTTGCTTAACTCTCCCGACCGTTCATTACCCAGAAAACAACCATGAGCCAACACGAAAGCCCCGTCGTCTACGGCACCGAAGACATCCTGCGCAGCCTGTGCAATTCGATGACCAAGGTGTTGAGCATTGCGACCCAGAGCCAGATTCACTATTCCGGCATGGTCCAGCGCATCACCAAGACTTGCCTGAAGCCGGACATCGGTTGCTTCGTGCTGTTCGACGGTGGTTTCTCTGGACTGGTTGTCACCAATTTCTCGGCGGCGGCGGCGATGGA
>Ga0116180_1002001_pt1 | contig 16519 bp, 24 predicted proteins | sample AD_UKC073_MetaG_FD_89804 | JGI IMG/M metagenome (GOLD analysis project Ga0116180, IMG submission 89804) | Active sludge microbial communities of municipal wastewater-treating anaerobic digesters from USA - AD_UKC073_MetaG | ecosystem: Engineered > Bioreactor > Anaerobic > Digestate | place: USA...
ATTAACCAAATTTATCATGACGGTACAAAAGTTACCACTGTTGAAGTTAACGGTAGCGTAGTTTTCACCGCCACCGCGCAGTATCAATGGCAACCGGCAACGCAAGCGGAGTTTGAGGCTTGTACGATAAAACATTATGCTATCGACGAACATGGTTCTGCAGGACCGGAGATACTCCCTGAGCCCACCGCGGCAGGTTGGGGCGGGCGAATAGAGCATCGCCACACTTTCCCGCCTGTTTACAGTTATTATGTGTCGGCGATATTTTAATTTAAAATGAGGTGATAAAATTGCAGGAAAAAAGACAGGTAGGCAGCGTGTACTGCATTACCAAGATAGACAAGTACGGCAAGTGCGAAAACGGCTTTGTGCCGGCTGTTGATCTGCCGCTCGGGGACAACACCCTTGGCCAGGAACTGGCGGCGGCGAGGCAGGAAATCGCCGAGCTCAAAAAAGAGCTCGCAGAAACAAAAAAAATCCTGGCCCAGTACCAGGAAGCGACAAAAAAGTCCTTCGAGGACGTCATAAATGAAATCGAAAAGGAGAAATTCTTATGAGAAAAAAACTCTTTTTGTTTGTGTTTTTGATTTTAGGTCTATGCATATTCGCCTTTCTCATTTCCGGTCCTTACTTAGCGGCCGACGATGGCCAGACAGACGATCCGCCCATCGAAGAACCAGGAACACCTCCGGTAGAAGAAGAACAATCGGAAGAAAAAGTGGGGTTTTTTGAGAACTTGATAATTGGCATCTTTGACTTTATAGCAAGTCCGCAGTTTACTAGAATTTGCACCGCTTTGGCGGTATTGCTGGCTGCTATATATCCCTTTGTCAAAAAATACTTATCGGCCAAAGCGCAAGCTAAATATCAAAACATCGTTAACAAATTACAAAATGCAGAGCAGGAGTTGGATAAGTATAAACAATTAGCTCTGCAGTATGCCGGAGCGGCCGATACAATGTTTAACCACGTCGAGGCGATTAAAGAGGCTTTGGTGCTCGGGTTTGACAAGTCAAATCTCCGGACGGACGTCAAGGACAAGATACTTGGCCGACTCAACTCGGTGCCGAAAATTGACCTTAAAGCTCTCGCCGTGGACGCCATCAAAAAGGTTGAGCCGGCAAAAGCAGCGGCAGAAAAAGACGTCCCGGTCGCAGAAATCATCCCGGAACCGCAAGAAACTCCGCCAACGACAGGGTGGTGATAACGAATGCCTAAAATCACAGGCTGGGAATACTTCAAAAAGCGATGGCTTTACTACCTGTCATATTTGTTTATCTACATCCTACCGAGCGTCATGATTGTCCAAAAACTAATCGTTGTTAAGACCAACACAGATTACGTCCGTATCAGTTTCAGCGGCTTCATCCTCGGCTTGGTTTATATTGCTTTTCTCGCCAAGCGGATCCGCGCCAAGATAGCCGCCATAAAGCCTGGCGCCATGCGGATTCTGATACAGACGGTTGCCAATATCATCCCGTTTTTGACTGTCGGTTTTTTGGTCGTTCTCGTCAAAAAGGCTCTCCAGGGATTTGATATCACTGTTTGGGCGATCTGCATATCGATATTTTTAGGCGGGATCCTGCAGGCCATCGAGTGGATTATTAACCGCCGGTTTTTGTATGCCCTGGAGATCGACGCTTTGGCCCGGAAGGAAGTCGACGCAGAACTGCGCAAGAAGGAACTGTTAAAGGAACTGGAGCAGGCCAATGAATAACGACTACATCAAAAATCGCGTGGCCAGCGTAGTCGTCGAGAAAAAGAAGTTGATTAGCAAGGGCAACATCGAGGCGCTGCTGAGCGGTATATTTGCCTTTTTCGGCTCCGTCTTTGCGGCAATCATTGTTACTGGTTATGACTTTGATCTGACCACGTTCACCAACCCGAAATTTTATCTGGCGACGGCCATCTCCTTTGGCATCATGATGTACACGTTCAATTTCGTTAAGCGCGTTGTTGTGGCGTCCAAAAAGAATGACAAGGTCGGCGATTACTACAAGGCAAAAGAACGCGAGGAGCGGATGATCAAGCACATCCGTGATAACCACTTGGAAAATGAGGTCGAGCGGATCGTCAATATCGAAAACGAATCCAGCCGGAAAGCCGCGGCGCAGGCCGTTTTGGACAAAGTTACATACGGACTTAGCATTGACCTGATCGAGGACCTTGACAACAAGGACAATCCCGCCGTAAATCAGGAAAAATTTTACGATTTTGTCAACAAGCGCGATCTTAGCAAACGAGCGATTAAAAAACTGCGCAAGGCGATCGCGGACGTCCTGCAGGGTAAATACCATTACGAGCGGATTGCGACGCATGAACTACTTGTCGATGTCACTCTAGACCATAAGCACGCCCGCCAGCTTAAGGTTAACGAATTAAAGCTCGACTTAAGCGAAAACCGCAGAAAGGCAATGATCTTTATTATCTCAACTGCCGTTACAAACGCACTTGTTTGGAGCGGCCTGTCGGAAAAGTTTTGGACGAGTTTACTAGGGCAATTGACTTTAATCATGTCGTCGATTATCAGCGCCTACATGGTCGCTACCAAGAGAGTTGATACCCTGACCCTAATCGCCCAAAATCGATGCGATTTTTTAAATGCCGTCTATTTCCCGGCGCCGGTCCTCGTTGCGCCACCTGAGCGGACCGCGTCTACACCTCAAGCCGCTTCTCACGCGGCCCCGCAGCAGCAGTCACAATCTATTAACCAGCAAAACTGGCAACCATCCCCCCATAATTTCACCTCCTAGCCCTCGGCTTTAACCGGGGGCTTTTTTTGTTGGAAAAAAATCGAAAAAAATTAAAAAAATGCTTGACAATACTGCCGAATGGCAGTATAATAGTAAGTGATAGGAGGTATAATCATGAAAAACTTTAAAAACATGGGCGTAGAGGAATTCGTGGGGTATTTTAACATCGTACTCCATTCGAACGAAAAAAATCTGATTGTCAGATCTAACATCCCCACATGGAAAGCAAACGCCACTGTTTGCGTTGCCCGCAAAGAAGAAGTGCTTGAATTCCTTAAGACCCAAAAAGCTAGAAAGAAAGAGGAACGCAAAGCCAAGGACCCGGAAAATGTTATCGCAGGTTTGCGAGTACTCAAAGAGGCTATTGCTAAATTAGAAAATTATTATTATCTTAGGGAAAAGCGCTTTGAAGACGAGAGATTATCAAGTCTACCCATAGCAAAGCCTAACGTTGATTTAGACGCTCTTAAAGCACGATATCCACGCGCAGCTGCTTATCTCAAGGCTAACGCATGGAGTTGCGCATCGCACTACGCAAAAGCAGCCGCGGGGCGCAGAGCTTGCGAAAGGATTCTAGCCGGCGAAGATTATGAAGTAGTGCTTGCGGAAATGGAAGAGGAATGGAGCGATTATGTAAATGAGCACATGTGGGAGAATTAATAAGTCGAAACGCCGGCGATTCCGGCGTCCGTCGGTCTGGCACCCGACGCTGATGAGACGGCCAAAGGAGTTTAGGATATGAAAATAGATTTGGAAAAACTCTCAAATTCTGAATTGAAAGATTTGGTTTTAGCAATTAAAAACGAATTGCAAGTCCGAAAAAAAGAAATTGAGGACGCGGAAAGCGTAATTGAGGAATGCAAAGAGATTCGGCAGGTGAAATGGGAATCCCATTACTCTCGAAGGGAAACAGCCCATTATGTCGCTCGACTGAAGTATGTAAAGAGAAAAGGAATCGAATATTGTTTTGTTCCTTTTGAGAAAACGCACGGTCAGGCCGAAACCTTTGTTTCCGGTGAGTTTACTATACGTGACGGGGAAATATACGATATTCGCGATACGAACGGGCGGCATCTTTACTTGGTATACAACCTGGAACTTATCAAACTAGGCGAAAGTAAAAATGCCGAAGTCATGCATCTGGTCAAAGGATATCTTAAGCACAAGGAGAATCCTGAATCGTTGTTGGAATTGCTTAAGCTTAAAAAAGTAAACATACACCATCCGGAGTTGATAGATGATGGCATTATTCAATAAAGACAATTTTATGTTAGGAACATTTGCGGACTTTAAAAAATGCAAAAGGCCGAAAACTGATCCGGATTTCGTATCAGATTCGGGATCGAAATATTGGTACGTCGATGACGGCGTAATAAGGGCTAGTTCTCATTGGGGGCCAGGCATCAGAACATGCGACTGGTATTTCGAAGGTAAAAAACGTAAGACCTGGTTAGTCGGTTTTTGCAAATATTCGGATTTCAAAAGCATAAAACAGTATAACGATTTCGCGATTATAGGCAATATGCTCCATACGCTTTACATTAATAAGCCATACGAATACTATTTCAGGAGGAATGTCATGGAATGGAAAAGCATTAACGTCAATAAACAAAACATTCAGATCGAATCCAGCAAGGCGATTTTGATAGCAATGCCCGCAAAATCGAAATACGCCAACTTCAGCTTCTGGCATCCGGTTCAGCTCGTTAAAGAGGGCAGGCACAGTAACGCGATCGCAATATTGTATAAAGACGATTTCGTGTTCCGGCTCAAGAAATACGGCAAGGGCGAATGGAATAAGCACAGGGTTATGGCTGAAAAGAATGTGTCGGCAAAAGATATTGAAGAGGCGTTCTCAGTCATGGACAGTAACATAGTCACTCCCCAGCCCAAGATCCATGTTCCAGAAAAAATTCCAACCAGGGAAGAAATGTTCCCACATCCGGAACTGACGGACGATGATTAAAAGCAAACTCTACCTGCATCAGCAGGAAGCAATTGAAAAACTCTCCTGCGTCAAGGTGGGAGGGTTATTCATGGATATGGGAACTGGAAAAACATTGACTGCCCTTAAACTATTTGATATACGACGTAAGGCCGGGAAAGTAGACAAGTTGATTATTCTCTGCCCTATATCCGGGAAAAGAAATACCATTGCTGAAATAGAAAAGCATACCTATTTTGTTTACGGTCGCGATTATGAGATTTTCGGAATCGACTCAATCAGCCAGAGCGACCGGATATATCTTGAGGCTTTATACGGCATCAACTCGAGAACGATGCTCGTTTTGGACGAATCAACTTACATTAAAAACCCCTACGCGATAAGATCCAAGCGAGCGTTAGAATTAAGCAAAAAAACCGATTATAAGTTGATAATGACAGGAACACCGATAACGAAATTCGTCAATGATCTGTGGGCGCAAATAACATTTTTGTCGCCGCTAATATTCGGGTACAAGTCTTACCATTCTTTCGCTAACAACCACCTTATCTTCCACAAGGAAAAGGGTTACATCATTCGAAGCGCGAACGTTGATTATTTGACACAGAAACTATCGCCTTACATTTATGAGAAGAAAATTGAAGAAGTAATAGATATGCCGGAACAATCTTATAATTTGAAATACTATTTCTTGTCGCAGAAAAAACGCGAAGAATATGAATTGCTAAAAGACAAAATATTGGGCGAATGGCTCTTGGAGGACGCCAGCGATCAAATTATCTATCGGCTTTTTACGGAACTACAAAAATTAGTAAGCTACGATCCAGACCGGCTTAATATTCTTGTTGACATTATTCGAGAACTTAATCCGGAACAACAAGCAATTATATGGACAAAATACCATAAAGAACGTGATTATATCATTGATTATTTGAAATCCCAAGGTGAGTCATTTTCGATATTTGATGGAAAGCATAAACAGGAAGATGCTTTTAAACAAAAAAGAACCCGATTTTTGGTTGCAAATTTGCAGACTGGAAGCCGAATGCAAAACTTCCAAAACAGTCATTATCAAATCTTTTACAGCAACAGTTTTGATTATGATATTCGCATCCAAGCTGAGCGTCGAACTTGGCGAGCCGGTCAAAAACATAAATGTATTTATTACGATATCCAATCAAATACTGGGATTGAAAATTTGATATTTTATAGTTTGAGAAAAAAAAGCAATCTACTTAGAGATTTCCAGGACTTAAGCAGGCGATTTAATAAAAAATACCTCGAAGAATACTTGAGAAAGGAGTTAGCAATAAATGATACGGATAGGTCTGAATTTGAATCAAAAGCAATGTGAAATAAACGATTATTTGGCTAAAACGCCTGAAATTAAGAAAATAAAGATATTCTATTTTAAAACTCCGACCGAGTACGTATTGCCAGGTTATAATGTCGAATATATCGAATGGTCGGACATTATCATGTATAAGTTTTTTTATAGGTTACTTGAGGAGATACATGGAGACACCTTAATTGTTGTTGATGAACTGATGCGGACTCAAAACAGAAGCGATCTGACTTATAATTGTGCCCATCACTATCTTAATCAAACGCCACATAAAATCATTTTTGAATATTTCCCTATTATTGAGCAGAAAGAAGATTTTATGATTTTACTTAACTTTGAAAATAAGGACAAATATAAAGGGAAAGGATTTCAATATGAATTTTTAAAAGAAGAAGACATCAAAATGATTTCACGAAATGTTGAATTAGAAGTGATTGATGTGGAAACGACCGCAAAAGAGATTGAACTCTACGAGAAAAAGAAAGAAAATTTGTTTGCTAACCTCGGCAACAAAGATCCAGATATAATTCCGCGAAATTTACAGTTACTAGCCGGCGATTTTAAAAAGAAAGCAATAGAACCGGATAAGATATATGTAGCTCGCAACAAACGATTTAAGTTAGATAATGTTATATCCTATGACGAAGTCGTAAGTGGTGAATATATCGTTATAGATATGCATTATCGTCGGTTAAATTTAAATGATTTTCTAAAAAAGACTCAAGTTAATAAACTCCGTTATTTAACGACCGCGCTTCCGATTGACAAATTTTATATAAGCGAATTTAACAATTGGAGCAAAAATTTGGAGGACATTTATGCTAAAGCAAGTCTATATTGACAAGGATGTTCTTACTGCCACGAAAGAAAGGATATCGATGATTTTCGACGACTACGAAAATATCGTTGTATCCATAAGCGGCGGCAAGGACAGCACGGTTCTGGCTCACCTTGCACTTACCGAGGCGAATAAACGCAACAGGCGCATCGGGATATTCTTCCTTGATGAAGAAGTGGTATACGACAGTACTGTCAAGCGGGTCGAATACATGATGAACCTTTTTCCTGACAACACCATACCGTTATGGTTTCAAATTGAATTTCACTTAACAAACGCTACGAGTTTGATCGAATCTCAATTGATTTGCTGGGAAGCCGGTAAGCATAAAATTTGGATGCGGCCTAAAAAACCGTTCGCAATTCAACACAAGCCATGGCCGAAAGAAAAGGAAACTGTTCGTGACAAAAACAAAGGTTTTGGTTTCTATGACGCATTGGAAAATTTCCAAAACTCTCGGTATAATACTGCGTTTTTAATTGGTTTGCGCGCCACGGAAAGCCCTAATCGTTGGCGGGCGGTCTCCAAAAATCCCGGCCATAAAGACTGGTATTGGACGACCAAAATGAAAAACAACAACATAGCAGCTTATCCGCTTTATGACTGGAACTTTCACGACGTTTGGCGATATATTTACGACAATCAACTCAGATATAATAAGATTTATGACTATATGTGGAAAAAAGGCATGCATTTACAAGAAATACGAGTATCAAGTTTGATACACGAAAAAGCGTTTAAGGCGCTCGTGGAATTGCCGGAATTCGAGCCGAAAACATACGACCGATTGTTAAGACGAATCAACGGAATAAGCATTGGTCATATATACGGCAAAGACAACAAGGCAATGCGCGCCAGGAAATTACCGAAAAATTTTAAAAGTTGGCTGGAATATCGTGATTTTTTGCTTAAAACATATCCCGACGAATCGAAAAAGTGGATTTTTGAAAAACGATTTGCAAAACAGCTTAACAATAATTACGTCGCTCGGCAACAATGCCGGCAACTGATACTAAATGATTACGAAAACAACTTACCGATTGATAACCGGCCTGACCCGCGAGAAGAAAAAATCAAAAAGTGGAGGGAATTGTTATGAAACTTAAAACAAACAAAGGATACATTGATTTACCTTGCATGGACGTTGTTCTAGTGCCGACGGAAAAGGTGATAGCGAATAACTATAATCCTAATGCCGTTCCGCGCAATAACATGATGTTATTAGAACGTTCCATACTCGATAACGGTTTTTGTTTCCCGATCGTGACGATTTATGATGAAGAGATTGACAAATACGTCATCGTTGACGGATTCCATCGTTATATGATACTTAAGGACTGGTTGCAAGCCGAACAAATCCCCATTGTCGTATTGAAGCACGACATGAAAAAGCGCATGGCTGCGACTGTCCAATTTAACCGTGCTCGCGGTGTACATCAAGTTGAGCTGATGGGCGATCTGGTTCGGGCGCTTGTCGAACAAGGCGCGACGGACGACGAAATTGCAAAGCACTTGGGAATGGAATTGGAAGAAGTGTTCCGACTCAAGCAAATTACAGGAATCGCAGAATTGTTCAAGAATCAACCTTATTCAAAATCTTGGATTATGGTTGACATAAACGAGGAGGATATACGTGAATAAATGGAATTATGGTGACGCTTACAAACGATATCCTCTAAGCAACGAGCCGTATGTTTTCCCGGACGGGAGCATCATTAAAGTTCATAACATTTTCGACCCACTTCCTGAATTTATGAAAAAAGCAGATTTAATCTTTGTGGATCCTCCATGGAACTTAAGTAATATAAACACGTTTTATACAAAAGCAAATAGGAGGGATTATCTTGACAACTTTGAAATGTTTTACAAGCGGCTTTTTGAATGCATAAAAGAAATAAATCCGCGAACTTGTTATGTTGAGATAGGGAAACAGTATCTAGCGGATTTTATTATCGAAATGAGAAAACTTTACAAATACGTTACATTTTACAACAGTACATATTATCGCGATAATAACAGACTTTGTTATGTTATTCGCGGATCGAATAATGCTAAAAAGCCGTCTCTAGACGGTATGGACGAAGAAGACATCATAAAATGGGTATGTAAGAATGAAGATTATAGTTGCATTGGCGATCTTTGTATGGGACAAGGGCTAGTCGGAGTTAATGCTTATAAAAACGGCAAAAGATTTGTTGGAACTGAGCTTAATCATAAACGATTATCTGTATTAGTTGAAAAAATTATGACACTAGGAAGGAGCACAAATTAATATGCCTAAATTTCATGAACTTTTGAAAAAGGCCCGTTTGGCGAAAGGATATACCCAAAAACAGACCGCCGAAAAAGTCGGGGTCACGCTCGTGTCGTATCAAAGATGGGAGTACGACATGCGGATTCCCGAAAGCCAGTATCTGCTCAAATTGATAACCGTCCTCGAACTCGATGCCGTCGAGGTCAGCCGAAGCCTTGAAGATGCGGTAAAAACATAGTCAGGGACTAGTTCTTGACTATGTTTATTTTTAAATGTTGTATTGTTTATCATAGACGGACATATATGTAAAATAACACAACAAAAATGAGCCGTCACAAAATAAATTCGATACGTTCAATTTTATTGTCCTGGATATAAATTTTTTTGATAAACAATGTAACAAATTCTTTTTTCCGTTGCAGCGTTAAGGAGTTCCATTCATTCAAAATATTCATTGCGATTTTCTGTTCTTCCTTGGCGCTAAAGATTTTTTCCAGATCGGCAATTTGCCGATCTGTTTTTTTTATATTTTCATTTATCTGCGCTATTATGAGATCCATCTCCGATAGTAGTAGAGTATAAGATTTGTTGTCGATTTGATTATCAACAAGTAGGAACTGTAGTCGTTTTTTTCGATCGAGCTCTCGTTCCAAGTTTCGAGATAAAACTTTTTTTTCATTTTCCAACTCCTCTATCTTCGCCTTATTTTTTTGTAGATCAATTTCTAAATCGTTTTTCACAAACGACGACAAAAAATCAATAAACATTTTTTCCATATTTTCCACCCGTATGAGCGATTGCATACACCACCCTAATCCTCTGTTGCGACAAATATATCTGTAGTAATATTTTCTAATCCCATTTTTTCTATTGAAAAACCCTATGTGTGTAAACATAGTGCGTCCGCAAGAACATTGTATTTTCGCGGCAAAAACAAATATATCCCTTGCGTATTTTTTGCAGAAACGCGTTGCATGCGCTTCCCGAATTTTCTTGACTCTCAAAAAGGTCTCATTATCGATTATCGGCTCGATGTTTATGGCCTTTACAAGTGTCGGCTTAATGTTTTTCATTTTGCTCTGATCGCCGTATACAAAATATCCGCGATATATTTCATTTGATAATAGGCGTATGATTGTCGTGGTCTGGAATCTTACTCCGCTTTTCGTGCGATACCCCAACGAGTTAAATTTTTTTGCGATTTGATAATATCCTTTTCCTTGCAAATATAACTCAAATGCTTTTTTGATGATCGGGGCTTCCAATTCGTTCGGGGTGTATCTCCCGTCTATGTAATCATATCCGAGAGGGATCCACCTGCACCAGTATTTTCTTTGCTGTATCGCCTTTTGCTCTAAGACGTCCGCGACCCGTTCCGATATCGTCTCTCGCTCCCACTCGGCCAGGACGCCAATCATGTGGACCATCATTCGCCCCGATGCCGTCGAGGTGTCGAGATTTTCGGTGAGCGATGTAAAGGCTATGTCACGCTTGGCAAAAAGATCAAGCATTTCCAACAATAGCCGTAGGTTCCGGATTAGGCGATCAAGTTTGTAAACTACGACCATCTCTATGCCCTTGCCCCCGGCCTTTATGTCCTCAATTAATCGCTGCGCCTCCGGGCGGTTTAAGTCTTTGGCCGAATAACCGTCGTCGATGTAGATGCCGGCGATTTCATAGTCGTGAAGCTGGCAGTACTGAATCAACTTGTTTTTCTGCGCCTCGATTGAAAAGCCTTCTTTAGCTTGCTCTTCTGTCGAGACGCGTATGTAAAGCGCCGCTTTCATGATTCATCATTTCCTCCCCTGTCATGCTTGACGTAGATTTTCCAATGCGTTTCCGAAACTCGTTCCATTTGATAAATTAAGCCTCCATTGTATTGGAGGCTTTTTTGTTTTTTGTACTGTTCGATTTCGTCATGCTGTTTCCGCAGTAGGCTAGCAACGCTTAAAATTTCGTTTGCTTTTGTGATTAAGGCGGCGTAAATCTCCTCAAACATGCCTCCTCTATACCTCCTCTTATTGCTTTGATGCCTTGGTTGCGGTTTTATCCCCCTCTCCGTAGCGAGCCAAAAAACTCTTAGCGATATCCTCTATAACTTTTTTGTCGGCGTCTGGTAACCGTAGAAAAGTATTGATAAAGTTTTTATGCTTAAGATATAGCCGGTAATGTTGACAATGGTTTATCAGTTTTTTCGTTAGTTTCAATGTTAATTTCGGTTTTTCATATCCAAGCAAATAATCGGTTGTAACGCCAAAATATTTCGTAAGCACTTTTATATATTCTTCCGTGAAACTTGTTTGACCATTTTCCAAGCGTGATAACGTTGGGTTGCTTATATTGACTTCAGTTTCTAATTCTCTTAAAGTCAACCCTCTTTTCTTTCGTAAATATCTCAATCTATTTCCCATTTATAAATTTCTTATCCTTTTTACAATATTTAACAACATTATAATATTATTTTTCAAAAACGAAATACTTTCTTCAAAAATGAAAAAAAAGTGTTGACATCGTAAAAATATTGTGTATAATATAGTCAGCGGTGCTTCAAAAATGAAGCGTTTATTTCGTTTTTGAAGAAAGGAGACAGACATGAAAGAACTAAAATCGCAAGGTGTTAAGGTCGTACCGCTCACGAAACCATTTTTTGCAGTCGTGCACAAAAAGGCGGGCAAGTACATCGCCAAGTATACCGATCGGTGCTATCTGGCCGGGGTAAACCCCGGCAAAGGGAGACCCGTCCGGATCAAGCAGTTTGTCGGCGGTCCGGACACACTCGAAAGGGCAAAAGAGTTTTTGAAAAACAACAACTAGCAACAACCTCTAAAAGCTTTTCATACTATCTCCTCCTATTATCAAGCGTTCGACCTGGGCACGTCGAAAAACTGCCCACCAAAATAGGAAACAATGAAAGGAGTTAAAATATATGACTAAATTAGACATTTTGGAAGTCTTGGAAGAAGCCAAGGAGTTTCTCCAATACATCGACGACGTTCTTAATAAGTATGACGATGATGATGCGGAGATTTTGTCTGACGATCTCGAGGAAATTGATTCATGGTTTCGCGAATCCGCACGCAAATTGATCGCCGGGATCGTGTACAAACTGAGGGAGAAGAGATTGATAAATGACGACGGAACCGCACCGGAAGAAACAACAAAATCAGAATAACGAGGTGATACTGAATGATTGCAAAAGTTGATACGGAAAAGATCCAGGTTTTCATGCTGCGGAAACGGCATACTAACCGTTTCATGGCCGACTTCCTCGGTCTTTCCGAGGTTGGTTGGCGGCTTAAGCGCGATGGGAAGACCCAGTTCACCGCCGTCGAGCTTAAGGCGATCGCCGACCTGTACGGTATCAAGGTTGACGACCTGTATGTCAGGGGGTGAAATCATGAATGACGAAAAGGAATATCGTCTTTCGAAACTCGAACAGGAAACGATAATCATATTTAACGAGGAAGAGGACGATGCGACCATCGAAACCTGCAACCGCCGCTTAATCAAGCGACTGGAAGTGCTGTGCCAAAAACACAGAAACTTTTACGAGACCGAGAGGTCGGAATATGGGAAAACTTTTATCGTGCCGAAAAAGTATATTAACGTCCTAGTCCCCCGCAGTTATGACGACAGCCGGGGTAAAAGGCTTAAAAAGTCGAGTAAAAAATGATGAGCCTAAAATTTCGCCTGTAATCGATTTTAGGGCGGGGGGCTATCTAACTACGGAAAAATTATTACATCTTAAAAATTCTCCATAATTATGGAGCGAATTTCGGAAAAATCGCAAATTAAAAATGGGTTGTCACTTAGAAACCCGGAAACGAGGTGCGAGGTGAATTTTAACGGGGTAACAACCAATATCGAGACCAGAGAGCAATACGAAAGATTGCTCGCGGAAATGGTTGAGTTTTTTGTCCGATTAAAATACCCGGACTATAAAATTACAAAAATTAGAAGAGGAGTAATCACAAATGATAGTCAAGATATGCCTGTATCAAACCAACCGACAACCGGTTAAAATCTGTGACAAAGAAACCCCCTGCGATGTGTGCTCATACGAGCACTACATCAGCGTGGACAAGCTCCGGGAGTGGAGCCGACTTCTCGCAAAACAAGGAATCGGCTCCAAACAAATCGTCCGTAAATGCATTAACAATATCCTTGCTGATATAGCGGATATTGACAATGGACAAACATAAAAACGGGATAAAACATAAACGAAAAGGGAGGTGAAACTATGTTTACGAAAAAAGAACTCGAAATTGTAAAAGACCTCGTCGAACAGGAAATCGACGAACTCGAGGCAATCGCGTCAGACGAAGACGTCGAAGAAGCTTTGGACGAACTTGAAATTATTGTGGAGAAGATTGAAAAAAAATTTGAAGATTTGAAAAGAATTTAAATTAGGAGAGGAGTTGAAATTCGGATCTTATGGAATTGAGGATCAAGTATCTGAAAATTGAAAACTTTAAGGGCATTAAAAAATTTGAGTTGGACTTCGGCGGTCAGTCAGTCAATATCTACGGCGACAACCGCACAGGCAAGACGACCATTTTTGACGCGTTCACATGGTGTTTGTTCGGTAAGGATAGTCTCGGACAGGCCAATTTCGAGATTAAGCCTCTGATGAGCGACGGATCCGTCAAGCACAATCTTGAGACGACCGTCGAGATTCTGTTCAGCCATGACGGAAAGGACTTGTTGCTGAAGCGGGTTTATCGCGAAATCTGGAAAGGCAAACGCGGCCTCGAGGCTGAGCTATCCGGCCACGAAACGTTGACCTACATCAACGACGAGCGCGTCGGCGTTAAAGAGTATGAAAAATTTATCAACGAGCTTGTCAGCGAGGAACTGTTCCGGACGCTGACGAACGTCCATTACTTCAACAGCCTTCCGGTTGCCAAGCAGCGCGATATCCTGTTTAAGTTGGTCGAGGGGATCACCGACGACGACATCATCGCCGGTGATAAAACTCTGGCGCCCTTGTGGGATCATCTCAAAGACGGTCAGACCGTCGTGACGTTGTCCAAAATACTCAAAGACAAGATCAAGCAGACACAAAAGCAGCTGGACGAGTATCCGCTACGCATCAGTGAGTTAAAAAACATCAAGTACAAACTCCCCGATGACTATGACGACGATAAAAACGACGCCGCCCTGTCGGCCGCTTATAAGAAGCAGTCGGAACTTGAAAAAGCTAAAGTTACCGGGCAGGCCGACTCGAAGATTGACGAGCTCGAGAAGGCTGTCCGGGCGTATGATAACAAGATTGCGGAACTGCAGTACAAGCTCGAGCAAGACCGCAGGCACGCCGCGGCAGGGAAGCAGCAGGCAATCGCTGAAAAGACGTCCGAACTCAACCGTATCCGCGGCTCGCGCCAGCAGAAAGAAATCGAACTCAACAACTTTAAGATTCGAAAAGAAAAAGGCCTTGCCACGATCGACGAAGAAAAGGCTGCGCTGCAGAAGTCATATGACGATTACCGCCAAGAGAACGCGAAAGCCTTTATCCCCGAGCAATGTGCTTATTGTGGTCAAGATCTTCCTGCGGCAATGGTTGAAGAACTCGAGAAGAAGTTTAATCTTGAGAAAGCCGAGCGCTTAACTCGAATCAAAGAAAAGGGCGAAGCGACAAAGGCCAACATTGAGAAATACATCCAGGCCGTCAAAGGCTTTGAAGACACAATCTCCAAACTGGAATCCGAAATTGTTGCCCTTAAGGACCAAGAAGCGGCCAAGGAAAAGGAAATCGCCGATCTCACCGCCGCGCCGGTGGTGTTTGACGACAACCAATACAAGGCCGACATTGAGACCGAGAAGAACCGTAAAGCCACTTGTGAAAACGAGCTTGCCAAGCTCAAGGCAAAACAGCAGCCGACGCTGTTTGATGCGGACTTGGAAAAAGTCAAAGGCGAGATTGAGCAACTACTCGCGTATCGGACTGAGTACCGGCTTAAACTTGAAAACGAGGACCGGATCCGCACTCTCGAAAACGAACAAATGCGCGAACGCCGGCGTTATGAAGACAACATGAAACTCCTCGAGCTTTGCGAGAAGTTTACCGTCGCTAAGCGCGATGCTTTCCAAGTCGAGATTGACAGTCATTTTGAATTCGTTAAGTTCCAGTTGTACGAAACCCACCTGTCCGGTGGAGTGCGCGAAATCTGCGTCGCGACGGTCAATGGCGTGCCCTACAGCTCGCTTAACAACGAGGCACGGATCAATGCCGGCCTGGACATCATCCGCACACTGCAGCGGATCTACGGCATCAAAGTGCCGATCTTTATTGACAATGCGGAGTCGACGACTCGGTTCCTGCCGCTTGACTGCCAGATGATCAAGTTGTATGTCTCCGAAGCGGATAAAAAGTTAAGATTCGAATTGCTCGACGAGCACGCCCCTGCAGCGGCCGTCCAGCCCGTGCTTGAAGAAATCACAGAAAAAGGAGAGGTGAACTAAATGCAAAAACCAGTACAAGCACAACAAAAACCATTGCAGCCCCAGAAGGTCTTTGAGTTTGAGAAGAACATTTCGGACTCCGTGCAAAACCGCATCACCGAGCTGGCACAGGATCGCCGGCTCGTGCTGCCGCCCAATTATTCTGTCGGAAACGCCCTGGCCAGCGCCTGGCTGATTCTTCAGAATGTCAAGGATCGCAACGGTCAACCGGCCCTGAAAGTCTGCACTCCGCAGTCCATCGCGAACGCCCTGCTGGATATGGCAATTATGGGCCATAATCCGGCGAAAAAGCACGGGTACTTTATCGTCTACGGCGACCAGCTGACCTGGTTCCCGTCTTACTTCGGGAAATGCGCCAGCTTAAAGCGCATTGATGGCATTGAGCATGAGCCCGTCGCGACCCTGATTTACGACGGCGACGAAATCGTCCTCGAGCACAACGAACTCGGCGAAGAAATTATTATAGAACACAAAACAAGTTGGCAAAACAAGCTCAAAGGCGACATTGTCGGCGCCTACGCAACGGTCGATTTCAAGGGCGTCAAGCGCTCCGCAGTCATGTCGATGAAGGAAATCAAGGAAGCCTGGACCAAGAACCCGAGTCCTGCGAACCGCCGCGATCACACCGAGTTCACTGGCGAATTCGCGAAGCGGACCGTCATCAACCGGCTTGTAAAAATGATCCTGCAGACCAGCAACGACGATGACCTCTTGGCTGAAACGATCGTCCAGAATGAGGATCAGCATTGGGATTTCACCGACGCCCAGATCGTGAGCGAAGAAAACAAGGCAAAACGCGAAATCGCCACAAGTGCCAACACCGGCCCGGTAATCGACGTCGCCCCGGAAGAGCCGGCATCGGCTTCCGAACCAAAATCGTCTCCGGAAGTCAAGCCATACCCGGACGGTGTACAGCAACCGA
>Ga0116180_1002013_pt1 | contig 16462 bp, 15 predicted proteins | sample AD_UKC073_MetaG_FD_89804 | JGI IMG/M metagenome (GOLD analysis project Ga0116180, IMG submission 89804) | Active sludge microbial communities of municipal wastewater-treating anaerobic digesters from USA - AD_UKC073_MetaG | ecosystem: Engineered > Bioreactor > Anaerobic > Digestate | place: USA...
GAGGAGCAACGGAGCAGGCGAGCTTTTGACGCTGGCGTCAAAACGAGCAAAGCGCAGTTTGCGACGACGAGGGATATACCCCGTTTGAAACTGCGATTTTTCGCGCGTGACCCCCCGCCCGTTTCCGGAATGAAAAGTGGTAGAGATTTAGACCCCCCTACCCAAGAAACTGCAGAAAATCTCATAAGTTAAGCAATTCTTGGATTTTTGTGAGATTTTTTGCATCTATTTTAAGCCTTTTTCGGCATCGTTTTCAAATTTTTGTGTTAACCCTTTTTTAGAAAAGAAGTGAATGTTTTAATTTATCTGTCAGTCAAAAGAATAATCTGACAATTTGATGTTATTCTGTCTAACAAAGTCTGGCAAAGATGTTTGTCTTCAACTACATCTAACCATATAGATACTTCACGATTAGTGATAAAAATGGTCTGTCCTGGTCAAACTGGACATACAATTACGTTAGTTTACTTCCTTTTTCTTAGAATTCCTCCATCTTTCATTACGTCAATTGTTAGTTTCCGAGAGTGCCCTTGACAACAAGCATCTCCCGTATGATTATAGCAGCCAAGGCGGAGCCACAAATTATTCGTGTATTCCTTTAGAGATGGTGGCTGCCGCCCTTGTCAATTGTATCATACGGGACCCTCTTATTGTAAAGGGAAGCTTCGCCACTCTCTACTTTTCGGTCTTAAGCCACTTTTTTCTGTACTATCCCATTATCCTTTAAAAGCTTTCTATACGCATTTGCTTGCGTATTGACTCCCTCTGTCAGAATGAAATATCAACCCTTCTTCCGGAACTCTCCTTCCTATTGCCATTTTCATTGCAGAGACAGTAATATCTACTGTCATTCTCTCAGAAATTTTCCATCCAACCACTTCTCTATTAAATAAATCTTCTACTCCTGCAAGGTACAGCCAACCTTCATCTGTCCATACATATGTTATATCTCCCACATATTTCTCATCAGGCTTATCTGCTTCAAAATTTTGCTTAAGAAGATTTGGGGCTACCGGATAATTGTGCTTTGAATTCGTTGTTGCCTTATATTTTTCTCTTGTCTTACAGTATATGTTGTTTTCTTTCATAAGCCTTCCCACTCTGGTTTCCCCACAAGAAATGCCATCCTTGTTCAACTGAGCTGTTACCCTCCGTACACCATAGATTTTATGGCTTTCCTTGTGTACTCTTTTGATTTCCTTTAGTAACTTTTTATCTTCTTTTTCCTTATCACTTTCTGGTCTGTTTACCCAGTCATAATATCCGCTTCCTGATAGTTCTAAAACCTTACACATCTTCTGCACAGAAAACTCGAAGCGGTGGTCATGTACAAATTGATACCTTAGTTCTCTGGCTTTGTGAAGATGCGGACTGCTTTTTTTAATATGGCATTTTCCTCCCGGAGATCATCTAATTCTTTCTTCATTTTTCTAATCTCAGCATCTTCAGGCTTCAAATTACCATTACCAGGGAAAGCATCCTTACCGTGGTCTTTAAATTCGTTAACCCACCTATACAACGTATTTACATGAATACCTACATCTTCAGCTATTGCAGATGCACTTTTACCTTCCTCACATATCATACTTACAAGACTTTGTTTAAATTCTTTAGTATACCTCTTCCTCTTTTTTGCCAACCGTTCCACGCCCTTTCCTGGTATTATTATACCAACTTAACTGCGTGTCCGGCAAACCGGGTACAGGTCATTATACAGAATATTATTTTTTGCACATACAAGATGAAAGGCTATATTCTCATCTTCATCAAGAACAATATCCTTGCGTAAGTTAAACCTTTTAAAAAAATTATTATACCGCAATTCTAATACTAGCTGATAGAGTGGATCCTTTGTGTTAATATATCTGGTTTATTTTTCATATTCTCTTCAAGATTCTGCTCATCATATTCCCCATCTGGAAAAAGGGTTATGTCAGTTTTATAGCCTAATTTTTCTCCGGCAACTCTTACATATTCAAGAAAAGTTCCTTGAGTAATCATAGTCTGCCTAGCATATGGATCTACTTCTTTTGTTAAACGTTTGCTATCTATAAATAAATAAAAAACATTTTTATCGGCATCTAATTTAATCTTCCACGGCTGCATATTATGACCGTTTGCTGCTAGAATCCCGTGTGCTGCAAGCTTAATTCTTTAATCATCAAATCTATCTGAATAAGATTTCTGCCATGGCTCTAAATAATTGGACTTTAAAAAAACACCACTTGCTATAAATACAATAATTACAGCAGCCAATAATATACTTGTAAGACCTAAAATCATGATTTTTACTCCTTTCCTCCTCTTCGCCTTCATATTACCTGAATACAAAACATTATAAAAATGTGACATTAAATTATATTTGTCTCCTACATTATTCTTGGACATAAAATCCCCGCCTTATCTTAAAGACAACATACACAACAACACGATAAATAAACAATAATTCTCAACTTGATTTATGTAATCCCTGTTAGAAGCCTCTTTTAGTTAACCAATCCAGCAACAGCTCTTCTCTTTTCCTATCCTCGCTCCCGTTCTCATTATATTTACCAATAATGAATTCTGCCTCTATCCTGCCATCGGTTAGGAAGATGACTCTGTCTGCCCTGGCAGCTACCTTGACATCATGGGTTACCAATAAGATTGTAGTCCCCTCTCGATTAACTGCATTGAGAATATTCATAACCTCAATACTTGCTGCTGAGTTGAGTGCTCCGGTCGGTTCATCACAAAACAGAATCATTGGCTGATTGATCAAAGCCCGGCAGATGGCTGCACGTTGAAGCTGTCCCCCAGAGACCCTAGTAATATCATGATTGCCGACCTTGTCTATTCCCAGCTTCATCATCAGCGCATCGGCGTCTTTTGATACCTCTGTCTTTGATTTCAAAGCCGCCTTATAAGCCGGAAGGATAATGTTGTCTCTGATACTTAAGTTTTTCAGCAGATGGGAATGCTGAAATACAAAACCCATTCTGGTAAGTCTGAGATGGCTCATCTCTTTATCGTTCAGGTCCGAGATATCCTTTCCGCAAAAATAGACTCTCCCTGATGACTTCTGGTCCATCCCGCTTATGTTGTATAACAGAGTTGATTTGCCCGAGCCTGATTGCCCCATGATGGCAACAAACTCACCTTTCTCAACCTTTAAATCTATATCCTTCAACACACTGATCTTCTCTTCCTTGCTGACCGCATAGTGTTTACACAGTCCCTGTGCTTCCAATATAGCTTCCATTGTCAATTCCTCCTGTATAGGATGATTTATTCCTGTATCATTCGAACAATGTTATATCGTTTCACTGCCACCGAACAAACCCATGCTGCCGATATTGCTGAAATAATGACCATAGCGGGATAAAGCAGATACACCTCCATCGGCCGGATCGCAAAGTCGATCACGCTGACTCCGAATCCGGCTGCTGATAGGAGCGCACCAACCATGGCTTCTCCCAAAGTATTTGAAATCAGAAGCCCGGTCAGAATACCGATTACCGCTACGATACCGGTCTTGGCTATGTATTGCAGTCGGATATCCGACACCGAGAACCCTATCGCTTTCATATTCGCAATCTGTCCATACTCACGTGCCGTGTTCAGCTTGAGGAACAATACTGTGATAAGCAAGGTAATGAATATCGCTACTACGATGACTGCAACGACTGCCTGGGATAACGGATCAATGACCATGTCAAAGGTTTGAGCTAAATAATCCTCCACGGGAATAACCTTCGCATAGGGCAGTTTTTCTGCTAATTCCGAAGCCTTTACATCCGGTAATACCCCATCAACTGTATTGATAAAATAGGTATATTTAATGACATCCTCCTGTGCATACCGATAAATCATCTTCGCTGTATAGCCGCCATTAGTGACATCCTGGTAGATCCCACAGACGAGATATATCGTCTCATTACCTGCGATCCCCAGCTTCAGGATATCGCCGACTTCAACCGAATACTTCCTGGCGTTCATTGTCGACAGTGCAATCTCTCCTGCTTTCTCCGGTCCTCTTCCTTTAAGATAGGATAACTTGAAATCTGAGTAATCCCCACACTCGATCTGTATATCTTCCCAGCCTTCCTCGCCGAATACTTCAAATCGGCAGCTCGCATATGTCTTAAAGCTTCTAATCTCCTTATCCGACGCAAGCCGCTTTATGATCTCTTCATGCTTTTGGTTTAAATCCTTTACGAACTGAAGATCAATCCGTATATCACTGATTGCAGATCCCATATAAGTGGCAAACTCCGGCGAACGAAAAGTGTTATATAAATTCACCGGTATAATCATGATGCATATCGCCAGAGCATTCACCACCAGCAGAAGAAACCACGCTTTGGAATGGATGACTAATTCCCGGATGCTGAGAGACAGATTAACGGGTAATATTCTGTTCCTTTCCAGTGGAAGGATATTTCTCTTAACTGTTTTCATGGGCTTATGCCTACTTGTGCCCGCATCCTGGTTAATCAAAGCCTGAACCACCGTAATATGTTCTATTCTTCTCAATACCCGCTTGCAAAAATAAAGAATGATCATATGAACAAAGGCCACTGCTGCCATCGACAGGATGATATCCAGAAATGCCAGACCCTGCTCCCCATAATTGAGAGCCATGTCGGCTGTAAGCCAACTGCTGCATAAAATGACCGCAACAAAGCCTAAAGAGCATCCGCTTGCTGAAAGAATGCCATATTTCGAATGGTATAGCTTCTGTATGTCCTGATGGGAGAACCCTATAGCTTTCATTGTGCCGATCTCCCGAATCTCATCTTCTATCGTTGCCAAGATTGTAAACCGCAGATTGATAATTGCTATGAAAATCAAAAGAAAGCTGACCAATATGAAAATGATTGCCTTCATCCCTTCTCCTATGGCATTCACCATCCTGATAAGAGAATAGGTAACGGCTGTGCCGTTATTGGGCAATCCGGATTCCTCGTACAGCCTTTGAAAGCTGTTTACCTGATCTGTATCCGTTAGCAAGAACTCTATCAGATACTCCAGCCTGCCGATATGACTTTTTATCATCAAGAAATCTTCGTCACTGACCAGAAATCTTGTAGAGGACGCCAGAGAAGACGCCATTTGTGCGTCACGGATAAAACCCGTAATTGCAAATTCCTTAAAAAAAGAGCCATCAGACAGGATGAGCCGGTCTCCAACCTCCAGGTCGTAACTCTTCATATATTTGATAGGCACTGCTATCTCTCCGGGCAATACCTGAATAATCTCGTTGTTTAGATTAAGAAGGTAGTCAAAATGCTTATTCTGAATAACGAAGCCGTTATCCATCATGCTGTCCGACAAGGTAACCCGTTCTGTTTTTCCCCCTCTTTCTCTTACAAAGCAGATGCTTGCCCCATCGATATTCACCATTTCTGAGGTCTGCTGTGCCGTAACATAATCGATGCTGTCGGCGAAGGCATCAATCTCAGCCTGATTGATCGCACCGGTATGCATCTGCATGAAATGAGGCGGTTTTGCAATCTTAAAAAGGCCGTCAATGGCACCAAAGGAATTCATTATGATGATGCTTCCCGATGCCATCAGAAAAGCCGACAGAAAAATGAACAGCCATTGTGTGATATTGATTGCTTTATTCCGGGTGAAATCCTTCCTTATCATTGATCCTGTCATAGACATACCTTTCACGCTCCCGTTTTAGCAGACTGCTTCTGAGGCATTTGTTTGTGTTCAGTATATCGGGTGTTCACTGCAGGCTCCATCCCTTGAATGATCTTCACGCTCCGCATGAAAAAACCCAGAAGGGCAACGAGTACACCGGAAATCACCAACATGAAGCCGATTCCCCGACCCGGTCCAACCCCGATCAATCTGCCTGTGCTTCCGGATAGCAAGCCACCCTCAATAAGCATAGGATTGAAGATGTTATCGGCCAGTATTCCGGCGCAGGCATAAGCCAGTATATATCCTATCTGTGACAATATACTGATCAGACCCCATGCTCTGCCTTGCAATTCATTCGGAATTCTGCATCTTACCATCACATCTGCGCTTGTATTGATGTATGGCAGTGTACAAAAAAACAGGAACCCGGCTGCAGTAATCAGGATAAGGTTGATTGTAGTGCCGAGAAATGCCATAAATACACCCGCAAGCGTAAAGCCGGTTGCCATCGTTGATGCATAACGCTTCAAAGGCCGGATCCCGATGATGAAGCTTCCCAGCAACATACCGGTAGCGCTGATGGTTTCAACCATACCCAATGCTTTCGAGTTCGAAAAAGAAAGTATCATAGGAGATATTAATGTCTGCAGAAGGCCAAGATAGAAGGTTGATACCGAGATCAGAACAACAATTGCCAATACACCCCGGTCACCCGTCACCACATCCCATCCTTCTTTCATATCTTTGAGCAGCAGCTGCAGCTTTTCTTTCTGTTTGGTTTCTGCAGGCAAACTCTTTCTGATAAAAGCAACGATGATTACAGTTGTGATGATGGTTGATATATCTATGATTAAAATGGTTCCGACATCGGTTATGCTCAACAACAGCCCACCGAGCACCGGAGATAAAAGATATTTCGATGAGGCTGCCAGCTGCATGAGGCTGCTTGCTTTGGAAAACTCCTCAGGGGTTAGCAGGTCCGTTATGGTGGCTTTGTAGGCCGGTTCCAGGAGAGCTACAAATACCGCGCTGATGGTTACCCCAATATAGATTTGCAGGGTTCCCAGCCCTCCAGTCTGGAAGCAGATCAGCATATAGACCAAACCGAATGCGGAAAACAAATCCCCGCAAATCATCATTAGCCTTCGGTCATATCGGTCTGCCAGTACTCCACCCACCGGATTAAGCATGATTGTCGGAAGAAAAGCAAATAGTGTGGTAAGTGATACAGCTGCTGCGCTGCCCGTTGTCTGAAACACATAAACACCCAGTGCAAAGGCTGTGAGTCCGCTCCCTATGCTGGATATGAACTCACCGAGCCATATAACTAAAAACTTGCTAAAATTATTACTCTTCTCAGCCATCCTGTCTACCAAGTCCTCACATTCTCTCAGTCAATTCTTGCAATCCGGATGTAAATCTCCCCTTTTTGGCACCAAGCAGGGTTTCCAAGGAATAGAACAATGCCTGTATCAGTCGCTGTTGCTCCTCCTGTGAGAAGGAAAACATACTTTCATCGGTCAGCGTAAAAGCGGCTGCAAGCATAATCTGAATGGTCTGCTCCGGAAAAGGTGTTGCAAAATCACCGGCTTCAATACCTTCTTGAACAATATCCTTCATGATGGGTGTCAGCCCCATGACAATTCCGGTGATTGACTTTTGATGCATCAGCGCATTTTCCGGCTTATGAAGCTCTTGGATGACCTCGCTTTTAGGGCTCCCCATCCGTAAACCAATTATAACTTGCAGCAGTTTCTCAGCAGGGGATAGCTCCGCTCGATTCTTCACAGCCTCTGCCATTTCAAGCGCAATCTCCAAATACCGGTCAATGATGGCATCCAGAACCTCCTCTTTTGATTTGAAGTAATAGTAGAAGGTACCCTTGGCGATATTGACTTCACGAAGGATATCATTGACCGTGGTATTGTTATATCCTCTTTCTTCGAATAAACCTGCTGCTTTATCTAATATTTCGTTTCGCCTTACATCGTGCTCTTTTGAAATCCTCATATGCTCACCCCAAGCTTATAGCTCCTGTATATAAAAAATAATAGACAGACCGTCGGTCTATTATCAATTATATTGAATTTTATCAAGGATGTCAAGGGGACGGTTTTGTGTCCAGAAATGAAGAGTAAATTAAATTCTTCTTAACTTTAGTGCTCAGTTATATATTACATAAATACAATAATTTACATATGCTTTATTTCTTTTTTTGCTAAAAGGTTAATCCAAAAACATAAAATTTTTGTTTTAAATTGTGCCATAAATTCGAAAAAAGCCTTTTCTTTATATCACATCCTTGCTATAATAATTACATCAGGCGAACCTGACTTGTGTTGGTTTCGCTATTTGTAGGATGTCCTCGTCTGTTAATCTGCGTGTGCGAATCGCTTCTAACAGTTTCGAGGATATTTCTTTTGCTGTTTTTTTCACTAATCGAAATATACTCAAACCGTTCTCAAACAATTGCACCAGTATGTCCGCAATTTGTGTTAACAGGTAATGATTCTTCATTGCATTATAGTTATGGTTGTTTGCATGTTCAATGTGGTATCGAATATTTTGCGTGTTAAATCCCTGATTTTCAATTTTCCACCTGCTCCTACCTACAGCAAGCATGGCACTAGCATTTCTTTCCGTAATCCGGTTACTTGTAATAAACAGATATCTTCTTTTTTCCCCTCTTTTATCTTCTACTGTTCCTTCAAAAACATTTACCTTTCGATTATTATATGGGATTTCATTTACCCAACTCACTTCTTCGTCTTCACATCTGCCTTCTATGGCCTTGATTTTGGTATATTCATCAGCAATACTTTTTATCCGACCTTCTTTGAACCGGAATAAATACTTCCACTTGTACTCATCACATAATTTGAAAACAGGTTCTGCTGCATATATACTGTCGCCAAGAATACAAATCGGAAGTCGGGGATATATCCGCTTTATTTTCTCTGCCAATCGGTAGAATGCTTTTAGTTCGCAGTCCTGTTTCGTAACATCCTCTGACTCATTTTCAATAAACTCCGTTCCAATACTTAAAACCATATCACCCACTACAAGTTTGGCTTCAAGAACATGATGCATATATATTGTTTTGCTTTCTCCTGTTTCTTCATTGGTAAGTTTTCTCCTAAGACAGTGTTCGCAATGCTTTTCGTCAAATTTAAACAACCCGGTTCCATCAAAAATAACTCCCCAATACTTCCCATTCATTCTATAGCCCTCAAAACATCTTTTCTTTAACAACTCTTTTATCATGTATGTCCGGATCTTTTCCAACTCTTCTGGGGGCAGTTCCTCTAAAAAATTATTTATCGTATCGTAATGAGGCAATTCTTCCAACTCAACACCCAAGGCCCGTTCCAAATTCTCAATAACCAAATCTTGATTGAATGCGTCTGTCATACTTCTCATCGATTTAAAGTTGAATGCATTTTTTAAAATCATCATAAACAAAATCACTTCTGTGTCATACTTTTTGTAGCTTTGATGCCGATGATCGGTTACCTTTTTTAACCACAAACCCTTACTTTTAAAAAAATGTTCTTTTATTTTTAAGAACTTGAAAAAATAATTTGTATTGCCCTCTAACTTCCTTTTGTCTTTCCTTGTAATCAATTTTTAAACCCCTCCCAAATGTGCTGTATACAGCATGATTACATGTTATATTATACTGGCATATTTGACGCTTACATCTATCCTATCTCCACAACCCCCACAAAAACAAACATTATCTAACCTGTCAACTCAACCCTATCACTTTTAGGGCAGTTGATATGTTACCTCAAACAATAAAAATAAGGGTTTCCTGACATTGCCACATCCGGCAAATTAGCCTGGAGAAAATCTAAATGTCTGGAAACCCTTTATTTATAGCATTATTCAGTACTTTTATTTTTCAACCCTTGACATCAAAACTCAACGTGAGATGTTCCATTGCAAATGTACACTATTTATTTTACACCATGCCTTTCGTTCCTGCAAAAGAAGGATAGGATACCGGCAGCCAGAACAAGCGCCCCGCCTGAGCCAATCAATATCAGCTGGAGTGCAATCCTATCAGCTAAAGGACCGAATACAGCCATTCCTATCGGCATAACACCGGAATACAAGGACCCAAACAACCCAAAGACACGCCCTTGCATGGAGGTTTCTGCTTGCTCTTGAATGATAGTGGTGGTCGCAGTTTGCGTCATGGTCACTGCTATACCATATAATAACATGATGAGAAGATAGAATATGAAGCTCTTTGACAGACCCATAACAATTTCCAAAAAACCAAACAGAAAAATACCCGTAAGGAGAGTCCTTTCACGATTCTTAAATCCTCCCCAAGTACTTATAAGAACACCGCCAAGAGCCATGCCCACAAAACCAATAACCTCAATGGCTGTCAAATACCAATAGGCTTCACCATAGGTGCGGCTGACATAAAGCTTGGCCAGGAAGGGACCGGGAACGGATAAGAAAATAAATAAGCCAAACACAATGAGCAGTTTGCGAAGCAGTTTGTCCATAAAAGAATAGCGAATGCCTACCTTCATGTCATTGAAAAGTGACTTTTTCCCACTCGAAACCTGATGCGTAGGAACTGCAACACAGGCCAACAAACCAATACCCGCCATTGCCGTGGCAACATCCACAAAAAGTGCGGATCTCATTGATGCCACCGCCAAAATGGCTCCCGCTGCGGCAGGGGCCGTAAACTGAACCACCGACTGCATGGTTGCATTAATCCCGTTATAGCGCATTAGCTGATCTGCCGGAACAATCTGCGGAATAACCGCACTAACAGCAGGGGATTGAATACCCGCACCCAATGAACGTATTAGCGACATAGTAAGAAGAGCGCTGAGTAAGACAGGCTCATGGGTAATGTATGGCATGGCAATCCACATGGCGAGCGTAGTCACGGCAATCCCCGCATCTGCGGCAATAATCAAAAGCTTGCGGTTATATCGGTCAGCCCATACCCCTGAGACAGAGGAAAATAAAAATTGCGGCATATAGGCACATATGGTGAATGCCGCAACCCAAGCACCTGAGGATGTGTGAACCGTGACATACCAAACAACAGCCATCTGAACCAGCGCAGAGCCGAATAAGGTAATACACTGACTTATGAGGAAAAGCAGCGCTTTTCCCTTCCATTTATTGTTTAACGCATTCATCAATAACCACCTTTCTTTTTAACGGCATGGAGCTCAATATATCCCCTTTCTCCTCGCGGCTCGAGCTGAATGCGAGGATTGCTTTTATCCCAAACATAACCAATAATTGAGGGATCATATTGATTTATTGCGTACTGTACTGAGGCGATTGCCTTCTGATAGTCCTCTTCGCAGAAGGGCTCTCCTTGAAAAGCCAGATATTGTGCCTATGGAAGGGTTATCACATCAAACCCGTTGGGGATCACGCCCTTGTAGTCCATAGAAACCTCCACACCCATGACATAGGTGGATGTATTCGGCTTCTTGTAGGCCTCTGGCAGCCACATACACACCGGTTCACCGCACAGGGAATCCATGCTCATCAGAATTCCCCATACATCGCAGCCCACCTCTTCACAATACTCAAAATAGTCCTCTGCTTTAACACCCCTCTTAATAATACATTTGCGTTCAGGCTTGCTGATGAGCTGCACAAATACACTTTGTACTTCCTTCACTTCCACATACTCCTTTCTGATTTCTTTAAATTTGACGCCATAGGGGATAAAAAGAGGAATGGGCGTTGGTTGACGGGCATAGACGCTGGGATTAAAGCCGAACTTGCGCTGGAAGGCACGCTGAAAGCCGTCCACACTGCCATAACCGAGCTCATAGGCCAATTCAGCTACATTAACATTACCGGCTTTTAAACGGATTGCCGCCCTTGAAAGTCGCAAGCATCGTATATATTCGCTGGGTGTAAGGCCGGTGTATTCCCGAAAAATCCGATAAGAATGCCAGGGGGAATAATGAGAAACCCTTGAAAGATTGGCGAGCGTTATTTCCTCATCAATATGAGTCTCTATGTATTCCTGCATCCTCTGTACTGCCATTAATTGCTCCTGTATCTTTATCACCTCCCCTATTGCACACTTATCTTATCAAATACATTTTTGGTTTTTCTCGACTTTTTTTGCTAACTTCATTTTGCTGATTTTAAAAAAAGGCGGTTATCTAATCAGGTATCTCAACTATTAATTTTCAGGGTGGTTGATATGTTCCCGTAGACAATAAAAATAAGGGTTTCCTGACATTATCGCTTCCGGTAAAGTAACCATGAGAAAAGCCCAATGTCTGGAAACCCTTTATTTATAGGCATTTGTGCTCCTCTATTTCTCAACCCTTGACATCAATACGCAGCACTCCACATGGCTTGAGAGGATAGAATTAATGTCATTAGGGATATCGGTAAAAGGGAATATATCCACAGGATTTTTAGCACTATCGGTATGAGGAAATATATCCAACTCTTAGTTCTGGCGATATAGATATCTCTAATCAAACAATGCCTAATGTGTCAACAGATATTGTACAGCTTCAGCAAGTGGATCATCGCCCTTTGTTTCAAAAATCATCTGATTAGATTGGTTTCTAATAATAAATTTTCCACCTTGGAATCTTACGTATAATCCTTTGATAAATAAGTAGCGATCAACCCAAGTTCCTAAATCATCTTGTAATGATGAATCTAATCCTTTCTCCCACTTTAATATCCATTTTAATGCCAAAGAAAATATCTCATAGGTATATCCATTTGAAGATTTATTTGGTACAATAATTATTTGCCCATTTACATTACGCAATCTCAAATGAGAAGTGCTCATCCACATGAACAAATCTGGAATTTTTATGAAACAATACCTCCAATCATTTTTCGGAACAACTGAATTCTTCACTATATTTTCCAACTGGGATGATATATCATCAGTTAGTGTTAGTTTATCAAGAAGTTTTTTGACAATTATATTATTGTTAGAAAATAATCTCTTCAAACTAGGGGTGCTTGATGCTTCATTTGGATCATCTATACATAAAGTCTTGTATGCTGATACTGGTAGTGTATAATCTCCAAAGGTTAGCAAAGCTCGTCTTAATAAATGACCATGTTTAGGTTTTGTTTCATCAAATAGTGCAGCTATTTTATTCCAGTATTCTAGAAAAGAATCCTTGTTATATTTCCCCTGCTTCTCATCTAAAGCAAAATACAAAGCCGATCTTATTTGTCCACTAAAATACTGATGTTGTTCCGCTTTATAAATCTCCTCAGCAAAGTCATCACTTTGTAAAATTATTCCTGCCTTTATTTGTTCTTCTTTTATTTGTTCTAAAGAAAACCCTGTTACATTTTCATTTTTAGAAAAGCAGTCAATTAAATTATCCCATTTATCTGCAAGTGCATTTATACCTTCAATTGAACGACGGTATAGTACCGATGTATCAATTTGTGAATTAAGAATAAGATTTCTAAAAATCCTCACCCACTGTCTAAAAGATCCCGTATCGTTACCCTTTGACATATATAAATAAGTTGTCACGGCATGAAATAACAATCTATCTTGATATGTCCGGTTTTTCCTTAAACTGTCGAAAATAATCTGGTGAACGAGTTTATTGTTTTTATTCAAATTGAGGTAGTTAAGTGTATAAAATATTGTTTTAAATGTCACCTCATCAATTTTTTCAAAATCTAGAGTATCTGCCCAATTACTATCAGTTGTTATTATTCCTTGATTCATAAGAAGAACACCAAAGAAATTTAAATATGTTTCATCAAACTTCTCTTTATAATTTGACCAAAACAAATCTGTCCATTCACGGTCAAAGGCATCCTCAAAATCTTTCTCAAACATAAGTTCAAGCTTTTTAAGCCTACCGATTAGACGTGCTTTAAAATTTTCAAAAGGTGTAAGAGGTTTGCCACGTGCATTTAATTTAATGTATAGGCTATCTTCCATCCCAAGATCCTTCATTTCCAAGAAATTAAATATTATAGGCTGGTACTCCATTTCTGATAATCTCTGTGAAAGATTATCTACATTGCCAAAAACATTCTTTATATCGTCCAACATAGTAAGTGCAGATTGTATCGTTGGGTCATATTTCCAAGCAGAAACAAACCAGTCTGAATCTTCTATTTCCCTAGAAGGAGACCAATCAGAATTAAAAACAGTTGCACGATTTTCAATAAGTTTCTCTAAAAAAATTCTTGAACTCACTCGTGTTTCATATGTGAACCTTCTAAATAGATCCGTTTTTGAATCATCTTCACGGAAAGCATAAAGATATAGTAAAAAAAGTGTAGTTAGACGTTGCTGTCCATCCAAAGGTATAAATTTATCATTCTCGACTTTACCATATACAAAGTTAAGATCTAAAGGCGGTGTTTTTTCTAAAACTGCAGACTTTATGTCTTCTAATAAATTACTACGAACCATTGTAGCGTGGTCATCGAGTCTCCCTTGAGCATAGTCCCGTTGCACTTTTGGTATTTCTACTTTATATTTATTAAGAAGCTTAAATAATGTATTAATAGCTACTTCGTTCATCTCCCAAACCTCCCATCAAAAAATGTCTTAAGAGTTTTGTCCATTTCTTCAATATAATCCTTTTTATCATCAGCACCCCAATTGTCCATATTGTCAAGATTCTTAGAATACACCTTTAAAAATATATTTTTTGTACATAAGGGGACAAATAATCCTTTTGATTCTCTGTCAATGATAACTTTGCGCTTATCTACAAATGAGGAATTTTGATAACTACGATTTGTTTGGGCATCTAGCAGTGTTAAATTTCCCAAACTATCGTCTGCTTCATCTGTTTCATCAGCTGTCGCATGGATATGTTCAATATCCCATTTGATTTTATCTCCTGTTTCTCCTTTATATATATCAAAAGGAAAACGATATTGTTTTTCACTCTTGCATACTAATGTTGCAATATTAAATAGAAGAAGCAATCTACGTATTTTCCTCCTATCATTTTGATTATCATAAGAAATCTTGTATAAATTATATTCACCTGTCACCATTTTAGCTTTTTCCAGTAGTCCTTTCATCACATCACTTTTTCGTTTGCCACGGGTCAAGGTAAATATCTCAGCAATTTTTACTCCTGAAGATATAAGATACCCAATTATATGGTACTTATCTAAATCTGAATACCAGTCTCGGAATTCAGCATATAGTTTTTCAACTTCCTCCCACAGATTTTTTACAAACTCTTCCTTGTCACAAGATGAATTTAATTTCTCTAAAAAAACTAAAAACGAGAAATAATTTTGATTAGAAGGTATAGGTGTAGCAAACTTTGCATTTTCCTCATTTGCTAATAAATCAAATATCATATCAATTCGAGTACCGCTTTGTTCTTTTTCATTAAGGAAGTACCAAAAAGAGTCTTCACGAAGACCTTGCTCTATCCTATCCCAAGCTATTGAAATTTCAGTTTGTCTCTTGTTTATATCTGTGACAAAATTGTCTTTATTTAATAATAATGCTTTAATAAGTTCCGAATTCGTTAATGGGATTTTACCTAAATTAACCTTCGTAAATATAGCTATAGGATCATTATCAGTAGGTATCTCATACCAAATAAAGAATACACTTTTCCTAATTTTTGTATTCAACTCCTGTATAGCAACAGACTTATCTGGTTGACTATCAAGCCAATGATTGATTTTTTCATAGGCAGATGCTATATGATAGAAGTCAATATTTTTATTTTTTCCTTTTTCTAAGTCCTCATCATCTGATAATGATTTTAAAAAGTCCGCACTATCACTTCTAGTTTCATACTCCAATTCAAATGGAGGAGTAGCTGAACGAATTTCCTGGGAAGCAATTTTCATAAAAATATATATAGTTGTAAGGCGCTGTTGTCCATCAACTACTTCAAATGAACCATCCTCTCTATTTTTTACAATAAGTGGTTGAATGCAGTAACACTTGCCCCCCTCTGTTGAAAATTCATGGATATCATCAAGTAATGCAGTTACTTCATGTTCCGTCCAACGATATCCTCGCTGATACGATGGTACATAAAAACGATAATCCTTAAGTTCTCCAATTGTTTTGGTTACAATGGCCATGACAATCCCCCTTTAAAAATAACATCTTTTTTTATTTTTTATTGCTTATCTTTATACTCATTCCGTCTGGTAGAATAAAAGCTTGCTCGTAAGTAATATCCAAAACATCTGCTATCTTAATTAATTCTTTTAATGTCAAAGTTTCTCGTTTCAGTTTTTTACTAAAATTTTGTGGTGACTGGCCAATACGTCTTGATAACTCAGCAATACTAATATTCAGTTTTTCACACAACTGTATCACCATATCAGATGTTGTCATATGGCACCTCCATTATTATCCACATTAATTATAAACCATTTGGTTTATACCTTCAATGTGTTTGCTAAAAAATATACAAATAATAAATCTCTCCATTAGTTCACACGTGACTTCATGGAGAGATTTATTATTTGTTCTTATATTTCAACATCAACCTCAACACCAGATTTGAATTCAATGTTAACTTTTTCTTCATACACTGTGACCTTCTCAATAAGCCGCCTTACCAGTTGCTCATCATATTCCTCTAGCTCGCAGGACTGCTCATTCAAGAAATCAGTCATTTCAGCGATTCGTTGCCTTTTTCCTTCTCGCTCTGCATTTTCAACCAGTGAATTTTTCTTCATTTCCCGAAGGCGGTAAATTTCATCAGCCACATCTTCTTAGTCATTCTTGGACTTTGCTTGTATAAGAAGCTGTTGTTGTAATTCTTCCAATTTGCTATCAATATCATCTGTTGCATTATCATTTTCTTCATTA
>Ga0116180_1002015_pt1 | contig 16461 bp, 16 predicted proteins | sample AD_UKC073_MetaG_FD_89804 | JGI IMG/M metagenome (GOLD analysis project Ga0116180, IMG submission 89804) | Active sludge microbial communities of municipal wastewater-treating anaerobic digesters from USA - AD_UKC073_MetaG | ecosystem: Engineered > Bioreactor > Anaerobic > Digestate | place: USA...
AGGCCATCGACCGCCCGATATGCAGCCCCGCGCCGCCCGCGATCAGGATCGCGAACAGTTCTGTCGTGCCGTGCACGGCAAGCCAGCCGGCAATCTCGTAATCCAGCCCGGCTCCGTGATAGAGCCACAGCAGTGCCCCCAGCATCGCGGTGTTTTGCACCAGCAGCATCAACGACGGCACCCCGAAGGCAAAGCCCAGGGCAAAGCACATGATCGCAATGCTGGCATTGTGGTTGAACAGATAGGTCGCGAAGATCGACAGCCCCTCTTCCCCGGTCTTGCCGAACAGGCCCTGGCGCAGCACTTCGGCAGTGGCGCCAGGCACGCGCTCTCCCGCCAGGTCCGGCGCGACAAAGGCATAGTACCAGTCCGGATCCTGCACGCAGAGCATCCAGCCGACGAAGGTTCCCGCAACCATCAGCGCCAGCGAAACCAGCAGTTCCGGCCAGATCGCCCGCACCGATCGGCTCCATTCGCCGCCGAAGAAGCGCCGGAGCCACGACCACAGCGTGGTGCGCGGACCATAGACCAGGAACCAGGCGCGTTGGACCAGACTTTCCAGATAGCCCAGCGTCGCCGCATCGAGCGAGGTTTCGCGCGCCACCGAAAGGCTTGAGGCGACCGTGCGATAGAGCACCGGCAGCTCAAGCAGGTCGGCATCGGAAACCTTGCCGAGCCGCCCCTTTTCCATCCGGGTGACGATCAGCTCCAGCCGCTTCCAGTCAAGCTCGCGCTCTTGCCGGAAACGGTCCGAGCGCAGCGCGGCGGCTTCGATCGCAGCGTCAGCCTGATCGCTCTTGCCTCGCATGGCGGGAAACAGCGCCATCAGATCCTGCCCTTCCTCATCCGATCGCACCCTTGCGTTTGATCGCCAGATAGCTGTCGATCAGCCGGGTCCCGATCCGGTCCCACGGCGCCTCGATCACATCGACCCCGATCTGGCGCAGGCGGCTCAGCACCAGCGCGCGCTGGCGCAGCAGGCTATCGGCGCTGACCGCCATGGCCAGATGCTGGACCGAATCCGGATTAGCAGTGGCCAGCCCGGTCAGCTCCTGATCGGTGATCGTCACGAACAGCACCAGATGCCGGCTGGTCAGCCGCGAAATGCTTTCAACCATCAGTTCGGCGCTGGTCGGATCGGTGAAATCCGAAAAGACCACAATCAGGCTGCGGCGTTGCAGCCGCCCGGCGAGGGTTGCCAGGGCCAGGGTGAAATTGGGCTCCTGGGCATGATAGTCGAGCCCGGCGGCGGCACGGTGGAGGCGCGGGAAATCTCGCGGATCGACCGCAAAGGGCGTGAACAGTTCGGGCCGCGAGGCAAAGCCGAACAGCGCCACCCGGTCGCCACCTTTAAGCGCGACGTAGCCGGTCGTCAGCGCCGCCGTTACCGCCCGGTCGATCCGGGGCAGCCCGGCGACCGGATCGGACATCGCCGATCCGCAATCGAAGGCGAAGACGATCTGGTTGTTGCGCTCCGCCTCGTACTCCTTGGCATAGAGGTGAGCGTGGCGGGCGCTGGCCTTCCAGTCGATCCGGCGCTTGTCCATCCCCGGCTGGAATTCGGCCAGCGCCTCGAACATCGTGCCTTCGCCGCGCATCCGCCGGGCGATCAGGCCGAATTGCGCGTCCTTGAGGAAGGTCTGCATCGCGGGTGAGCGGACCGGGGCAAGGTTGGGCCAGACCCGCACCGGCAGCGCCAGCTCGCGGCTAACCTGCCGCGCACCCAGCCCGAGCGGGCCGGTCCAGCGCAGCCAGACTTCCTCGATCTCTCCGGTGCCGCGCCGGGTCGGGCGGAACGGCAGCGCTGCCTGCCATCCCCCGTCCGGGGAGGGCGTTAACTGCGCTTCGCTTCGCCCGCCTTCCAGCAGGCGGACATCGCCGGCCAGCGCGCAATCGACCTGCCCGCGCAGACCGGGCGAAAAGGCCGCCGCGATCTGGATCCAGCCCTCTTCGCCCACTTCGACATCGGGGTCGGCGGTCAGATCCAGGCGCGCCATGCGCCCGGCCAGCAGGGCGTCGATCACCACCAGCGCAAGGATCACCGTGCCGGTCAGCGGCGCGGCGGCCCAGCTGGCCGGGGACAGCACCGCCACGAGCAGCGCCAGCGGAGCCGCCGCCGCGATCAGCAGCAGGGCCCGGCCGGTCGGGATCAAGGCGGCGCGCGGGGTCATGGGACCGCGGCCTAGCGCGGAGCCTCGGTTTCTGCGACGAGTTCGGCAACCAGCGCCTCAACCTGCTTGCCCTCGATCTCCGCCGCCGGAGAGAGCAGCAGCCGGTGGCGCAGGACCGGGGCGGCCAGCGCCTTTACGTCGTCGGGCAGGACATAGTCGCGCGCTTCAAGCGCGGCGCGGGCGCGGGCGGCATTGGCCAGCAGCACCGCCGCGCGCGGGCTTGCGCCAGACGACAGATCGGCGCTTTCGCGGGTCGCGCGGATCAGGCGGACGACATAATCGACCACGGCCTCGGACAGGGTTACCGTTTTCACTGCCTGGGCCGCAGCCTTGATCGCGGCGCCATCGGCGACCTGCGTGACCCCCAGATCGGCGGCGCGCGGCGGCCCGGCGTGGCTGCCGAAAGTCGCCACGATCTTCGCTTCTTCGGCGGCGCTGGGATAGGGCACCAGCAGCTTGAACAGGAACCGGTCCAGCTGGGCTTCGGGCAAGGGATAAACCCCCTGGCTTTCGATCGGGTTCTGGGTCGCCACCACCAGAAAGGCGTCCGACAACGCGTGGGCCTTGCCGTCCAGCGTAACCCGGCGCTCCTGCATCGCTTCAAGCAGCGCGGCCTGGGTCTTGGGTGGGGTGCGGTTGATTTCATCGGCCAGCAGCAGCTCGGTAAAGATCGGGCCGCGGGTCAGGGTGAACTGGCTGGTCTGGAAGTTGAACAGGTTCGACCCCAGAATGTCGCCCGGCATCAGATCAGGCGTGAACTGGATCCGCGCGAAATCGAGCCCGAGACTGGATGCGAAGCACTGCGCCAGAAAGGTCTTGGCTGTGCCCGGCGGGCCTTCCAGCAGGACGTGGCCCTGGGCCAGCAGGGCGACCAGCAGGGCATCGACCGTCTCGGTCTGGCCGACGATCGCCTTGCCGACCTGCCCCCTGATCTGCGCGGCGAGGTGGCTGACCTCGGCCAGGGTCATTGCATTGTCAGTCATCGCGTCAGGGTCCTTTCCAGCGCATGAAGGCGCCGCGCCGTGCGCAGCAGATCGGTGGGTTTGCGCGCCGCGCGCATCTGCGCGGCCAGTTGAGAAAAGGGCGTGCTTTCCGGCGCGCGGGCGGCCAGGGCGCGGTCTATCGCAGCTTCGGCCTGCTGATGGCTGAGCCGTGCGGGCAGGGCCAGCGCCTTGATCAGCCGGTCGCGCGCGGCATCGGCATAGGGCGGCCCCAGCAGGTGCAGGCGCCGCGCGCGCTGGATCAGCCCGGCGGAATTGGCAACCAGCGCGCGCTTGCCGAAGGCGATCGAGCGCCCGGTCAGCACCGGCGGACCAAACCGCTGAAAGGCCCGCCACAGCGCCGCAGCCGCCGCCAGGATCAGGCACAGCGTTGCGGCCAGATAGGGCGGGGTAAAGGCCAGGCTGAGCAAGCCTTGCGAGCGGCCATAGCCATTCAGCGTCAGGTCGAACATCACCGTCTTGGGCTCACCATCGAGCGAAGCCTGGATCAGCCGTTCGGCCAGCGCCGCGTTTTCGGGGCGTGAGAGGCCGTAATTGTTGAACAGATCGGCATCGAACACGAAGATCACCGGCCAGTCATAGGCCGCATCGTTATCATCAAGGTCTTCCTCATAGTCGCTCAGAGCGCGCAGCCCCGGATAGTCGCCCCCGTCAGAGATATAACCAGCCAGAACCTGCGAGGTGCCTTCACCCATGACCAGCGGGACCAGATATTCACCCTCCCCCGAAAAGATCTTTTTCGGGGCAGGCATCAGCCCGCTCAGCCCGGCGCCTTCCCAGCCGCCCGGCCGAGGGCCGGTTTCCAGCGCGCCGCCTTTGAGCGAGATATCGTCGTAGAACCCCTTCCAGTCGGGTGCCTGCGCCTCCACCAGTTCGACGAAGCCTTCCTTGACCTTGCCCGGCTGCGTGACCTTCCTGGGCAGCGGCACCGAGAACCACTTGGGCAGGATCACGATCGTCGGCCCGGCGTTGCGATGGCCGTTGACCACGGCGTTCAGTTCTTCGGGATCGGCCTGGTGCATCGGGGTCAGGATCAGCACCCCAGGCCGCTTCAGCGCGGCCCGCGATTGCACGGTCGAAACATCGAAGCCGCGTTTGCCAAGGTACTGGTTGAGCGCCGAATAGCCATCGAGGCCCTTGCCGTTGGCATGGGCGCCGATGGCGCCGGCGCTGGGCTCGTCCATCCCCGAACCGATCATCCAGAGCAGCGTCAGGAACGACAGCGCCCCGAACAGCACCAGACCCAGCATGACCCGGGGCGAAAAGGGGCTGGCCCGGCGGCTCATGCCGCGATCCTTTCCAGCGCAAAGCGGGCATAGGCCTCACGCGCAGCCTGCCAGTCATCGGCGCCCAGTGCACGCAGGGCAAACAGGCTGCGCTCAACCCGCGCCGCGATCAGGGCAAAGGTTTCCCGCGCACCGCCAGACAGATCGGGCAGAGCGGCAATTTCACGCGCGGTGCTGTTCTTGCGGACCCAGGCGGGGCGGGCTTCGGCGATGTGCTGCACCGAACGCATCAGCAGCAGGTGGGTCGCCTCATCAAACCGGCCTTGCGCCGCGAGGGCATCGGCATCCTCAAGCAGGGCGATGGCCTGGGCCTGATCCGGCACCCAGTCTTCGGCAGCGCTGGCGATAACGCCGCGCTGCCGCCGCGCCAGGGCCATCGGCGCAAGGATCCGGTACCCGGCGTACAATACCCCCAGCACCGCCAGCCCCAGCAGAATCCATTGCAACACCGGCCATGACATCCCCAGCGCCTTGCCGATCGGCTCAAGTACGCTGCGCAGGAACTCCATCAGGGCCGAAGGCTTTTCGGGGACTGCCTCAACCTTGACCGGCGCAAACTGGATCGAGGGATCGGCATGGACCGCCTGCCAATCACGCGCCGCGTCCTGCGCGGCGGTTGCTCCCTTGATGGCCGGTGCAGGTGTCGTCACGGCCAGAGTGTTTGCATGGCCAGCGGCCCGGGGCAAGCGGAAGAAATGACCAAATTCGCGTTAACCGCGAACAAGTTCCTGCGGATAGGAACCAAGAACCCGCAGTTCCTTGCAGTGGAAGGCCAGTTCTTCCATCGCCCGGTCAACCGCCGGATCGCCGGGAGCACCGATAATGTCAGCATAGAACATGGTCGCGGCAAAGCTGGCACCCTTCTGATAGCTTTCCAGCTTGGTCATGTTGACGCCATTTGTGGCGAAACCGCCCATCGCCTTATAGAGCGCCGCCGGGATGTTCTTTACCTCGAACACAAAGGTCGTCATCGCTGCGCGCCCCGCCAGCACCGCCGGATCAAGCGGCTCGCGCGAGAGGACGACGAAGCGGGTCATATTGTCCGCCGCGTCCTCGACGTTTTCGTCGATCACTTTCAGGCCATAAAGATCGGCGGCGATCCGGGGCGCGATCGCGCAGATTTGCGAGTCACCCTTTTCGGCGACATAGGCCGCCGCCCCGGCGGTATCGGCATAGGCCATCGGAACGATCTTGCGCGTCCGCAGGTAGAACCGCGATTGGCCCAGCGCCTGCGGGTGCGAATAGGCCACGGCAAAGGGCCCGTCGGCCAGGCCCATCAGGGCATGGTGGATCGCCATGAAGTGTTCGCCGACGATCGAAAGTCCGCTTTCCGGCAACAGGAAGTGAATATCGGCAACCCGGCCGTGCTGCGAATTCTCGATCGGAATGATCGCCCGCGCCGCCCGTCCATCCTTCACGGCTTCCAGCGCGTCTTCGAAACTGAAGCAGGGCAGCGGCAGGCACCCGGGATCGTATTCCAGCGCGGCACGGTGCCCGTTGCAGCCCGGCGCGCCCTGAAACGCGATCGCGCGGGCCGGATCGGCCGCAGCGGCTGCGGTCATTTCCTCGACACGGGCGAGCGCGGGGGCGGGATAGGATTGCATGAACTTGGCCCTAAAACGAACTGGTGCGAGGTGCAACGAGGGGATGCCGCCCCTACAACTCTGAGCTGTTCATCCCGAAAATCGGGGTGTGCGGTTCGTGCGCGGCCATGCGGGTCAGCAGCAGGTCAAGCTCAGCCTCAGCAATCATGATGCCCTGATGCGCCGGGCGGACGAAGCCAACCTCGATCATGTGATGGTTGAAGGCGATCAGGTGATCGAAAAACCCGAAGGCGTTGAGCAGCCCGACCGGCTTGGCGTGATAGCCCAGCTGCGCCCAACTGATCGCCTCCCACAGCTCGTCCATGGTGCCGACCCCGCCGGGGATCGTCACGAACCCGTCGGACAGGCGGGTGAAGGCGGCCTTGCGCTGGTGCATATCGGCCACAACGATCAATTCGGTGCAATCGTGATTGGCCACTTCGCCGTTGACCAGCGCTTCGGGAATGACCCCGATCACTTCGCCGCCGGCATCGAGCGCCCCGCTGGCGACCGCACCCATCAACCCCAGGCGGCCACCGCCATAGACCAGCCCGATCCCGCGTTCGGCCAGGGTCCGGCCGACCTGCGCGGCCAGTTCGATGTAACGGGGATCGGCCGGAGTGGCCGATCCGCAATAGACGGCAAGACGTTTCACCGGTGTTCCTCCAGCATAAGATCGGCGGTTGCCTTAGCACCGGCCATCACCGCTGCAAGCCCCGCGCCGGGATGGGTTCCGGCCCCGACCAGATAGAGATTGGCGATCTTGCCGTCGCGGGCATGGGGGCGCAGCGGACCGGACTGGCCGGGCGTGGCGGCCAGGCTCCACCCCGCCCCCAGCCAGGCATTGAAATCCAGTGCCATGTCGCGGGGGCTGGTGTGAAACCGGGCGATCAGCCGGTCGGCAATGTCGGGTACCAGCCGCCGCCCGATCTCGGCCAGGATCCGCTGTTCCAGCAGTTTTCCGATCGCGTCCCAGTCCAGCGGCAGCTTGCCCAGGTTGGCGACCAGCACCGTGGCCGAAAACACGCTTTTGCCCGACGGGGCCAGCGACGGATCGCTGAGCGAAGGGTGGGCAAGGAAGATCATCAGGTCCTGCGGCAGAACCCCGTGGGTGAAGACATCTTCGATGAAACCTTCAAAGCGCGGACCGAACAGCACGCTGCGATGGGGGATGCCGGGCCATGATCCCTCCAGCGCGAAATGGACCGTAAAGGCCGATGGTGAAAACTGGCGGTTTGCCAGTTTCCGACCCATTTCCGCCCCGCGCTGGCTGGTGCCCAGCAGATCGCGATAGGTGTGGACCACATCGGCATTGCTGGCGACTTGCGTGACCGGGGCACGCCACCCGCTGGCGCATTCGACCTCGGTGATCCGGTTGCCGACGCTGTCGAGCCGGACCACCGGATCGTGCAGCCGCAGGGTGCCGCCCAGGCGATCGAAGCGCCGGGTCATGGCCGCGATCAACCGGTTCATCCCGCCTTGCGGCCACCAGCCGCGGCCGGGTGCGGGTGGGATCTGCCCGATCAGGTTCAGCGCACTGGTCGTCAGCGGACTGGCACCGCCCAGCAGCACCGGAAAAGCCAGCGCCTGGCGCAAATGCGGCTGCTTGACCAGCTGCGCAGCCAGTCCGGCTGGGCTGCGCCAGCCCTGATGCCGCAGCAGCGGGCGCAGCGCATCGATCAGGGCCAGGGCGCTGCCCTGCGGCTGGCGGGCCAGCCGTTCCCAGCCATCGATCCGGGCGCTTTCGCACCAGCTGACGAAATCGTCGTAACCGGGCAGATCATCGGGTGCGATCCGTGCCAGCCGGGCCGGATCGGCGGGCAGGTCGATCTGGGTGCCATCGGGCCAGGAGCAGCGCCAATCGTGTTCCAGCTCGATCAGCTGCACCGCATCGGCCAGATCTTCACCGGTCAGGCTCCACAGTTCGCGCAGCGGAGCTGGATCGGATATCGCCGCAGGCCCGGCTTCAAAGGTGAAACCATCGCGCTGCCAGCTGCGGATCAGACCGCCCGGCGCCTCGCGCGCTTCGATCAGAACGGTCGGCACGCCCGCCGCCTGAAGCCGAAGCGCCAGCGAAAGTCCCCCGATCCCCGCGCCGATCACGCAGGTTCGGGTTGTTTCCGCCACATTGGAGTTGGTTTTGCCTGACGCCATTGTCTAGGCTTGTAATTCGTCGGTTCGCCCGGTGCAAAGCCCTTGGCGCCGACCGTGAAGGGGGGATTAACCATGACCAGTCTGCTACCCAATCGCCGCGGCCTGATCTGGACGCTGATCCTGTGGCTTGCCGCCGGGGCGACCCTGCTGGCGATGGGGCGCCCCGCGATCTGCGCCTGCGGCACGGTAAAGCTGTGGCACGGGGTTGTGCAATCGAGCGAGAACAGCCAGCACATTGCCGATTGGTACACCTTCAGCCACATCATCCACGGGCTGCTGTTCTATTTCTTCGCGCATATCCTGTGGCGGCGCTGGAAGCTGTTCGGCGGCAAACCGGGCAGCTGGGCCTTGCCGATCGCAGTGGTGTTCGAAGCCTTCTGGGAATTGCTGGAAAATTCCCCGCTGATCATTGACCGCTACCGCGCGGTTACCGTCAGCTTTGGCTACGCAGGCGATAGCGTGGTCAACTCGCTGGCCGATATCGGCTGGATGGCGCTTGGCTTCTGGGTCGCAAGCAAGCTGCCGTGGAAGGCGAGCCTGGCGCTGGGCGTAGCATTCGAGCTGTTCACGCTGGTGATGATCCGCGACAATCTGACCCTCAACGTGCTGATGCTGGTCTGGCCGATCGAGGCGATCCGCGAATGGCAGGCGGCAGTCTGAAAAATTAGGGTCAACACCCTAGATTTCCTCTTGCCCTTGATCGCGGTCAATGCTCCGATCACGCCGCGAGTCGAGACAGGCCGCACAGACGGCGGCCTGTCCGCTGCAATAAGTGGAGGAAGAGGATGGCTACGGCGGCAGCTGAAGCGCGCAGGGACGCAACCCATGTTGATGTTCTGATTGTCGGCGCAGGCATTTCGGGGATCGGATCGGCCTATCACCTGCAGGATCAGTGCCCGGGCAAGTCCTATGCCATCCTTGAGATGAAGGACAGCTTTGGTGGCACTTGGGACACCCATAAGTACCCTGGTGTGCGTTCGGACAGCGATCTGTATACCTTCGGCTACCGTTTCAAACCCTGGGTCGGCGCGCCGATCGCCTCGGCCCGCGCGATCCTTGACTATATGGGCGAAGTGATCACCGAAAACGGGATCGACCAGCACATCCATTACGGCCACCGCATCACCAGCGCCGCCTGGGACAGCGCCAGCAACCTCTGGACGATCGAAGCGACCCGCAAGGCGGATGGCGCGCAGGTGGTGTTCACCGCCAACTTCCTATGGATGTGCCAGGGGTATTACGATCACGAGACGCCCTATCTGCCGAACTGGCCGGGCATGGCGAACTACAAGGGGCTGCTAGTCCATGCCCAGCTGTGGGACCCGAAGATCGATTACAAGGGCAAGAAAGTGCTGGTGATCGGATCGGGCGCGACCGCCGCAACCGTGATCCCCGAATTCGCCAAGGACGCCGCGCACGTTACCATGCTGCAGCGTTCGCCAACCTATTTCTATTGCAGCGAAAACAAGAACGAACTGGCCGACCGGCTGCGGGAAGTCGGGATTGACGAGCCGACCGTGCACCGCGTTGTTCGTGCCCAGATCATGCACGATCAGGACGTGATCACCAAGCGCTGCATCGCAGAACCCGATGTGGTTTTCGAGGAATTGAAGATGCTGGTCCGCGCCTTCACCGGCAAGGAGGACTTCCCGTTCGAACCGCACTTCACGCCCAAATACCGCCCCTGGCAACAGCGCCTGGCGTTCTGCCCAGAAGGAGACATCTTCCGCGCCGCGGTGGCCGGCAAGCTGACGGTGGTTACCGACGAGCTTGATACCTTCACCGAAACGGGCGTGCGGACCAGGGACGGGACCGAGATCGAGGCCGACATCATTATCGCGGCGACTGGCTTCAACCTGCTGATGATGGGCGGAATCCCGTTCACCGTCGATGGTCAACCGGTCGATTGGCACGATACCGTGAACTATCGCGGAATGATGTTCACCGGGGTGCCGAACATGGTCTGGGTGATGGGCTATTTCCGCGCCAGCTGGACGCTCAGGGTCGATATGCTGGGCGATTTCGTTTGCGATTTGCTCAAGACCATGGACCGCAAGGGTGCGCACCGGATCGAGGTTGCCCTGCGCGATGAAGATCGAGACATGGCCCTGTCCGACTGGATCGAGAACGAGAATTTCAATCCCGGCTACCTGATGCGCGGGCTCAAACTGATGCCGAAAAGCGGGGACAAGCCGGAATGGCGCCACAACCAGGACTATTGGGCCGAGCGTGAGGAAATTCCGCGAATTGATCTGGAAGGCAGCGAATTCCTCTATGACGGGGTGCGAGCTGGCAGCAAGGCGCCCGAACCCGCCTGATCGCGCATTTCCCTTGTGACATGGCAAAGTGGCGGATTGCCAGCGCTGCCGCTTTGCTCCTATGCACCCGGCGATGAGCGAAAAGATTATCTGGTGGGGCGGAACGCTTCCCGACCTTGCGGCGATGACGCAGGCCGGAGCGGATTCGATGGGCGGCTTTCTCGGCATCGAATTCATCGATTGCGGGAACGACTGGATAAAGGCGCGAATGCCGGTCAATGCCCATACCCGGCAACCGTTCGGCAGGCTGCACGGCGGTGCATCGGTGGCACTTGCCGAAACGATCGGATCGGTGGCGGCTGGCTGGTCGGTCGATATGGATCGGTTTGTCGGCGTCGGCATGGAAATCAACGCGAACCACATCCGCCCGGCCTATGACGGCTTCGTCTATGCCACGGCCCGCCCCGAATCGCTCGGCCGGACCACGCAGGTCTGGTCGATCCGGATCGAGGATGAGGGTGGAAAGTTGGTCTGCATCTCGCGCTTCACCGTTGCGGTAATCGCGCTGGACCGCAAATAGCGCGGGCCCGGCTTTCCAAGACCGCTGGAATCGCCAACCAATCCACCCGCTCCCAACGGTTGATCGCCCCGCACAGCGCTACGCCAAACAGCGGGCGCGCTGATGGTCCCCACGTAAGATCGTGGATGGATCGCCGGAACAAGGCGGACCTACGTGTATCAAAATCAAATGGTGCAACCGGTCGCGCAATGCCTGGGACAAGCAGCATGATCGCGATACCAAATCGATTGACGAATCTCGCACAATGTTGTGAAGGGCGCCCTCTGCCACGGCTGCCAAAGCGGGTATAGCATAGTGGTAATGCACCAGCTTCCCAAGCTGGCTAGAGGGGTTCGATTCCCCTTACCCGCTCCAGCCCTTCCGTCCCTGAAAAGCCCCTGTCATCTCGACAAAACCCAGGAAATCCAGGACGTGTTCGATCACGTCGAGATGCTCTATAACCCGGTGCGCAAGCTGGTCAGGAACGGGATGCTGTCACCCCTCGCGTTCGAACGGCAGCAGATTTTGAAAGCGGGAAGTGTCTGGAAAACCAGGCGCTATTCAGGTTGAACCCAGGCCGACGTCACGCCTACCGCCTTCGATGCGAACGCGGAGAATCCAGCCCTTCGGTCCGCCCGCCGCAACATTAAGGATCAGACCATCGCCATCGACGTACCGGCCCGGCGTGGTGAGGTTCTTGATCTCGGTTGCGGTGAGCTGCCCCATGCTCGAGTTCCTCGTCGTTTTGCCCACCATTTTTCCACCAACAGTGGTGGGGAAAGGTGGATGAGCGTGGACGGAGCCTACGCCGTAAACACAGGGAATTTAGCCGTTTTTTGGGAGTTTTTGAAGGGTCAAAATAGGGGATGGTGGCGGAGCGGGAGGGCGCAAGAGGTTTCGTTTATAATATTGATCACGAGAGGTATTTTCATAAATCGTGGGCTCTCCCCCCACACTTGCCCCCTAGCCCTTCCAATCGTTGCTTTTGATTGCCCCGCGTTGCCAAAGTCCCTCCGAGCTCAATCGTGTAAGTGACCGCAGAAGGTTGCTGCAACCGCGAAAAATGAAATCAGCGTCGACTCATCAGACATAGCATTTCTGAGGTCAGGAACCCGCCTAGAATGCGAGCGCCACCATCCGTTCGTCGCAATGGGAAGCCTTCCCCGCAGGATCGCGCCGGACCAGCCATCTTGCCTGGCCCAGTGGAGCCTGGGCCGAGGAATCCTGATTTGCGAGCAGCACCAGGCCCGACTTGGAGAGGGCTGAGCGAACGAATGTGGTTCGGCCTTCCGGAATAGGAAATGCCTGTTCTGCCGGGAGCGGGACCCACTCCAGCACATCTTCAACCGAACGGCCCTGCAGCAATCCTAGCAGCGGAGCAAGGAACAGCCGCGCGGTGACCATTGCCGAGCCGGGATTACCAGGGAGCCCAACCACCCACCGTCCCTGCGACCGCCCGATCCACACCGGTTTACCGGGCTTGATCGCAACCTTCGAAAACAGAAGCTCAAGCTCTTGCTCGGCGAACATGGCTTTGGCGAAGTCACGTTCGCCAACCGATGCACCCCCAGTGACAACCACGACGTTGGCGACGGCGAGAGCCTTGTCCGCCAACTGCCGAAGTGTCACAGGATCGTCAGTGCCACTAAGCCTGGCCTCGATAGTGCCCCCGTATTCCCCTGCTAACGCAGCCACCCCAAAGGAAACCGATTCAGGGATCTTCAGGGCATCGTCGCGCGCCAGTCCAGGCGGTACCAACTCATCCCCGGTGGCGATGATAGCCACCCGGGGGCACTTGCTCACCTCTACGACGGCGCGGTCCGCCCCAGCCAGGGCCACGATCGCACCCGGATCAAGCAGAGTGCCGGACTTGAGGAGCAAGTCTCCTGCGCCAAAATCGATTCCCGCCGGGCGCACGTGCCAGCCGGGGCCGAACGCCTGCATGATCGTCATCGTCGCCTCGTCTGCCGCGCAGTTCTCCTGCATGATGACGCGGTCGGCTCCATCAGGCAGCGCGGCGCCGGTGAATATCCGCACGCATTCCCCAGCCGAAAGCGCTGGTGGCAAAGGATGACCGGCAAAACTCTTGCCGATGACCCGCAAGCTGGCTCCGACGCGCGCATCGGCATCGCGCAAGGCAAAGCCATCCATCGCCGAGACCGCACGGCGCGGCGATGAGACCACGGCATGGACGTCTTCGGCAAGGACCCGCCCGTGTGCCGCGGCGAGTTCAGCCTGTTCCGAACCGAGTGGTCTGACATTGTCCGCCAGCAGCGCAAGCGCCTCGTCGAATTCTATCATGCGCATACATCCCGCAGCCGCGGCAAGGCACCGGCGATCGAGCAGGGCTTGTGGCGGCTGTCGAATTCCAGTTCCAGCAGGCCGTCCCAGGCATCGCGGCAGGCCCCGGTGGATCCCGGCACGCAGAAGATGAAGGCATCTCCGGCCTGCCCGGCAAAGGCGCGCGACTGCATCGAGGCAACACCGACCGTCTGCAGGCTCTTGCTGTGGAAAGCGACCGAGAACCCGTCCATTTCGCGGCGCAGCAGCGGCCTGACCGCTTCGGGCGTATTGTCGCGCGGCGAAAAGCCGGTCCCGCCGGTGGTCAGGATGATCTCGATCTCGGGGCGTTTCAGCCAGGCTTCGAGTTGGGCGCGGATTGCCGCGATATCGTCGGTCACGATGGCGCGGTCGTGCAGGACATGCCCGGCGCCAACCAGCCGCTCGGCCAGCAATGCACCAGAGGTGTCGGTGGCAAGGCTGCGGGTGTCGGAAATTGTCAACACCGCCATGCCGAGTGGATGGAACGGCAGCTCAGTATCAATTCCAGGCATGGTTACCCTCCGATCGACGCCAGGTGCGGCGTCGCGCCGCTGTCTCCAGCGTGCAGGCGATGCGCCGGGGCCTTGGTGGCGGTCAGCGCGGCGATGCGGGCGGTCAGCAGTTCGATCTGGTCATCGCTGGCCAGTAGCGGGCGCAGGTCGATCCCGTGATCGCCGAACAGGCAGAGGTGCAGCTTGCCGCGCGCCGACACCCGCAGACGATTGCAGGTGGCGCAGAAATCCTTCGAATAGGGCGCGATGATCCCGATCCGCCCTGGCTCACCCGCCCGGGCGTAGTCCACCGCAGGCCCGGCCCCGGCCTCGCGCAGGAGCGGCTGCCAGCCGAGCGTTTCCAGCCTCGCGGCGATCTCTGCCCCGGCCAGATGGTGGCGTTCAAAGAAGGCCGGGTTGTCGTTGGTGCGCATGACTTCGATGAAGCGCAGCGCCAGATCGTGTTGCTGGACGAAGGCGATGAAGGCGTCCAGCTCATCATCGTTGACCCCGCGCATCAGCACGCTGTTCAGCTTGATCGAGGCGATTCCGGCCTGCCGCGCGGCGGCGATTCCGGCCAGCACCTCGCCCAGCCGGTCATGTCCGGTGATCGCGGCGAACCGCGCCGGATCGAGCGAATCGACGCTGATGTTGAGCGCCGAGATTTCCGCTGCGGCATAATCGGCCGCACGTTCAGCCAGACGATAGCCGTTGGTGGTCATCGCCAGCTTGCGGATCCCCGGCGTGGCGGCCACCGTGGCGGCCAGGTCCAGCAGTTCGGCGCGCAGGCTTGGCTCACCCCCGGTCAGGCGGACTTTCCACAGGCCCAGCTGCGCAAAGGCCGCGATCAGCCGCCCGGTTTCCCGGACCGTCAGGTTGGCGGGCAGACCCGCCTGCTTGCGATAGCCATCGGGCAGGCAGTAGGAACAGCGAAAGTTGCACACATCCGTCAGCGACAGGCGCAGGTATTCAAATCGGCGACCGTGGCCATCGGTGAGCGGCTGGACCATGCTATTGCACCATGGCTCCCTCAGCCCCGGCAATCGCAACCCCGCTGACGCCAGCCTGCCCCGCCAGAATCGCGATGTACTGGGCCACGGCGCGGCGATAGCTGGCTTCCTCAAGATAGGCCGCAATCGCTTCCTGCACCGCCTCGAACGGCAACTGCCGCGCTTCGGCCCGGCGGCCCGAACGGATCACGTGGACGCCGAAGCGGGTTTTGACCGGCTGGGTGCAGAGCGTGTTCTCCGGCAGAGCGAACAGCGCCTCCTCGAACGGCTTGACCATCTGCCCCGGCCCGACCTGCCCCAGGTTGCCGCCTTGTTCGCGTGAGGGGCAGGCGGACCGGGTACGCGCCAGTTCGGCAAAGCGATCCGGATCGGCCTGCAACTGCCGGATCAGGGTGCGGGCATCGCCGGTGGCCAGGCCCATGGCAAAGTCATCCGCCGGATCAGCCTCGATCAGGATATGCGCCGCCTCGACCAGCACGGGCGAGGTGAAGCGGGTCCGGTGCGTGTCATAGTAGCGGCGGCATGCGGCCTCGTCGGCCTGAGGGACGCGCACTTCCTGCTCCAGCAGGGCGTCGATGCGGGCGTCTTCCTCGGTCAGCGGGCGTCCATCCGGATCGAGCCGTTCGTCCCCGGCGATGCCCAGCCGCTCCGCCTCGTCCAGCAGCAACTGGCGGACGGCCAGGGCCTCTGCCGCTGCGTTCCAGGCCGCTGCGGCATCCGGGGCGGGATGGTGCTGGGCTTCCGCCGCGATGGCCTCGGCGGGGATTTCCCGCCCGCCGACAATGACTGGTTCAGCATTCATCGGACCAGCTTCCTTGAACGGACCACCTGGTATCCCGGCCTCCAGACATACCGCACCGGGGCGCTGAGCATGTGGACCAGCCGGGTAAAGGGGAACAGGAACAGGATGGTGAGGCCCATGAACAGGTGCAACTTGAACACCAGCGCCACGTCGGCGATCTGATCCGCCGCGCCGGAGCGGAAGGTAAAGATGCCCTGCGCCCAGTTCATGAACTTGACCATTTCATGCCCGTCGAGATGCTGCATCGACAGCGGGATCGTGGCAAGGCCAAGCGCCAGCTGCGCCCACAGCAGCAGGATGATCATGTTGTCGGCAAAGCTGGACGCGGCGCGGATGCGCGGGTCGAAGAAGCGGCGGTGGATCAGCAGGGTGGCCCCGACGATCCCCAGCACCCCGGCAAAACCGCCCGCGACAATCGCGAGCAATTGCTTGGCCCCGTGGCTGATCCCCAGCGCGTCGAACACGGCAATCGGGGTCAACAGGCCAACCACGTGACCAGCGAAGATCATCAGCACGCCAAGATGGAACAAGACCGAACCGACGATCAACTGCTTGCGGCGCAAGAGCTGGCTCGATCCGGCGCGCCACGAATAGGGCTCGCGGTCGTAGCGGATCACCGATCCCACCGCGAGGACGGCGAGTGCGATGTAGGGATAGATCCCGAACAGCAGGTGATGGATGAATTCAGCCATGAGCGTGGCTCCTCACAGGTTCCTGGGCAAGCATGCGGTCAACCATTCCCGCGACTTGCGGGCAGTCGGCGCTGCCGGGTGCGGTAGGCGCATCGAAGCGGATCTGCTCCTCCTCCCACGCGGCGTCGAGCG
>Ga0116180_1002016_pt1 | contig 16457 bp, 15 predicted proteins | sample AD_UKC073_MetaG_FD_89804 | JGI IMG/M metagenome (GOLD analysis project Ga0116180, IMG submission 89804) | Active sludge microbial communities of municipal wastewater-treating anaerobic digesters from USA - AD_UKC073_MetaG | ecosystem: Engineered > Bioreactor > Anaerobic > Digestate | place: USA...
CAATCGAGAACGTGGTGGCAACCACCGCCAGCCCGATTTCATCGGCGGCATCGATCGAGGCCTGATAGGCGCTTTTGCCCATTCGCATATGCCTGACGATATTCTCCACCTCAACGATGGCATCGTCCACCAGAACCCCCGCAACCAGGCCAAGCGCCAGCAGCGACATCTGATTCAGGGTAATCCCCAGCATATCGATGAACCAGAATGCCGGGATCGCCGACAGCGGAATGGCGATCGCCGAAATCATCGTTGCGCGCCAATCGCGCAGGAAGAAGAACACCACGACGACCGCCAGGATCGCACCTTCGACCATCGAGGCGATCGAGCTGTGATACTGCTCCTTCACATAGGGCACTGTGGTGAACAGCTTGGTGAACTTGATCCCTGGCTTCTCCGCTTCAAGCTGTTCGAGCCGGGCGACGGCAGCATCATAGACGGCAACGTCCGATTCCCCGCGGGCACGGGAAATGCTGAAGGTGACAACCGACTTCCCGTCGGTCTTGCCGAGCGAGGTGACTTCGCCGTAGCTGTCTGTGACCCTGGCAACATCGGCAAGCTTGATGACCCGGCCGCTGCCCAGCGGAATGTCGATCTGGGAAAGGTCAAAGGCGGTCCGATTTGAACCGAGCACGCGGACCGACTGGCGCGATCCCCCGATTTCGGAGCGCCCGCCCGCCGCGTCAACGTTGAGCTGGCGCAGCACCTGGTTGATCTGGGCCGCAGTTACGCCCTGGGCCTGCATCTTCGCCGGATCGAGAATTACGGTGATTTCGCGGTCAACCCCGCCGCCGCGCTCGACCTGCGCCATCCCCGGCACGCCGAGGAGAACCTTGGTAACCGTATCGTCGACGAACCATGACAGCTGCTCAAGCGTCATGTCGTCCGCCTTGACCGAGAAATAGCCGATCGATTCGCTCGAAACTTCGACCTTGAAGACCTGTGGTTCAAGAATCCCGTCGGGCAGGTTGCCCCGGGCCTGATCGACGGCGTTCTTCACATCGTTCAGCGCTTCGATGATATCGGTGCCAATACGAAATTCGACTGACGTTTCGCTGACCCCTTCGCGCGCGGTCGAACTGATGTTCTGAACGCCCTGAATCGTGCGGAGTGAGGATTCGATCTTCTGGGTGATCTGATTTTCGATCTCGCTCGGCGCGGCGCCGGGCTGGCTGATCGCGACGATCACCATCGGAAATTCGATATCGGGATCGTTCTGCACCTTCATCTGCGAGAAGGTGACCATGCCGGCCAGCATCAGGCCCAGAAACAGGACAATCGGCACCACCGGGTTGCGAATGCACCAGGCCGAGATGTTGCGAAAGCTCATGCCGCGCGCTCCGTTTCCCGGGTCACTTCTTGGCGCTGACGGGCTGGATCGTCTCGCCCGGCTGGAGGAAACCGCCAGCCCGCAGCACTACGCGCTCGCTCCCGTTCAGCCCTTCGATAACCGCCACGCCGTTGGGGGTGATCATGCCGGTCTTGACCGGCTGACGGCGGACCTTGTTGTCCTTGTCCACCACATAGACATAAGAACCCTGCCGGTCTGACAGCAGCGCGGATTCGGGCAGCATCGGTGCAACCAGCGAGCCCGACTTGATGACGACCGAGGCGAAACCGCCCGGGCGCAGTTCCGGCGCATAGGCCAGCGCGATCCGGGCGATGCCCTGGCGGCTGGTGGGATCGATCACCGGGGCGATCTGCCAGACCTGCCCGGTAAAGCTGCGGTTGCCGCCAACCGGCACGACTTCGGCGCTGACGCCCGGAGCAAGCGAGGCAAGGTCGGTTTCGCCCAGCATCGCCCGCAGCTCCATCTCACCGCCCTTGGCCAGCCGGAACAACACACCCGAACCGGCGCTTACCACCTGGCCGGGTTCGATCTTGCGTTCGAGCACCAGCCCGGCAGCGGGGGCAACCACGTTAAGACGGCGCATTTGCGCGCCAAGCACCCCGACCTGAGCCCCAGCCACGCGCACCTGGGCAACGGCCGCATCGCGGGTTGCGGTCAACCGATCGACATCGGCCTTTGAGACGAAACCCTTGTCAACCAGCTTGAGCGCACGGTCGAGGTTCGACTGGGCAAGCCGGGCATTGGCGCGGGCTACTTCGACCTGAGCGACCTGGCTGGCTTGCTGCTGGCTCTGGACCGAACGGTCGATCACCGCCAGGACCTGCCCTTCGCGGACCCACTGGCCTGGCTCAACCAGAACCGAAACCACCTGCCCGCCTTCACCGGCAATGCCAACCGGCAGTTCGCGCCGCGCAGCCAGGGTGCCGGTGGCGTTGATCGTACCTTCAACCGTCGCGCGGCCGGGGGTGACCACGGTGACGACGGGCGCCTGCTCCTTTGTATCGTCTTCAGCCTTGGTTGCGCTGGTACGGCTGACGTACCAGGCAATTCCGATCAGCAACAGAACGACTGCCAGGGCAAGGATGATCAGGTTGCGCTTTGACCGGCGGTCTTCAACCCCGCCGTCCAGCAAGGGATTGCCATCCTCGATCTGCGCCGCCCCAATTCCGGATTCGAAATTCATCGTCAATTCGCCTTCGCCCCAGGTCCGCGCCGTGCACCGTTGCCGCGGCGCGGAGAGCCATATACTGACTGTGTTACTATGCTAAATCACCTACCGCAAGCCCCCGGTACATCGGAGCAATACGGTCACGACCAGGCAGCAGGCATAGGCCGGGCACTATCTGAGGGCAATGCGAAGCTCGGCAGACCGCCTAGCCGGATCGGCCAACGGCAAGCGCACAAAACACAACGGCCGGGGTAGGCCCATGCCTGCCCCGGCCGTCCTGGCCCCCGATCCTGTTCGGATCAGTACTTCAGCTGACGCTCGTAGAGATCGCGGTAATGCTGGATCCGCGTTACCCGCAGGCCCTGCATCCCCGAGCGATCCACTGCGCGCTGCCACGAGGCGAACTCTTCCAGGCTCAGCCCATAGCGTTCGCACACCTCGTCGATCGTTAGCAGGCCGCCATTGACGGCCGCAACGACTTCGGCCTTGCGGCGCACCACCCAGCGGGTCGTGCTCGGCGCAGGCAGCGAATCAATCGTGAGCGGTTCGCCAAGCGGACCGATTACCATCGCGGGTCGAATTTTCTGGTTTTCGATCATCATTGTCCTCGGCCACCGGTTTTCGCGTCTCCGGCGGTGAAGTCTTCAATGCCAGCAGCACATTTGCCATCTGCTAAATCAGTTGGGTTAACGGCGCGTGAGGCATTACCCACGGCGGAAATCCCAGCCTTCCAGTTCGCAAACCCGCCCGCCGCGACGAAATCGCCGGTGGCGGAACGGACGATCTCTGCCGCAGCGGCGTGCGCCGCGCTGAGCCGCGCGTGCAGCTCAGCCCAGTCAACTGTGGGCATTTCGGCCAGCGGCGAGGGCGGTGCGACCCGGTCCCTCAGGCTGGCCATAAGATCATTTGCGATGTCCATGGACCCGATCTCTAGAGAAACAAGGTCAAGATCGGGTAAAGCCCGGCTTTACCGCCTGTTGACAATGCTTACCGAATTCCACCCGCCCGGCCCGGCGATCCTTTGCGCCCGCAGCCAAGGCAGTGTAAGGGCGCGCGGCGATGGAAAAGACCCTTGATCCAGCCGATCTGTTTCAGCTTTCCGCGCCGCTGGACGGCAAGCGGATCGTCGTCGCCATGTCCGGCGGGGTCGATAGCTCGGTGGTGGCGGCGCTGGCCGCGCGCAGTGGCGCCGAAACGATCGGCATCACGCTACAACTGTATGATTCGGGCCCGGCCTCAGGGCGCAAGGGGGCGTGCTGCGCGGGGGACGATATCCGCGATGCCCGCGCCGTCGCCGATCGACTGGGCATTGCCCACTATATCGTCGACCACGAAAACCAATTCCGCGAGGAGGTGGTCGAACGGTTTGCCGACGATTATCTGGCCGGACGCACCCCGATCCCTTGCATTCGCTGCAATATGGGGCCGAAATTCACCGACCTTCTGGCCATGGCCCGGGATCTGGGGGCCGATTGTCTGGCGACCGGGCATTACGTGCGCCGTGTGATCGGCCCGGCCGGGCCGGAACTGCACCGCGCACTCGATCCCGCGCGCGATCAGTCCTACTTTCTATATGGCACGACCGAGGCCCAGCTGGATTTCCTGCGCTTTCCGCTGGGCGGCCTGCCCAAGCCGATGGTCCGCGCGATCGCCGAAGCCGAAGGGCTGCGTGTCGCCGCCAAGCCCGATAGCCAGGACATCTGCTTCGTCCCTGATGGCGACTATGCCCGGATCGTTCGCTCGGTCCGGCCCGAAGGCGGCGAACCCGGGGAGATCGTCCAGGCCGAAACCGGCGATGTACTGGGACATCATCGCGGCATCATCCATTACACCGTTGGTCAGCGCCGCGGGCTGGAGATCGGCGGGCAGGCCGAACCGCTATATGTGGTCGCCCTCGACGCCCCCGCGCGCCGGGTTCTGGTCGGCCCGAAGCGGCTGTTGGCAGTGGGCGCGGCGCGGATCGTCGAAACCAACCGGATCGGCCCGCTCCCGGATCAGCCGCTAACCGCCAAGGTCCGCTCACTCGCCAAGCCGGTGCCAGTTACGCTGGATGGGCCGTTTGGCGATGGCGCCGCCTGCACGATCCGCTTTGCCAGCCCCGAATATGGCGTCGCGCCGGGCCAGGCAGCGGTGCTCTATGCCGGAGAGCGCGTCGTTGGCGGGGGCTGGATCGAATCGACCGAGGCGGGGGCAGCTTCGGCGGGCTGAACGGGTTCGCGCCAATTCCAGTTTCAGCAGGGCTGCGCAATCAGGCAGCGCCCCGAAACATCGAGATCGCCGATCCTTTGCGCCAGCGCACATTCGCCCGGGCGTACCGGCTGGCCTGCGACGGCAGTATCCGAATCGATCGGAATCACCAGCAGCGGCCCGGTATAGCGGGCTGCGGTCGCCGCATCAGGCACGCCATCGAGCCGGTCGAGCCGGAAATGCGGCCCATCAACCAGCGTTGCACTGCCCTGCTCCGGCACCAGATGGTGCAGCGCCCCGGGATAAGGCTCGCCCCGCGCCACCGCCATCCCGGCATCGAGGTGCAATTCGCGCGGACGGCCATAGTCATAGAGACGGTAGGTAATGTCGCTGTTCTGCTGAACTTCGATCAGCGCGATCCCGGCCCCGATCGCATGGACCGTGCCCGCCGGGATATAGAAGAAGTCGCCCGGCTGGACCGGGTGCCAGGTCATCAGCGCCTCAATACTGCCATCCAGCGCCGCAGCGCGCATTTCATCTGCGGACAGCGCTCGATCAAACCCGATCCCCAGCCGCGCGCCCGGCTCGGCATTCAGCACCAGCCAGCATTCCTCTTTGCCGCGGTGGCCCGCAGGCGCCTGGGCATCGGACGGGTGAACCTGAACCGACAAGGCCTGGCTGGTGAAAATATATTTGACCAGAAGCTGATCAAGCGCGGCGGGCGGATCGAACCAGACCTCACCGATCCGCTGGCCTTCGGGCGCGACGAACGGCGCGGGCAGCGATTCCCGCCCCCACGGACGTTCGACCATCAGGGCTGGCAGCAGGACACTCACTGGTTGACCGCACCGCTAAGCTTGCCGACCAGCTGGGCTCCGGCCCGGGTGGTGACCAGCACCTCATCACCGTCAACCACGATCACCACATCTTCCAGCCCGATCGCCGACACGCGCGGGCCATCGGTTTCAATCAGGACGTTGCGGCACCCCACCAGATCGGCAGTTCCGGTGACGCTGTTGCCCTCCTCATCCCGATCCCGCGCGACCAGCAGGGCATCCCAGTTGCCGATATCGGACCAGCCCATGTCGGCCGGAACCATTGCCGCACGGGCGGTGTTTTCCATCACCGCATAATCGACCGATTCGCTTTCGATCCGCGCAAACGCATCGGCGCCGGGGTAAAAGCGCGATCCATCGCTGTGTCCTTCGGCCACGGCGGCACGGGCCTGGGCGGCGATCGCCGGACGATGCGCCGCCAGCTCGGCCAGGAAAGTGCCGACGCGGAAGGCGAAGATCCCGCCGTTCCAGGCATAGCCGCCATCGGCAAGGAACTGCCTGGCCCGATCCAGATCGGGCTTTTCGACGAACCGCGCGACCTTGAAGCCCAGATCGCCAATCGCCTCGCCGCGCTGAAGATAACCGAAACCGGTCTCTGGCGCCTTGGCCTCGATCCCGAAGGAGACCAGCCAGCCTTCGCGCGCGAGTTCGGCGGCGGCCAGGGCGGCGCGCTGGAAAGCAGACCTGTCGGCGATGTGGTGGTCGCTTGGGCAGACCAGCATCACCGCATCCTCGGGCAGGCGCAGCGCGGCCAGCGCGATCGCTGCGGCGGTGTTGCGGGCCGAAGGCTCGACAATCACCTCGCCGCCGACCCCGGCGGGCCACTGCGCCTCAACGTGTTCAAGATGGGCGGTTCCGGTCACCACGATCGGCGCGGCGAAACCGGCGGAGGGCGGGCAACGGTCCAGCGTGGCTTCAAACAGCGTGCCGGTGCCGACCAGCGGCAGGAACGGCTTGGGCTTTACCGCGCGGCTGCGCGGCCACAGGCGGGTGCCGCTGCCGCCGCACAGGACCACCGGATGAATTGCAGTTTCGCTCATAGGAGGTGCGCCTAGCACAAGTTCTTGATCAAGGGGTTACTCAGTCCTGCCAGGGTTCGAGCTGGCAGCCCGGCCCTTCGTGATAGACTGCGGTTTCGCTCGCCAGCAGGGGAAAACGCGCGGTCACGCTTTTGGCCTTGGCATCCTCTGACAGGGTGATCAGGCCCATCCCTGGTTCGAAATCCTTGCGGCAATCGCCCAGTTCGCGCCCGCCGACAAAGCGGCACGAGCAGGCAACCCGCGCGCCATAGGCGGCTCCGGCATGGGCATAACCTGAAACGGTCGGCCCATAGACGCCCCCCAGCACACCCAGCGCAGCCAGTCCGATCAGCAGCGCCCGGCGGCGCCAGGGCGATCGGGTCGCGGGGTTCTGTTTGACGGTTGCCATTGTCGAGCCTTTGGGCAAGGGAAGCAGGCACCATGCCCGCGCGCCGCTTGTCCCTTATCCTTCCGTTGCTTGCTCTGCCAGCCCTGATCGGATGTGGCGCAAGTGGAGATGGCGCGCCCGCTGCCCCGCCGCCACTGAGCGAGGCAGCGCTGAAGGCCGTGGTGGACAAGCCCGGGGTCAACCGGGAAAGGCTGGCGCGCGCGGTCGATGCGCTGTTCAGCGCCGACGAAACCGCCGAAACGCGCGCGGTTCTGGTCCTGCACAACGGCCGGATCGTGGCGGAACGGTATGCCCCCGGATACCATGAAAACACCCGGTTCGTGTCCTGGTCGATGGCCAAGACCGTCACCGCGGTGATGATCGGCCAGCTCGTCGCCGACGGGCGGCTGCGGCTGGATGAAAGCGTCGGCATTCCGGCCTGGCAGCGCCCCGGCGATCCACGCGGCGAGATTACGCTGCGCCAGCTGCTGCAGATGCGCTCGGGCCTGCGCCATACCGAGGCCGGGGACCCGCCCTTCGAAAGCGACGAGGTGCGGATGCTGTTCCTTGACGGGCGGGACGATATGGCCGCCTATGCCGAAGCCCAGCCGCTTGAGGCCGATCCCGGCGCCAAGTTCGAATATTCCAGCGCCACCACGGTGATCCTGGCCGATCTGGCCGCCCGCTCGCTCACCGCCAGCGCCGATCCTGGCGAACGGATGCGGCTGGTGCGCGACTATCTGCGGACCCGCCTGTTCGAACCGTTGGGGATGAAAAGCATGGTCCCCGAGTTTGATGCGGCGGGCACGTTGATCGGCGGCAGCCTGGTCCATGGAACGCTGCGCGATTGGGGCAGGTTCGGCGAATTCCTGCGCAATCGCGGTGCGATCAAGGGCGCACAGCTGGTTCCCACCACCTGGATCGATTTCATGACCAGCCCCAGCCCGCGCAATCCGGGCTACGGCGCGCAGCTGTGGCTCAACCGGCCGCAGCAGGATGGCGAGGTGTTCTGGCCCGGCGCGCCGGAATCGACCTTTTCGATGAATGGGCACCTGGGCCAATATGTCGTGGTCAGCCGCGACAACGGCGTCGTGGTGGTCAGGCTGGGCAAGACCCAGGACAATCTGCGCAAGCCGGTCCACTCCGCCGTGGCCCGGATTGTCACCCTCTTCCCCAAAGGACCAGTCACTTGACCGAGAAGACCGCACTCATCACCGGGATAACCGGGCAGGACGGGGCCTATCTGGCGCGGCTGCTGCTGGAAAAGGGCTATCGCGTCCACGGGATCAAGCGGCGCGCCTCCTCTTTCAACACCGCGCGGATCGACGAGATCTATGAAGATCCGCACGCACCCGATCCCAAACTGACGCTGCATTATGGCGACCTGACCGATTCGACCAACCTGATCCGGGTGGTGCAGGAAACCCAGCCTGACGAAATCTATAACCTGGCCGCGCAGAGCCACGTCGCGGTCAGTTTCGAAACGCCGGAATATACTGCCAATTCCGATGCCCTGGGCACCCTGCGCCTGCTTGAGGCGATCCGCATCCTGGGGCTGGAAAAGAAGACCCGGTTCTATCAGGCCTCTACCTCGGAGCTTTACGGGCTGGTGCAGGAGGTTCCGCAGCGCGAAACCACGCCGTTCTATCCGCGCAGCCCCTATGCCGCGGCCAAGCTCTATGCCTACTGGATCACGGTCAACTACCGCGAGGCCTATGGCATTCATGCCTCCAACGGGATCCTGTTCAACCACGAAAGCCCGCTGCGCGGCGAAACCTTTGTGACCCGCAAGATCACCCGCGCGGCAGCGGCGATCGCGCTGGGACGGCAGGATGTGCTGCACCTCGGCAATCTCGATGCCCAGCGCGACTGGGGCCACGCCCGCGAATATGTCGAGGGGATGTGGCTGATGCTTCAGCAGGACGAAGGCGATGACTATGTCCTGGCCACCGGGGTCACCACCACGGTCCGCCAGTTTGTCGAATGGGCCTTCGCCGATGCCGGGATCGAGCTGGAATGGCGTGGCAGCGGGATCGACGAGCAGGGATTTTGCCGCAAGACCGGCGCACTGCGGGTGGCGATCGACCCGCGCTATTTCCGTGCCACAGAGGTCGATCTGCTGATCGGCGATCCCAGCAAGGCGCATCAGAAGCTGGGCTGGCAGCACAAGACCGCAGTGCGCGACCTGGCCCGGGAAATGGTTCTGGCCGATCTGGAAACCATGAAGACCGCCAGCGTCGGGCTGGGTGGCTGAACCGATGTACGATCTGGCGGGCAAGCGGGTCTGGGTGGCCGGGCACAACGGCATGGTCGGTGCGGCTATCGCCCGGCGGCTGGAACAGGAACAGTGCGATGTTCTGACGGTTGACCGCCAGACCCTTGACCTGACCGATCAGCGCGCCGTGCTGGGCTGGATGCACAATACCCGGCCGCAAGCGGTGTTCCTGGCGGCGGCGCGGGTTGGCGGAATTCACGCCAATGCCACCCAGCCGGTCGATTTTCTGCGCGACAACCTGCTGATCGAAACCGCGATCTTTACCGGAGCCGAATCGGTCGGGGTGGAAAAGCTGCTGTTCCTGGGATCATCCTGCATCTACCCCAAACTGGCCGAACAGCCGATCCGCGAGGAAGCCCTGCTGACCGGCCCGCTTGAGCCGACCAACGAATGGTACGCGATTGCCAAGATCGCCGGGATCAAGCTGGCCCAGGCCTATCGCCAGCAGTTCGGGTGCGATTTCATCAGCGCCATGCCGACCAACCTTTATGGCCCTGGCGACAATTACGACCCGCTTGGCAGCCACGTCCTGCCGGCGCTGATCCGCAAGGTGCACGAAGCCAAGGCCAGCGGCAGCGCAGTGACGGTCTGGGGCACCGGCAGCCCCTTGCGCGAATTCCTCTATGTTGACGATTGCGCCGATGCCTGCCTCCACCTGATGAAGCGCTATTCGGATGGGCTGCACATCAATGTCGGTTCGGGTGAGGAGATTTCGATCCTCGATCTCACCCGGCTGGTAATGGAGGTGCTGGGGCACGACGGCGAAGTGCTGCTTGATCCATCGAAGCCCGACGGGACGCCGCGCAAACTGATGGACAATTCGCGGCTCAAGGCGATGGGCTGGGCGCCGCAGGTGTCGCTGCGTGAGGGTGTCGCGCGGGCCTATGCCGCGTTTCTGGCCGGGGACGGGCGGAACATCTAGCGATTGGCGAGCAGGTCTTCCGAAGACAGGTCCTTGGGGTCGATATGGCCTTCAGGATCGGGATGGATCAGGATCTCAAGCCCCGGAAATTCGCCGTGCAGGATTGCCTCAACCTCGTCCATCACCACGTGGGCCTGCCGGATCGTCATGTCGGGATCGACTGCAAGGTGAAACTGCACGAAATCGCGGTCCCCCGAAGTGCGGGTGCGCAGATCGTGCAGGCCCTTGATCTCGGGATGGCGGGCCACCGCCTCAAGGAAGGCGGACTTGCGTTCCTCGGGCCATTCGTGGTCCATCAACTGCTCGATCGCGGCCTGAGACGCGCCCCAGGCGCCCCAGCCCAGCCAGACCGCAATGGCCAGACCGAACAGCGGATCGGCCCCGGAAATCCCGGCATACTGATCCAGCACCAGCGCCGCGATCACCGCCAGGTTAAGCAGCAGATCGGACTGGTAGTGGACATGATCAGTGCTGATTGCCAGGCTCTTGGTGCGGGAAATGACATAGCGCTGCCAGGCCAGCAGGCCGAGCGTGGCCACCATTGCGATCACCGAAACCACGATCCCGCCTTCGGCCTCTTGCGGGCGCGATCCGGCGATCCATTGCTCAATCGCCCGGAACGCCAGACTGAGCGCCGAAATCGAGATCAGCACGACCTGGAACATCGCCGCCAGTGCCTCGGCCTTGCCATGCCCAAAGCGGTGTTTCTCATCCGCCGGCTGCGAAGCGACCCAGACCCCGGCCAGCGTCGCCAGGCTAGCAATCAGATCGAGCACGGTATCGGCCAGGCTGCCCAGCATCGCGATCGACCCGGTCGAGATCACCGCCCAGGCCTTGAGCCCGACCAGCAGCAGGGCAACCGCGATCGAAGCCATGGCGGCGCTGCGATTGAGGGCGGCGGACCCGCTCATGGATAAAGCAGCCGACTGGTCCAGCCACCATTGGCCGCACGTTCGAAGCGGCGGCGTTCATGCAGGCGGAACGGGCGGTCCATCCAGAATTCGAAGGCTTCGGGCACCAGGCGGAAACCGGTCCAGTGCGGCGGGCGAGGAACCGCGCCGATCAGATGCTTCACCGTAACCTTGGCGATACGGGACAGGAACTCCCCGCGCGAGGGCATGGTCGCCGATTGCTCGCTGGCATGGGCGCCCAGCTGCGAATCGCGGCTGCGGCTGGCGAAATAGGCATCGGCCATTTCGTCTGGCACCTGTTCGATCGCACCTTCGATCCGGATCTGGCGGCGCAGCGATTTCCAGTGGAACAGCATAGCGGCCCGGGGATTGGCCAGCAGTTCCCCACCCTTGCGGCTGTGGCTGTTGGTATAGAACACGAACCCGCCCTCTGGTCCCAGCAGATCGGCGCCGTGGTCCTTCAGCAGCACCATCCGCACCGATGGCACGGCATCGGGCGTGGCGGTGGCGAGGGCAACAGCCTCGGGATCGTTGAGTTCGTGCTTGCCCGCTTCGGCGAACCATTCATCAAACAGAGTGAACGGCGCCGCATCGGGAATGGCGTTGGCGGATTGGCTTTCATCCATGACCGGCCCGGCATAGCCGCACCCCGCTGGCAAAGAAAGCGCAAGCGTCTCGCAATTTCCCTGAAAACCTTGCCGAACCTGCCCATCGCACCTAGCTAGGCGGGATGAGTGATCCCTATTCGATCCTGGGTGTAGCCCGCAGCGCGAACGAGAAGGACATCAAGTCCGCCTATCGCAAGCTGGCGAAGGAGCTTCACCCGGACCGCAACAAGGACAATCCCAAGGCGGCGGAGCGCTTTTCGGAAGTGACCCGCGCATACGATCTGCTGTCCGACAAGGACAAGCGCGCCCGGTTTGACCGGGGTGAGATCGATATCGACGGCAACCCCACCATGGGCTTCGGCTATGGCGGCGGCGCCGGGCCGGGCGGCGGGTTCGGCGGACGCGATCAGCGCGGGTTCCGGGCAGACGGCTTCGAAGGCTTTGGCGCCGGCGAAGGGATCGACCTCGGCGATATTTTCGATGGCCTGTTCGGCGGCCGCGGCAATGCTGGCGGCGGGTTCGGCGGGCAACGCCGGGGGCCCGCACCCAAAGGTGCCAACGTCCAGTACAAGCTGGGCGTTTCGCTGCCCGACGCCGCCCAGCTGGCGACCCAGCGAATCACCCTGGCCGATGGCAAGACGATCGACCTCAAGCTTCCCGCCGGGGTCGAGGACGGGACCCAGATGCGGCTGGCGGGCAAGGGTGAGGCCGGGCCCGGCGGCGCCGGTGATGCGATCGTGGTGATTCACCTGCAACCGCACGTCTTCTTCCGCCGCGATGGCGACAACTTGCGGCTCGATCTGCCGATCAGCCTTGATGAAGCGGTGAACGGGGCCAAGGTCAAGGTGCCGACCCCCGAAGGCGCGGTAATGCTGACCGTCGCGCCGGGATCAAGCTCGGGCAAGACCTTGCGCCTGAAAGGCAAGGGCTTCACCCGCAAGGACGGGACCCGCGGCGATCAGCTGGTCACGCTGGAAGTACAATTGCCCGAGAGCGATCCTGATTTGGCGCAGCGCCTTGAAGGCTGGCGCGATTCGCGCAACCTGCGTGCCCGGCTGGGCGTCTGATCCGGGGGACGGAGCGTGGAAGAACGCGAAGTCGATGATACCCACCACCCCCCGCTGACCCTGCCCGACCTTTCGCCCGAGGCGCGGCGCCAACGCGCCAACCGCCTGCGCGAAACCTATGACGAGCACGTCGGCCCACAGGGGCGGTTCTGGCGATCGCGCCCGTTCCGGGTGATCGCGCGGGTCTGGGCCGGGGCCTATCACGACGGCTTCATCCACGCCGGGAACCTTGCCTATATGGCGATCCTTTCGCTGTTCCCGTTTTTCATCACGGTCGGCGCGGTGTTCAGCCTGGTCGGCGAACAGAGCCAGCGCGAAGCCTCTGTCCACACCTTCCTGCGCGCGCTGCCACCGGTGGCGGCCAAGGCGCTGGAGCCGGTGGCGATGGACGTGATCATCGCGCGCAGCGGCTGGCTGCTGTGGATCGGGGCGCTGGTCGGGCTGTGGACCGTCGGCAGCCTGGTCGAAACGATCCGCGACATCCTGCGCCGCGCCTATGGCACGCGCGAGACCTATGCCTTCTGGCGCTATCGCCTGATTTCGACCGGGGTGATCGTCGGCGCGGTGATCGCGCTGCTGTTCGCGCTGATCGTGCAGGTGGCGATCGGCGCCGCGCAGGAGGTGATCCAGGCCTGGTATCCGCTGGCGGCGGGCTGGATCGATACACTCGGCACTTCGCGCGTGGTACCGGCGCTGGTGATCTACGCCGCGCTCTATCTGCTGTTCTTCACCCTGACCCCCACCGCCTACCGCAAACGGCGCTATCCGAAATGGCCCGGTGCATTATTGGTGACCGCCTGGTGGGCCGCTGTCAGCGCCGCGCTTCCTGCGGCTTTGCACCGCTTTTTCACCTATGACCTGACCTATGGCAGCCTGGCCGGGGTGATGATCTCGCTTTTCTTTTTCTGGCTGGTCGGCTTAGGATTGGTGGTAGGAGCCGAACTCAACGCCGCGCTGGCCGAAAGTCCTGAAGAGCAGGATCTGATCGGACGCTGGCGCGAGCGCGGAGATCGCGCGGAAGCCGCCGAAGAAGGGACGAAGGGAAGACAAGCATGACCGGACTGATGAAGGGTAAGCGCGGGCTGATCATGGGGCTCGCCAATGATAAGTCGCTGGCCTGGGGAATCGCCCAGAAGCTGCATGAAGCCGGAGCGGAACTGGCTTTCTCCTATCAGGGAGAGGCGCTGGAAAAGCGGGTGCGCCCGCTGGCGGCGAGCCTGGGCAGCGATTTCCTGATCGATTGCGATGTGTCCGATATGGCCGCGCTCGACACGGCCTTTGCCGCACTGGCGGCGCGCTGGCCGACGATCGACTTTGTGGTCCACGCGATCGGCTTTTCCGACAAGAGCGAGCTGCGCGGTCGGTATTATGATACCAGTCTCGATAACTTCCTGATGACCATGAACATTTCAGCCTATTCGCTGGTCGCTGTGACCAAGCGCGCGCGGGAAATGATGCCGGATGGCGGATCGATCCTGACCCTTTCTTATTACGGCGCTGAAAAGGTCGTGCCGCATTACAACGTGATGGGCGTGGCCAAGGCCGCGCTGGAAACCAGCGTGAAGTACCTGGCCAACGATCTTGGCCCGGAAAACATCCGGGTCAACGCGATCTCGGCCGGGCCGATCCGCACCCTTGCGGCAAGCGGGATCGGCGATTTCCGCTATATCCTCAAATGGAACGAGCTGAACTCGCCGCTGCGCCGCAATGTTACGATCGAGGATGTCGGCGGATCGGCGCTCTACCTCCTGTCCGAGCTGTCATCGGGCGTAACCGGTGAAACCCACCACGTTGATGCCGGTTATCATCTGATCGGCATGAAGCAGGAAGACGCGCCGGACATCGCGCTGAGCTGAGCTGAGACAAATCCGATCCCGCCTTTTGCGCGGGGCCGATACGAAAAGGGCCGGTGCAATGCACCGGCCCTTTCTGTTTGATCGGGATCGGGATCAGAACGAAATGCTGATCCCGCCATTGACGCCGTGGGCGTCCTTGTCGTTGCGGAACGATCCCTGGTAGCCGACGAAGATCTTCGCCGAGCTGCCGATCTTGGCGCTGAGCCCGGCATCGATATCGAACACCGAGCGGCCCGAAGCGATGTTGGACACCGTGAACGGCGCGGTGCTGACACCGTTGAAGTAGCCGGTGACGGTACCCGGGTGATCGCTCAGGTCATAGCGATAGGTCGCGTTCAGATAGGGGCTGACGCTGCCCATCGGTGCGGCCAGGCGGGCGCCCACCACCAGATCGGTCCGGTCAGCCTTGATGTCGGCCACGGTCAGGTTGAGCACGCCCATCCCGGTTTCGGTGAAGCCGTTGACCTTGCCCGAGGAGACATTGATCCCGACGAAGGGTTCAAAGCTGAAGCTTTCACCGCCCAGCTGATAGCCCATGGTCAGGACGCCCTTGAACAGGTGGCCGTTGGTATCGACCCCGGCGGTCCCCTGGATCAGGGTTGCGCCGCTGCCGGCCATGACCGACTTGCTCGCGGTGATATCGCCCGAGATATAAGCCAGCTGGCCATCGACGTTGAGCTTGCCCATCGAATAGCCGAGGTAACCCCCGACCTGCCAGGACTTGCTCTTGCCGGCCGAATTGCCCTGCAGGTAGGTCACCTTGTCTTCCGAATAGCCGCCGGCCAGCCCGACCCGCAGGTCTTCCGAACCGAAATCGGCGCCGATCGCAAAACCGGTGATCGAATGGTCGTTACCGAAGCGATAGTCGCCGCGGTCCTTGCCATCAGCCCAGCTGCCATAACCGGTGATCCACAGGCCGGTCTTGCCGTCCTCACCGCGATTGCTGGCAAGCCGCTGCCCGACCTGACGGGTGAACAGTTCACCCTGATCCTGCAGCGCGGTGGCATAGGCACCATAGGGTTCCGGGCTCAGGCTATCGAACAGGTCCTGGGCCTGGCCTGCGGTCATGTTGTCAATCTTGTTGACGGTGGCCGCAGCCCCGGTGCTGCCGATGATCCCGGTAAGACCATTGGCAACCGCCACCTGGTTCGGGTTCGTGGCAGCCGTGTTGTAGGCCGCACGGACAACCACCAGGCGGTAGTTGTTGCCCTGGATCCCGCCGCCGTTCGCTGCTGCGTTCGAAAGCGAGAGGAAGGCCGACAGGTTGGTGCCGGTCACCGTGGCGAAGTTGCCGGTGATCCCGCCGGTGGTGGTGATGATGTCATAGGTGGTTCCTGCGACATAGACACCGCCGTTCTGGGTTACCGCCAGGGTCCCGGCAAGGGCTGCCGTGCCCGGTGCGCCGCTGACCGCGATCCGATCAAAGTCGGTACCGGCCACGACCGTCGTAGTGCCGTTCCCGTAAACGTCCGCGGCATAGGTGCCGGTGGAAGTCTGGGTATAGGAACCGCTGATCGCGATGATCCCCGGGCTGTGGCCCGGCGCGATCGTGCCGCTGTTCGTCACGGCGCCGGTGATGTGACCCGGCGTAGTGCCAAGACCGCCGATCAGGCGGCCACCGGCAGCGACGGTGACGCTCGGCGAGGTCAGCGTGCCATCGACCGACAGGGTCGCGCCGCTGGCGACCGTGGTGGTCGCCGAATCGAGCGTGCCGGTGAGCGAAAGGGTCCCGGCGTTGACGCCGAGGTTTCCGGTCAGGACGCTGCCGGTGCCCGACAAGGTCAGGGTGCCGGTGCCGATCTTGTTCACGTTGACGCTGTCATTACCAAAGTAGCCGCCCGAACCGAAGGTCCCGGCAAAGGTGCTCGA
>Ga0116180_1002021_pt1 | contig 16434 bp, 12 predicted proteins | sample AD_UKC073_MetaG_FD_89804 | JGI IMG/M metagenome (GOLD analysis project Ga0116180, IMG submission 89804) | Active sludge microbial communities of municipal wastewater-treating anaerobic digesters from USA - AD_UKC073_MetaG | ecosystem: Engineered > Bioreactor > Anaerobic > Digestate | place: USA...
ACGCTCGCCGCGTTCGCGCTCTCGGCGGTCGGCGCCCTCGCGCTGGGCTTCATCCTCGCGATCGGCCGCATGTCGGACCACGCGTGGGTGCGGTGGCCGTTCATCGCCATCGTCGAGGTGCTCCGCGCGGTGCCGGTGCTGATCATGATGATGCTCATCTACTACGGTCTCCCGGTGGTCGGCATCAAGCTCGAGAGCTACTGGGCGGTCGTGATCGCGCTCGTCGCCTACAACGGCTCGGTGCTCGCCGAGGTGCTGCGCGCCGGGATCGAGTCGCTGCCGCGCGGGCAGGCCGAGGCCGGCTACGCGGTGGGGCTGCGCAAGGCCGGGGTGATGCGCCTCGTGCTGCTGCCGCAGGCGATCCGCGCGATGCTGCCGGTGATCATCGCCCAGCTCGTCGTCACGCTGAAGGACACGGCGCTCGGCTTCATCATCACCTACCCCGAGCTGCTGTACTTCGCCAAGCAGCTCGGCTCGAACGCCGTGCTCGGCTCGCCCCTAATCCCTTCGGCGATCGTCGCCGGCGCCATCTACATCAGCATGTGCCTGCTGCTCTCGCTGGCCGCGGTCAAGGTCGAGAAGCGCCTGCGCAGCTCGCCCCGGGTGCACACGACGCCCGGCGCCGGCGCACCCCTGCTCGAGGGCACCGAGACCGAGCTGATTGTGACGCAGAAGCGCGAGTGAGCCTGGGTAGACTTGGCTCTCGTGTCTGACGTTTCCGAGATCACCCCAGAAGCGGTCGACGCCGCCGTAGCGCACGCCCTCGCGGCCATCGCGGCGGCCGGCGATACCGCGGCCCTGCGCGCCGCCCGCGCAGCCCACGTCGGCGAGGGATCGCCGCTGGCCGGGTTCAACGCCTCGCTGCGCTCCGTCGCCCCCGAGCACAAGGCCGCCTTCGGCAAGCTCGTCGGCCAGGCCCGTGGTCGCGTGAACCAGGCGCTGAGCGCCCGCGAGGCCGAGCTCGCCGCGGCCGAGAGCGCCGCGCGCCTGCTCGCCGAGACGCTGGACGTCACGGCGCTGCCCTCGCGTGCCCGCGTCGGGGCGCGGCATCCGCTCACGCTGCTGCAGGAGCAGGTCAGCGACATCTTCGTCGGCATGGGGTGGCAGATCGCCGAGGGCCCGGAGCTCGAGCACGAGTGGTACAACTTCGACGCGCTCAACACCGACGCCGACCACCCGGCGCGCACGATGCAGGACACGTTCTACGTCGACCCGGTCGACCGTCACCTCGTGATGCGCACGCAGACCTCGCCCGTGCAGATGCGCTCGATGCTGGAGCGCGAGCTGCCGATCTACGTGCTCTCGCCCGGTCGCGTCTTCCGCACCGACGAGTACGACGCCACGCACCTTCCGGTGTTCAACCAGTTCGAGGGCCTCGTCATCGACAAGGGCATCAACATGGGGCACCTGCGCGGCACGCTGGAGCACGTCGCGCGCCTCCTCTTCGGGCAGGAGGCGAAGATCCGCCTGCGCGCCAACTTCTTCCCCTTCACCGAGCCGAGCGCCGAGCTCGACCTGTGGCATCCCACCTTCAAGGGCGGCGCGCGCTGGATCGAGTGGGGCGGCTGCGGCATGGTGAACCCCAACGTCCTGCGCTCGGCGGGGATCGACCCGGACGTCTACTCGGGCTTCGCGTTCGGCATGGGAGTCGAGCGCACCCTGATGTTCCGCAGCGATGTGCAGGACATGCGTGACATGGCAGAGGGCGACATCCGCTTCTCGCAGCAGTTCGGAATGGTGGTCTGATGCGCGTCCCGCTTTCATGGCTCGGCGAGTACGTCGACATCGCTCCCGGCACGACGCCCGAGCAGGTGCTCGAGGCGCTCGTGCGCGTGGGCTTCGAGGAGGAGGACGTGCACACGTTCTCGCTCCAGGGCCCGATCGTCGTCGGCCAGGTGCTCGAGTTCGTCGAGGAGCCGCAGTCCAACGGCAAGACGATCCGCTGGTGCCAGGTGCAGGTCGCGCCCGAGGGCGAGACCGCGGCCGACGGCGGCGACGCCGTGCACGGGATCGTCTGCGGCGCCGGCAACTTCTTCGTCGGCGACAAGGTCGTGGTGACGCTCCCGGGCGCCGTGCTGCCGGGGCCGTTCCCGATCGCCGCGCGCAAGACCTACGGGCACGTCTCGGACGGCATGATCGCCTCGGCGCGCGAGCTGGGGCTCGGCAGCGAGCACGACGGCATCCTGCGCCTGGCCGAGCTCGGCCTCGACCCCGAGGTCGGCTCCGACGCGCTCGCGCTGCTCGGCCTCGACGATGTCGCCGTCGAGATCAACGTGACCACCGACCGCGGCTACGCGCTGTCGATGCGCGGCGTCGCCCGCGAATACGCGCACGCGACCGGCGGCACCTTCACCGACCCGGGCGACCGGGCCTGGGGCGAGGTGCAGCCCGGCACCGGGTTCGCGCTCGCGATCGACGACGCGGCGCCCGTGCGCGGCAATGTCGGGGCGACCGAGTTCGTCGCGCGCGTGGTGCGCGGGGTGGATGCCTCGGCCCGCACACCCGCGTGGATGATCGCGCGGCTCACCCTCGCCGGCATCCGCTCGATCTCGCTGCTCGTCGACATCACGAACTACGTCATGCTCGAGCTGGGTCAGCCGCTGCACGGCTACGACCTCGACAAGCTCACCGGCGGCATCACCGTGCGTCGCGCGGCCAAGGGCGAGACGCTCGTCACGCTGGACGAGCAGACCCGCGCGCTGCACCCGGAAGACCTGCTCATCACCGACGAATCGGGCCCGATCGGCCTCGCCGGCGTCATGGGCGGGGCGAAGACCGAGATGGGCGCCGAGACCACCGACGTGCTCATCGAGGCGGCGGTGTTCGACCCGATCACCGTCGCGCGCACCGCGCGCCGGCACAAGCTGCCCTCCGAGGCATCCAGGCGCTTCATCCGCGGCGTCGACCCGATCATCCCGTTCGTGGCCGCACAGCGCGCCGTCGACCTGATGGTCGAGCTCGCCGGCGGCACCGCCGACCCGCTCGGCGGGCTCATCGGCGCCGAGGTGTTCGTCGCGTCGATCGAGCTGCCCCGCGCCTTCGTGCCGGAGCTCATCGGCGTCGACTACACCGACGACGAGATCGTCGGCGCGCTCGAGACGATCGGATGCACCGTCGAGGCGCGGGAGCACGGCTGGGAGGTCATCCCGCCGACGTGGCGCCCCGACCTCACCGACAAGTGGACCCTCGCCGAGGAGGTAGCCCGCATCGAGGGCTACGACCGCATCGGCAGCTGGCTTCCGACGCCGCCGGCAGGCAGCGGCCTCACCGGCGCGCAGCTCGCGCGGCGCCGGGTGGCGAACGGCCTGGCCGCCGCCGGGTTCACCGAGACCCCCTCGTTCCCGTTCACCACGGCCGAGCTGAACGCGCGCTACGGCTCGGCGGATGGCAGCCCCGTGGCATCGATCAAGCTGGCCAACCCGCTCGACGGCCAGGCGCCGTACCTGCGCCGCAGCCTGCTGCCGGGCCTCATGGCCGTGGCGCACCGCAACCTCGCGCGCGGCTTCACCGACCTGTCGCTGTTCGAGCTCGGATCGGTCTTCCTCCCCGAGGAGGGCGTGCGCTACGGCACCGACGAGGTGCCCCTGGCCGCGCAGCGCCCGACGCGCGAGACGATCGAGGCGCTCGCCGCGGCGATCCCTCCGCAGCCGCGCCACGTCGGCGTGCTGCTGCTCGGCTCGCTCGTGCCCAAGCAGGCGGGGCAGGCGCCCGTCGCGGCCGGCGTCGCCGACGCGCTGGACGCGGTGCGCACCATCGCCGCGGCGATCGGCGTGCGCATCGACGTCGAGCAGGGCACGCACGCCGCGCTGCACCCCGGACGCACCGGCGTCCTCACGATCGCGGGCGAGCCCGTCGGCTACGTGGGGGAGCTGCTCCCGGCGCTCGCCGAGGAGGCGGACCTGCCCGCACGCGTGGCCGTCGCCGAGCTCGACCTCGACCGGGCGATCTCGTTCGCGGGCGACGCGGTCACGGCCGCGCACCTGTCGACCTTCACCCCGGCCACGCAGGACGTCTCGCTCGTCGTGCCCGTCGCGACGACGGCCGCTCAGGTGCGCCTGGCGCTCCTCGAGGGCGCGGGCGAGCTGCTCGAGTCGGTCCGGCTGGTCGACGACTACCGCGGCGAGGGGATGCCGGAGGGCTCGAAGAGTCTGAGCTTCGCGCTGCGCTTCCGCGCGCCCGACCGCACCCTCACCGCCGCCGAGGCGAGCGAGGCCAAGCTCGCGGGCGTGGCGGTGGCGGCCGAGCGCTTCGGCGCCCGGATCAGGGACTGAGTTTGCGGGGCGAGGGCACGGCGCGCTATCGTCGGCTCCATGTTCTCGCCCGCACAGCCCCTGCACGCGCACCTGCCGCGCGTGGGTGCTCCTGCGCTGCGACGTCTGGGCGCACGCCGACGTTAGGCGACCTCGCGTGATGGCATCGTCGCCGTCTGCGGTTGCGAGCGTCGCCGGCCCCGGCCCGGCCCCATTCGGGGCACCCCACCAGACCGTAAGGTAGAGACATGACGTATTCGGTCGCCGTTTCAGGCGCATCCGGCTATGCGGGCGGCGAAGTTCTGCGCCTTCTTGCCGATCACCCCGACTTTGAGATCACCACCGTCACCGCGCACTCCAACGCGGGGCAGCCGCTGATCGCCCACCAGCCGCACCTGCGCTCGCTCGCGCATCTGACGCTGCAAGACACGACGCCCGAGATCCTCGCCGGTCACGACGTCGTCGTGCTGGCGCTCCCGCATGGGCAGTCGGGGCAGTACACCGACGCGCTGGGCGACTCCGCCCTGATCGTCGACTGCGGCGCGGATCACCGCCTCGAGAGCGAGACCGACTGGAACGCGTTCTACGGCGGCGGGTACCACGAGCCGTGGACGTACGGTGTGCCCGAGCTCATCGTCGGCGCGAGCAAGCAGCGTGAGCGCCTCGTCGGCGCGACGCGCATCGCCGCGCCCGGCTGCAACGCGTCGACCGTCGCGCTCAGCCTCGCGCCGGGCGTCGCGGCCGGGGTCATCGACCCGGCCGACATCGTCTCGGTGCTCGCGGTCGGCCCCAGCGGCGCCGGCAAGAGCCTCAAGACGAACCTGCTCGCGAGCGAGATCCTCGGCACAGCGAACCCCTATGCCGTCGGCGGTACGCACCGCCACATCCCCGAGATCCGGCAGGCGCTCGTCGCCGCGCGCGGGGGCGACGCCGGCACCACAGGTGCCGACCAGGGCATCCGCATCGCGTTCACGCCCGTGCTCGTGCCGATGGCCCGCGGCATCCTCGCCACGACCTCGGCGCCGATCGTCGACGGCGTCACCGACGCGCAGATCCGGGATGCCTGGGCCTCGGCATACGCCGACGAGCCGTTCGTGCACCTGCTGCCGGCCGGGGAGTTTCCGCGCACCGCCGACGTGATCGGCGCGAACACGGCCCTGCTGGGCCTCGCCGTCGACCGGGCCGCGAACCGGGTGACGGTGATCGCCGCGGTCGACAACCTGACCAAGGGCACGGCGGGCGCCGCCGTGCAATCGATGAACATCGCCCTGGGCCTCCTCGAGACCCGCGGCCTGAGCGTGAACGGAGTGGCACCGTGAGCGTGACCGCGGCCAAGGGATTCGAAGCTGCCGGCGTCGCGGCCGGGCTGAAGACGAGCGGCGACCTCGACGTCGCCGTCGTGGTGAACCGCGGCCCGCTGCGCGCCGCGGCGGCCGTGTTCACGAGCAACCGCGCCAAGGCGAACCCGATCCTGTGGTCGCAGCAGGCCATCCGCGACGGTGTCGCCGACGTCGTCGTGCTGAACTCGGGCGGGGCGAACTGCTTCACCGGCTCGTTCGGCTTCCAGACCACACACCTTACCGCGGAGCGCGCGGCAGCCGGGCTCGGGCTCGCGGCCGGCGACGTGCTCGTGTGCTCGACGGGGCTGATCGGCGAGGGCGGCGAGACCTTCCGCCAGGGTGTGCTGAGCGGCGTCGATGCCGCGATCGCGCAGCTCTCGACCGAGGGCGGCCCCGACGCGGCGCGCGCCATCATGACCACCGACTCCGTGTCGAAGCAGGCCACGATCTCGCGCGGCGGCTGGACGATCGGCGGCATGGCGAAGGGCGCCGGGATGCTCGCGCCCGGCCTCGCCACGATGCTCGTCGTGCTCACAACCGACGCGAAGCTGAGCTCGACCGAGCTCGACCGCGCGCTGCGCCAGAGCACCCGCGTGAGCTTCGACCGCCTCGATTCGGACGGCTGCATGTCGACGAACGACCAGGTCACCCTGCTCGCGAGCGGCGCATCGGGCGTCGTGCCCGACCCGCAGGAGTTCGCCGACGCGCTGACCGAGCTGTGCCGCGACCTCGCGCTGCAGCTGCAGGCCGACGCCGAGGGCGCGAGCCACAGCATCGCGATCGAGGTCGTCGGCGCGGCGTCCGAGTACGACGCCGTCACGGTCGGCCGCTCGGTCGCCCGCAACAACCTCTTCAAGGCCGCGATCTTCGGCAACGACCCCAACTGGGGTCGGGTGCTCGCCGCGATCGGCACGACCGATGCCCAGTTCGACCCGTACGACGTCGACGTCACGATGAACGGCGTGCGCGTGTGCACGGGCGGCGGCCCCGACCGGCCCCGCGACGAGGTCGACCTGACCCCGCGCGCGACGCACATCGTCATCGACCTGCGCTCGGGCGCGCACGAGGCGACGATCCTGACCAACGACCTGACCCACGACTACGTTCACGAGAACAGCGCCTACGCCTCATGACTGACATCCAGAAGACCGACCCGGCCGAGGCATCCGCCCGCGCCGCCGCGCTGATCGAATCGCTGCCGTGGCTGCGGCGCTTTCGCGAGCAGATCGTCGTGATCAAGTACGGCGGCAACGCCATGGTCAGCGACGAGCTGCAGGAGGCGTTCGCCGAAGACATCGCCTACCTGCGCTACGTGGGCGTGCTGCCCGTCGTCGTGCACGGCGGCGGTCCGCAGATCTCGTCCATGCTCGAGCGCCTCGCGATCCCGAGCGAGTTCCGCGGCGGCTACCGGGTCACGAGCCCGGAGGCGATGTCGGTCGTGCGCATGGTGCTCACCGGGCAGGTGAACCCGCAGCTGGTCGGCAAGATCAACGCGCACGGCCCGCTCGGCGCCGGCCTCAGCGGCGAGGACGCCGGGCTGTTCGGCGGCCGCCGCCGCGGCGTCGTGATCGACGGCGTCGAGGTCGACCTCGGGCTCGTCGGCGACGTGGTGCAGGTCGACCCGACCGGGGTGCTCGATCACCTCGCCGCCGGCCGCGTGCCGGTGGTCTCGTCGATCGCGCCCGACCTCGACAACCCGGGGCAGTCGCTGAACGTGAACGCGGATGCCGCGGCCGCGGCGCTTGCGGTCGCGCTCGGCGCTGCGAAGCTCGTGATTCTCACCGATGTTCCGGGGCTCTACCGCGACTGGCCAAACCGCGACTCGCTGGTCTCGCACATCGACGCCGCCGAGCTGCGCGAGATGCTCCCGAGCCTCGAATCGGGCATGATCCCCAAGATGTCCGCGTGCCTGGAGGCCGTCGAGGGCGGCGTCGAGACCGCGGCCATCATCGACGGCCGGGTCGCGCACTCGGTGCTGGTCGAGATTTTCACCGAGCACGGAATCGGCACGGAGGTGGCCGCGAGATGAGTGAGCAGATGAACGACATGCACGCGGACGGCCAGCAGGCCGACTGGCAGCGGGGGATCGAGGAGGACATGCTCCGCAACCTCGCGATGCCGCTCATGCAGCTGGTCCGCGGCGAGGGCAGCTCGGTCTGGGACTCGGAGGGCAACCGCTACCTCGACTTCCTCTCCGGCATCGCCGTGCTCTCGCTCGGTCACGCCCACCCCGTGTTCGTGGAGGCCGTCTCGAGCCAGGCGGCCACGCTCGCGCACGTCTCCAACTACTTCTCCACCCCGCCGCAGATCGCGCTGGCGCGCACGATCAAGCGCCTCGCCGAGACCGGCCCCGAGGGGCGCGTCTACTTCTGCAACTCGGGCACCGAGGCGAACGAGGCGGCGTTCAAGCTGGCCCGCCTGCACGGCGGCGGCACGCGCAGTCGCATCCTCACCCTCAACCGCTCGTTCCATGGCCGGACGATGGGCGCGCTCGCACTCACCGGGCAGCCCGCGCTGCACGAGCCCTTCGCGCCGATGGTGCCCGGGGTCGAGCACATCGACGCGACGATCGAGGCCCTCGAGGCATCCATCGACGAGACCGTCGCCGCGCTGTTCGTCGAGCCCATCCAGGGCGAGGCCGGCGTGCTGCCCCTGCCCCAGGGCTTCCTGCAGGCGGCCCGCGAGCTCACCGAGCGCCACGGCGCGCTGCTGATCATCGACGAGATCCAGACCGGCGCCGGCCGCACCGGCGCATGGTTCGGCTTCCAGCACTCCGGGATCACGCCCGACGCCATCACCCTCGCGAAGGGCCTGGGCGGCGGGTTCCCGATCGGCGCCCTCGTGACGTACGGTCGCGCGTCCGAGCTCTTCTCGCCCGGGTCGCATGGCTCGACCTTCGGCGGCAACCCCCTCGCGACCCACGTGGCCGGTGCCGTCCTCGGCGAGATCGAGCGGGCCGGGCTCGTCCAGAACGCGGCCGAGCGCGGCGTCCAGATGCGCGAGGCGATCGAGGCGATCGGCTCGCCGCTCGTGGAGAACGTGCGCGGCGCGGGCCTGCTGCTCGGGGTGGCGCTGACCGCGCCCGTGGCCAAGCAGGTGCTCGCCGCTGCGCAGGCGCACGGGCTCATCGTCAACGCGCCGGGCGAGAACATCCTGCGCATCGCCCCGGCGCTCACGATCGGCGATGCCGAGATCGCCGAGTTCGCACAGAAGCTCGCGGCGGCGCTGGCCGACGTGCAGCGCGCACACGCTGCAGAGGCAGCCCCCGCAGCAGCCACCGAGGAGACCGCATGACCCGCCACTTTCTGCGCGACGACGACATCACCCCCGCCGAGCAGGCCGAGATCCTCGACCTGGCGGTGGCGCTGAAGCAGGATCGCTGGGCCGACAGGTCGCTCGCGGGCCCGCAGACGGTCGCCGTGATCTTCGACAAGTCCTCCACGCGCACGCGCGTGTCGTTCGCCGTCGGCATCGCCGACCTTGGCGGCTCGCCCCTGATCATCACGACCGCGAGCAGCCAGCTCGGCGGCAAGGAGACCCCGGCCGACACCGCGCGGGTGCTCGAGCGCCAGGTGGCGGCCATCGTGTGGCGCACCTACGCCCAGAGGGGCCTCGAGGAGATGGCGGCCGGCACGCGCGTGCCGGTCGTGAACGCGCTCTCGGACGACTTCCACCCCTGCCAGCTGCTGGCCGATCTGCTCACGATCCGCGAGCACAAGGGCGAGCTGAAGGGGCTGACCCTCGCCTTCTTCGGCGACGGGCAGAGCAACATGGCGCACTCGTACGTCCTCGCCGGCGTCACCGCGGGCATGCATGTGCGCGTCGCGGCACCCGAGCACTACGCCCCGCGCGAGGATGTCGTCGCCGCGGCGCGCGCGATCGCGGCAGCCACGGGTGGCTCGGTCACCCTGATCACCGAGCCGGAGCTCGCCGCGAGCGGCGCCGACGTCATCGTCACCGACACGTGGGTGTCGATGGGCAAGGAAGAGGAGAAGCTCGCGCGCATCCGCGATCTCGGCGGCTACAAGGTGACCGAGGCGCTCATGGCGGAGGCGAAGCCCGACGCGATCTTCATCCACTGCCTGCCCGCCGACCGCGGCTACGAGGTCGACGCCGAGGTCATCGACGGGCCGCAGAGCGTCGTGTGGGACGAGGCCGAGAACCGGCTCCACGCGCAGAAGGCGCTGCTCGTCTGGCTCCTGCGCCAGCAGTAGCGACCCGTCGTGCGGCCGAGGCCGCCCGCGCGCCGCAATCCCGCAGCCACGAAGCGAACCGCACCCCCGCATCCGCGAACACACAACCCGGAGTGAACACATGAGCAGCAGCGAATCCTCGACGAACGAAGGCGCCCTCTGGGGCGCGCGCTTCGCGGGCGGCCCCTCGCGCGAGCTTGCGGCGCTCAGCCGCTCGACGCACTTCGACTGGGTGCTCGCGCCCTACGACATCGCCGGCTCGAAGGCGCACGCCGAGGCGCTGCACGCCGCCGGGTATCTGACGGCCGACGAGCTGCGCGGCATGGGCGAGGCGCTCGACGCCCTCGCGGCCGACGTCGCCTCGGGCGCATTCGTCGCTGCCGAGACCGATGAGGACGTGCACGGGGCGCTCGAGCGCGGGCTGATCGAGCGCGCCGGCGCCGAGCTGGGCGGGCGCCTGCGCGCCGGCCGCAGCCGCAACGACCAGATCGCGACGCTCGTGCGCCTCTACCTGCTCGACCACACCCGCGTCATCGCCGGCGACATCGTGCGCCTCATCGACGCGATCACCTCGCAGGCCGAGGCGCACCCGGGAGCGATCCTGCCGGGCCGCACGCACCTGCAGCACGCGCAGCCCGTGCTGCTCGCGCACCACCTGCAGGCGCACGCGTGGCCGCTGGTGCGCGACCTCGAGCGCCTGCGCGACTGGAGCGCGCGTGCCGTGTTCTCGCCGTACGGCGGGGGAGCGCTCGCCGGCTCGACGCTCGGGCTCGACCCCGCGCTGGTCGCGAGCACCCTCGGGCTGGCGCGTCCGAGCGAGAACTCGATGGATGCCACGGCCTCCCGCGACGTCGTCGCCGAGTTCGCGTTCATCACGGCCATGATCGGCATCGACCTCTCGCGCTTCGCCGAAGACGTCATCATCTGGAACACCCGGGAGTTCGCGTTCGTCACGCTCGATGACGCGTACTCGACCGGCTCCAGCATCATGCCGCAGAAGAAGAACCCCGACATCGCCGAGCTCGCGCGCGGCAAGGCCGGGCGCCTGATCGGCAACCTGTCGGGACTGCTGGCCACGCTGAAGGCGCTGCCGCTCGCGTACAACCGCGACCTGCAGGAGGACAAGGAGCCGGTGTTCGACTCGGTCGCGACGCTCGAGGTGCTGCTGCCCGCGTTCGCTGGGATGGTCGCCACCATGCGCTTCCACGAGGATCGGATGGCCGAGCTCGCGCCGCAGGGCTTCAGCCTGGCGACCGACGTGGCCGAGTGGCTCGTCAAGCGTGGCGTGCCGTTCCGCGACGCGCACGAGATCTCGGGCGCGCTCGTGAAGTTCTGCGAGACCCACGACCTCGAGCTGCACGAGCCGAGTGACGCGCAGCTGCTCGCCGTCTCGGAGCATCTGGCACCCGAGGTGCGCGAGGTGCTCAGCGCCGCGGGCTCGGTTGCCAGCCGCACGGGTGCCGGCGGCACCGCGCCCGAGCGGGTCGCCGAGCAGCGCTCCGAGCTGATCGCCCGCACGCAGGCGGTCGCGCACGCGCTGGGGCTGTAGTCCGCCGCTCGGAGCCTCGGTTCGGCATAGGTAAAACACTTATATTCTCAAAATATAAGAGTTAGACTTATGACATGAGCGTCGCCGTGCTTGCCGACATCGTGGGCTCCCGCAGCCTGCCCGACCGCGCCGCCGCGCAGCGCACGCTCGACGCCACCATCGGGGAGGTCGAGCAGATGCTTGGCCTGCCCGTGCAGGCGCTGCGCCCCACGGTGGGCGACGAGCAGCAGGCCGTGTTCGACGAGCTGCACGAGGCGATGGCGTTCACCCTCCTGCTGCAGCTCTCGCTTCCCGAAGGCCTGGAGTGTCGATTCGGCCTGGGCATCGGCGAGGTGCGGGAGGTGGAGTCGAGCACCGCCACACTCAGCGACGGCTCCGGGTGGTGGGCCGCGAGGGAGGCCATCGAGACCGTGCACGCGATGCAGCAGCGCAGGACCCCACGGGCTCGGGCCTGGATTGTCGCAGGGAGCGACGAGGATGAGCACGTGCACGCCCTCGCCGACATCAGCAACGCCTATCTGCTCGCCCGAGACGAGCTGCTCGGCACCATGAACGCGCGCACGCGCCGGCTCACCAGGGGGCGCTGCCTCGGCCTGACCCAGCGCGAGCTCGCGCTGGCCGAGGGCATCACACAGCCCGCCGTGTCGCAGGCGCTCGCCGCCTCGGGCGCCGCGGCCGTCGTCGAGGGATTCGCGGCGCTTCGGCGCACCGCGCTTCGGCACGCCTCCTCGCGAGACCAGGCGACCCCATGATCGTCACGGCGCTCGTGCTCATCGCGATCGGCGGGGTCGACCTGATCCGCCAGTTCGTGGGGTCCGGCGCCGTGGTCGCGACGGCGCCGCCCTCCCGCGGATCGCACGGAGCCCCGAAGCGTGGCGGCGGCGGCGGTCGCCGCGCGCGCCGAATCGTGCTCGCCGTTGCCGCGATCCTCATGCTGCTGCTCGGCATCGCAGCCGGGGCATGGCCCGCGGGGATCCTCGCGGTCGCGTGCGCCGGCGCCTGGAGCTGGCTCTTCCCGACCGACGGCACGGCGCGCGCGGGCATCTGGCAGGCGGTCGCCCTCGCGGTGCTGAGCGCCGTGTTCGTCGCGCTGCTCGGCGAGCGTGTCGGCGCGGGGCTGTTCGGGCAGGCGTGGTCGATCGCCTCGCCGTGGGGCGCCCTCTCGCTCGATGCCGTGCTCCTCGTGATCGGCGCGGTGCTGTTCCTCCTCGAGTCGGCGAATCTCGTCGTGCGTGCGGCCCTCGCCCACGAGGCGCCGATGTCTGCGGCAGCCGCAGCCCGCGAGGCCGTGCCCGCGCCTGAGCGCGGGGCGGCGCCGGGGCCCGACGCCGCGGCATCCACCCCGCCCGCCGCGGCGGAATCCGCCACGCAGGCTCCGAGCGATGCGCCGGCGCCGCTCAAGGGGGGCCGCCTCATCGGGCCGCTCGAGCGCGTGGTGATGTTCGGGCTGGTGCTGGCGGGCACGTACACGCTCCTCGCCGCGGTGCTGGCCGCGAAGGGCATCGTGCGCTTCCCCGAGATCTCGCGCGATCGGGATGCCGGAAACCGCGCCGAGTACTTCCTGGTCGGCAGCCTCGTGAGCTGGGTCATCGCCCTCGCGGCGGCCTTCCTCGTGTGGTGGGCGTTCGCGAGCGCCGCCTGAGCGCCGCCCGATCGTTCGCCCGCATCGCCGTCTGCCCGCTCGTCCAGTCGACGGCGGCGCGACGCCGCTGCCGCACCCGTCGCCACCGCACCATGCCGCAACCACGCCGCCGCGATCACGCAGCCGCACCACGCCGCGAATCGATGCGGCGAGGCACGATCCCGCTGATAGCCTGGAGCACGTGTCATCCACCACCGCCCCCATCGCCAACGACCCGTCTTTCGAGAACGTCTGGCAGGAGCTGGTGTATCGGGGGCTCGTGCACGTCTCGACGGATGCCGCCGCGCTTGAGGAGCTGCTCGCCGGCGAGCCGATCACCTACTACTGCGGGTTCGACCCGACCGCGCCGAGCCTGCACCTGGGCAACCTGGTGCAGATCCTCGTGCTGCGTCGCCTCCAGCTGGCCGGTCACAAGCCGCTCGGCCTCGTCGGCGGCTCGACCGGCCTGATCGGCGACCCGCGCCCGACCGCCGAGCGCACCCTCAACACCAAGGAGACGGTGGAGGAGTGGGTCGGCTACCTGCGCGCGCAGATCGAGCGCTTCCTCAGCTTCGAGGGCGACAACGCCGCGCGCATGGTGAACAACCTCGACTGGACCGCGCCGATGAGCGCGATCGACTTCCTCCGCGAGATCGGCAAGCACTTCCGCGTGGGCACCATGATCAAGAAGGACTCGGTCTCGGCGCGCCTGAACTCGCCGGCCGGCATCAGCTACACCGAGTTCAGCTACCAGATCCTGCAGGGCATGGACTTCCTCGAGCTGTACCGCCAGTACGACTGCGTGCTCCAGACCGGCGGCAGCGACCAGTGGGGCAACCTCACGAGCGGCACCGACCTGATCCACCGCGTCGAGGGGGTCTCGGTGCACGCGATCGGCACCCCTCTGATCACCAACAGCGACGGCTCGAAGTTCGGCAAGAGCGAGGGCAACGCGATCTGGCTCGACGCCCAGATGTGCAGCCCGTACGCCTTCTACCAGTTCTGGCTCAACACGGACGACGCCGATGTCGCCACGCGGCTCAAGGTCTTCACCTTCCTGACCCGCGCCGAGATCGAGGCGCTCGAGCAGAAGATCGCCGACGAGCCGTTCCGCCGCGAGGCGCAGCGCCGCCTGGCGTGGGAGGTGACCGCGCTGGTGCACGGCGTGGATGCCGCGACCGCCGCGATCGACGCGTCGCAGGCGCTGTTCGGCCAGGGCGAGCTCGCCTCGCTCGACGCCGACACGCTCGCCGCCGCACTCCGCGAGCTGCCCAACATCACGGCGGCCCCCGGCATCACGATCGCGCAGGCGCTGGTCGAGACCGGGCTGTGCGCGAGCCTCGGCGAAGCGCGCCGCGCGGTGTCGCAGGGCGGGGTCTCGATCGACAACGAGAAGGTCGCCGACGAGGCGGCCCTCGTCACGGGCGCGCTGCCCGGTCGGGTCTCGGTGCTGCGCCGCGGCAAGAAGACGCTCGCCGGCATCTTCATCACGGAGTAGCCCGCCGTGCCATTCACCCCGAGTCATGCGGTGGTGGCACTTGCCTTTGTGCGGACTCCGCTGGTGCCCGCGGCGATCGCCGTCGGCGCGATGACGCCGGATCTTCCCCTCTTCGTGCGGGGGATGTTCCCCTCCTATGCGCACACGCATGACTTCACCTGGCTTCCGCTCACCGTGATCGTGGCGCTCGCCCTGCTGCTGGTGTGGTGGTGTCTGCTCCGGCCGGTGTCGAGCGAGCTTGCACCGCGATGGCTGGCCGAGCGTCTGCCGGGGGAGTGGGACGAGCCCGCCGGCGCGGCGCTGCGCGCCGCCTTCGGAGTCGGCGAGCCAGGTGCCGCGGGGTCGCGCGGGCAGCGCGCCGGCTCCGCGATGACGACGAGTGCGATGCTGCTGCTCTCGCTCGCGCTCGGTGCTGCGACGCACATCGTGTGGGACCTCTTCACCCACGAGGGGCGCGCCGGCACTGAGATGCTTCCGATACTGAACGAGCAGTGGGGGCCGGCCGCCGGGTACGAGCTGCAGGGGTACAAGTGGCTGCAGCACGGCTCGAGTGCGGTGGGGCTTGCGCTGCTCGTGCTGTGCGCCGTCGTCTGGCTGCGGGGTCGGGCGCGCATCACCCCTTCCACGCCGACGCTGCCACGCTGGGTGCGCGTGAGCTGGTGGCTGTCGCTTCCCCTCCTGCTTGTGGCTGCGTGGGTATGGGGGCTGTGGATCTTCGGCCCGCTCACGACGGAGTGGACCGTGGCGCACCTGGCGTATCGGGTGCTCCCGCCGGCGGCCGCGGGGTTCGGCTTCGTCACGCTGGCACTGTCGCTCGGCGTCCAGGCGCTGCATGCGCGACGGCGCAGCGCAGTACGGCAGGCGCAGCGGGCGTGACACGCCCGAGAAACAGGGCATCTCACGCGAAATGGAGCGATTTCGGTCGATTTCCGGCGCTGCGAGCGCGCTCTGGGGGTCGGATGCCTCGCCCACGGCTCTGGCGGCGGCTTCGCGGTCGGCGTGCAGCGAATCCGCCGCTGATGAGGGATTCTCCGGGCCGCCCGGGCTCGCGACACGCCCGGGCTGCACGGTCGATTTGCCGGACCTCCGGAATCCGCGTAACTTATTACTTGTTCGCCCCACAGGGAAGCGGAAGAGGCCGAGAGCCTCACCCCCCTCAAGCGGAGAACAAGCCACTCAAACTCAAGCGAATCAGTTCTGATCGCCTTCACGAGTTTGGGTCTCATTCTCGTGTGCTTCAACTCTGAAACACTTCGATTTGAGTGTTGTAGCCAGATGGTCTACAGTAGGAATCCTGCTCCTCAGGAAGTCATCGACTGAGGCTGTGACGGAAGACATTGAGTCAGAATCCGCACGGCGTGTCGATTTGACAAACTGAACGAAGCAGATAAGATAGAGAAGTTGCCTTACGGAGACAGTCGCAAGACTTGAAAGTAAGAGCATCCGATCCTTGAGAACTCAACAGCGTGCACTTGTCAAATGCCAAAATACCTCGCGGCCAGCCTAGCTGGTCGATGAGATTCTTTTGAGATTAAACGGAAATGTCAGTAATGACATCCGATCGTCAGATCAAACTCGCTCGGTACAACCTATTCCGGTTGCATCGCAGCAAAAATTCTTTACGGAGAGTTTGATCCTGGCTCAGGATGAACGCTGGCGGCGTGCTTAACACATGCAAGTCGAACGGTGAAAGAGGAGCTTGCTCCTCTGGATCAGTGGCGAACGGGTGAGTAACACGTGAGCAATCTGCCCCTGACTCTGGGATAACAGCTGGAAACAGCTGCTAATACCGGATACGAGACGTGATCGCATGATCAACGTCTGGAAAGAACTTCGGTCAGGGATGAGCTCACGGCCTATCAGCTTGTTGGTGAGGTAATGGCTCACCAAGGCGACGACGGGTAGCCGGCCTGAGAGGGTGACCGGCCACACTGGGACTGAGACACGGCCCAGACTCCTACGGGAGGCAGCAGTGGGGAATAT
>Ga0116180_1002030_pt1 | contig 16384 bp, 7 predicted proteins | sample AD_UKC073_MetaG_FD_89804 | JGI IMG/M metagenome (GOLD analysis project Ga0116180, IMG submission 89804) | Active sludge microbial communities of municipal wastewater-treating anaerobic digesters from USA - AD_UKC073_MetaG | ecosystem: Engineered > Bioreactor > Anaerobic > Digestate | place: USA...
CCTTGCGCAAACACTTGCGGAAAGGCTAATGGCCAGTGGAACACGCGGGCTTCGCGGCAGACGTCGCGGGCTGTGGCAATGGCGCTGGCGTGTTCGCTAGGCGGTGCCAGAGCGGTATCTGGTGAGGTGAGCAAAGCGTGCAGGGTAATGCTGGTGGGTATGGCTCCGGCGGTCTCTGGTGTTTTGGGCAGCAGGTATGCGCCCACGGCCACGTCGGCCGCGAACGCTAGTGGGCTGTACGCGGAGTCATGCAGAAATTGCCGGTAAGCTGCCTCCTTTGCGGTTACTTCCTCTGGTGTATCCGCGGGCATGGTCTCAATAGCGCGCAGCGCTTGCAATCCAGACGCGTCGTCGACGCCTAGCAGCAATTGGTGACCTTGCAGGTCGCGGGCCAGTTGTTTGAGCCCAGCCGCGTTGATTTTCGCCAAGTCCTTGCACACCGCCTTGTCGTCGCCGGAAAGGGGCTTGTATGCGTCCTTGGCGATGCCCTTTTGCAGCGTATTCAGGTTGGTGAGGCCCAGCAGGGCGTCGCCAATTCGTAGATGGTGATCGATAAAACTTAGTGGGCGACCTTCCTCGTAGCCTTCAAGCCACAGGGCGGTGCGGGCGAGTTCCACGGCCATGGGGTTACGGTCCACGCCGAAAATGCAGCGAGAAACTACCTCGCGCAGGGCATGGCGGTAGTCCTGGGGCTTGACCGCACCGTTCTGTCCGCCTTCCAAGCTGCGCAATTCGGCTAGTTTTTCCGCCAAACGGCGGGCTGCGGCGAACAGGAAATGGCCACTACCGCAGGCTGGATCGACGACGCGGATGGACAACAAGGCATCAGTCGGGTTGGCCGGGTTAGCGGCCAGGCGCTGTTCGATGACTGGCTCCAGTGCTGACTCGAGGAGTTGCTGCACCAGGCTGCCCGGCGTGTAGTAGCTGCCGGTTAGCTTGCGGGCGTTGCCAGCAGTGCTGCCTTCCTCAGTCCGGCCGACGAAGCCGAAGGCACGAGCGGCTAGGTCGATGCTCGGTACCAACTCCAGCAGGCTTTCATAGACGCTGCCGAGTTCTTCCGGCCCCATATTGCGGTAGTCCACAGGGGTCAGGCTGCTGCCCTTGCCCTGGCTTACCACAGCCCAGCGCAGGTGCTGCATAGAGGCAAGCAGGTGGGCGTTGTCCAGGCTGGCAGCGTCCAGGTGGGGGCATTGGTCAGGCGCGAACAGGCCACCCAGAGCAGGGAGGGCTAAGCTTGGTTCGCCGCGGGCTAGGCCACGAAATACGATGCGGATGGCCTGCCAGCCGTCGTCATGGCGGGTGCGAGCGCGTCGCTTGAGGCACAGCTCTCGTAGCCGACTCAAGGCGTAGCCTTCTGCATAGGCACGGCGGGCGTCCGGAGCGTGTCGGCTATCGTCTTGCGGGTGGAGCAAGTCGCGCTCCTCCACGGTGAAAACGAAGATCAGCCGGTAGATGAGGCGGAGCAACTGTTGGAAGTAGGCGTCCTTCGTCAGCGTGCCGTCATGCAGCGCGGTGCGCAGGGTCTCGTTGGCGGGATGCAGGAGAAATCCTTGGCCGAAGGTCAGCAGGGCTTGCTCGACGCCATTGCGCAAGCCTTCGCGCACGCGAGTGCCTTCCTCCTGCCCGGCCTCGCGCCAGCGTTCCCAATAACAGGAAGTGGCCGGCTGTCCAGGCTGCGGGGCGCGGCTGGCATGCAGCAGGTGCCAGACATTGGCGAATTCGGCGTAGCGCTGGCCGCCGAGCAAGTCGGCCAAGTCCACTTCGAGAAAACTTGGGCGGGTAAGCGAGGCTGCATCGCGCAACAGGCGCATTTGCCGGCCGTTGCTAACAATGCCCCAAAGATGATCACTGCTGGCGTTGAGCAGTTCCTGCTGGGCCTGAAAGGCGGATTTTTTCCGGCTACCGCCGCCCTGAACGACAAAAGCGGGGGCGGCTTCATCCAGCGCCAAGGGGTGCGGCGCCACGAGCACGGGCAGGTTGCCAGCGACGAGACTGACAGGATAGCTATGTTCTGCCACTGACAGGAGTTGGGCGGGTTGCAAGGTGGCGTAGCCAAAGGCGTCGCGCAGCAGCTCGTGTACGAAAGCGGTGGTGAGCTGTGCTGCGTCGACGTCGTTGCGCTCCATCTGCGCGGAAAAATGCTGCCACTGGGCGCAGGCGATCTGGAAGGCGCGGCTGTATTCGTCCTTGAGCCGGACCCCTTTGGGGATAGCGTAGTCGGCCTCGGTCTGACCTTCTTTGGCGCGGCCCTGAGCGGCTTTTTCGAGCTGGCCGGGCAGAAACAGGCTGCCTTCCAGCGTGAGGGAGGGCAAGTTGAGCGTGGCCTGGGTTTTGCGGATGCGTTTCAAGTTTTTCTTCTCCTGGCCCGGGCTTACAAAGAATCGGGCAGCAACACGTACACGCCCATGACGTCCACCGGCAGGCAGGGGCTGACGCTATGCTGGCCTACGTCGCGGGCAGCTTCGCGCACGCGCTGGTGGTCGGCCAGCAGGGCCTGGGCGCGCTGTTCGGCCAGGGCTTGCAATTCTTGCGGGTGAGCAGCGAGGAAGTCGAGCGCGGTGCGTACTTCACGCTGTAAGGCATCAGGTGGCAAGTTGCCGCTCGGTGTGCATTCGAGCAGACGCGGAACGCTATCATCGGCTAGCCACCGGGGCTGGCTGCGCCCCTGCACAGCCAGGGCTACCGTTTCCTCGGCCATCATCTGGAAGGGCTCGCGGCGGCGCACATAGCTGAGCTGATGACGGAGGCGCAGTAGGTACAGGGTGGTGACCACCTCCACATCGTTGGTCAAGGTGGCAGCGCAGCGGGCAGCCAATGATCGCTCGCCAGCCAGGGCATCTTCCAGGAGGTGCTGGGCCAGCAGGCACACCAGCGGATGGCTGCGATGCAGTTCGCTGAAGTCGAGAGTCAGAGGTGTGGTGATGCCCTCGTCTGCTAAGCGCTGGCGTAAGGCTTCCGGTAGGTGCTGGGGGAGGAAGCGCATCTGCTGTCTGCGGCGGCTCGCTTCCAGTGGTGCGCCCAGACGTACACATGCACTTTGCAGGAAGCGCTGTACGTCGGCCTGGCTGCCCAGGGCCTGCTGTTGTTTGTGCCATTCGGGCAGTACTTCGTCAGGCTTGATACGGCCTTGCCTGAAAACTGTGCGATTAGCTTTGGCTTTTTCCAGGGCATCTTGCCATTTAACCTCCAGCGGCTGTAATTCGACGCTGGCCTCGGCAAACATGTCGGGTGTATATGGCATGGCCACACGCTCACGACGCATCAGGGCGGCCTTGACCAGGGCTTGGTTGATGCGGGCTTCGTCCTCCGGAAGCGGTACCAGTACACCGAGCTCCTTCTGAATGGCCTCGCCTTTCCTGAGAATGACGTTAAGCACGAAACCATCCACCGGGTTGTCTTGCCCGTAAAGCATGGTGCAACGGACCTCCTCGGCGTGTTGGCCAAAGCGGTCTACGCGGCCTTCACGTTGCTCGTGGCGGGTGGGATTCCAGGCGAGGTCGTAATGTGCGACGGCGGTGAACAGGTGCTGCAGGTTGATGCCTTCGGAGAGGCAGTCGGTAGCCACCAGGATGCGCAGCTCGGCGTCCTTCATGTCTTCCACTCGCTCGCGACGTTCTTCCGGGGTAAGTTCGCCGGTGACGGCTTCGACTGTGGCCAGGGGGAAGGATGCCTTGAGGTGTTCGGCGACATAGTGGGCAGTAGCGATGTAGCGGCAGAAGACCACCGGGTGGTAGCCATCCTTGAGCAGTAGCCCAATGTGCTGGATGAGCGCAGCCAACTTGGGATCTCCAGCTTTCCCGGAAAGGCGCCGGGCATCGGCGATCAGCGCCTGCAGACGGGACGCGTCCTGCAACTGGGCTGGAGGTTCCAGGTCGTTGGTGGAGAGATCGTCGGCCTCACCATCGTGTAGGCGCTCGTCACCAAGAATGTCGTCGTCCAGAAGCTGGCCTTCTAGGCGCGTGGTGAGGGCCTTGACGGCGGCGGCGGGTGAGGAAGCTACGCAACGCAGTAGCGCCAGGGTGGCGTACCAGATCAGGCGAGTACTACCTTCACCTCCCTGTTCAAGGTTTTCTGCCAGTTCGCGGCAGTAATCCTGTACTGCATCAAAAAAAGCACCCCATTCGCCACTTAACTGGTAGGTGAGCTCGGTTTTCATGCGACGAGGGAAGCCGCGGCCGTCCTGGGTTTCGGCCTGCCATTCAGCGATGTCCTTGCGGCGTCGCTGGACGAAGTGGCGGGCCAGTTCCAGGCGTAGAGGGTCGTTAGCGTTCATGCGGCCCTGCAATGCAGAAAAGCGCGGATCGAGCAGTGACAGCAGGTTATAGAAGGCTACTTCATCACCTGAGTGCGGCGTAGCGGTGAGCAGAAGCAGGTGGCGGTGCTCGTCACGGACTAGGCGCTGCAAGAGCTCGAAGCGCAGTTGCTTGCCGGCCCCACTACTGGCACAGGTGTGAGCTTCGTCTACGATGATGCATTCGGGTGCGATAGCGAGGAAGTGCTCTCGGTGGCGCTCACTCTTGATGTAATCGAGGCTGACTACGACCACCGGGTGGTGATCGAAGAGTCCTACGCCGTGGGGAAGATCGCGCTCGATGCGCGCGGCCGAGACCGAAGTAAGGGCCACAGCCTGCAGGTTGAAGCGGGTTTCCAGTTCGCTTTGCCACTGCTCTACCAGGTGCGGTGGGCACAACACCGCCAGACGAGCGATCTCGCCGCGGTCCATTAGCTCGCGGGCTATTAGGCCGGCCTCAATGGTCTTGCCGATACCTACGTCATCTGCAATCAGCAGACGGACGGTGGACAGGCGCAAAGCCATCAAGAGCGGCACGAGCTGGTAGCCGCGCGGCTCCACGGCAATGTTGCCGAAGGAGCGGAATGGGCCGGCTCCAGCACGCAGTGTCAGGCGCAGGGCATCTCGCAGCAGTAGTGCGGCGGCGTGGTTGCCGGCACGCGCAGGGTCGGGCCAGGCAAACGTGGCGGGTTCAACTGGCTGCAGTTCCAGTTCGGGAATCAGGGCAATGGTTTCGTCATCGGCGCCATTCAAGGGGCGCAGGCGTAACCAGTCGCGGTGGGAGTCGCTTTGCACCACCCATTCACGCCCACGGGCACGAACGAGGTTGCCGGGCAGAAAGTCATGTTGGAGGGTGGTCATGGCTTATTTCTCGTTTTTCTCGTGAGAGCCGAACACATCGAAATGGGCGGCGAACAGCTCCTCCCAGCGTGCGGGCTCGCAAAAATCCAACACCTGCCAGCCCTTGTCATGCAGCAGGTTGGAGGTATCTGCATCCACTGGCGATAGGAACACAAGGGCACGGGCTGTCTTGTATTGGGCTGCAGCAGTAGCAGCGCCCTGGTTTACAGCCACATTCAGCGTGTCGGGATGTAACAAACCTCGTTGCTCGAGGGAGGCCAGCCAAGCGTCAAGCTGCTCATTGGCCAGTGACGTGGCGGTAGCTGCCTCAGTGACGTCGGCCTTAGCCTGCACCTGTGCGTTGGCCAAGGCCACCAGAAGCTTTAACACCTCGGGATGACGGCGGTTGATGTGCTCATGGTCGGGCTGGTTGAAGTAGGAGAGAAGACACTGGTAGCAGCCAGCCTCGCATGGGTAGTTGCCGAGTTCGTCGGTCTGCTCCAGTGAGGGCAGGTCGTTCAGTATCCAGGTGCCGCCCTGTGGCGTACGGTAGTGTATGAGCTGCAGCGCGTTGCGAGCCACTTGGGCCAAGCTGGCTGGATCGTTGGCTAGGCGGGTGAGAACACCAGCACCGCCTTCGGCGGCTTCATAGAACAGCAGGGCGCGGCGCTCGTCACTCTTTGGCAGGGGTTCGGCAACCAGTTCGGATTCTTCGATCTGGAAGGTCATCTCAATGCCGCGCTTGAGGGCGGCCTGCAGGGTGGCCATAGCCTCCAGCGACAGCTGCTGCACAGGTGCCAGGATGAGCAGATTCCGGTGGTCCTCGACAAAGGGAACGATGCGCTGGTTGGGCACCTTGTCCAGCAGAGCGTCATCGTTCCCCTGGTCGTCTTCGGCGTCGGGTGCATCCTGCTTGCTCCAGGTGCCGGTGATGGGGTTGATGTAGAAACCCAGTTGCTCCTTGTTTTTGCGCCGGCGCCAGCCCCGATTGATACGCCAGATCTGCGCGGCCGGAGCGTAGGAGACTTCGCCCAGCACTTCGTCACCCAGCTGGATGACGGCCTTCTGTTTTTGAATCTGACCATCGGGGCCGGGCAAGAAGCGATAGGTGGTCTGGAGCTCAAAACCCTGGCGCTGGCGTTCCTCGTCATTGATGGAAATGCGCTCGGTGGCAATGGTTTCGACAGTTTCAATCCGGTAGAGCTCGCGAACCCAGTCGTGCTCGGTGAGCAGGGAATCACAGTTCTCACACCGGTTGACCAACGGCTGTTCGCCACCAGGCTCGCCCAGGTGACCGTACCCACACTGACTGCATACCAGCGAGGCGATGGTGGACAGTTGGCTGTTGCCGGTTATGTGGTCCGCATTGCCTACGTTGAGCTTTGCACGTACCACACGGTACATACGGCCTTGGTGGTAAATCAGGCTGCGCGGGCCGAACTCGGACAGAGCCAGAAAGCGCGGGCGGCTAACCATGCTGCCTTCGTCGTCTTTACCAGTGGTGGTGACGCCGCCGCGCGCAGGTATCCAGGCCATTAGCGGCAGGCGGGGGAAGTTGTAACCGGGTAGGAAGCCCTGGCTGGCCAGGTAGCGGTATGTGTAGAAATCGTTGTTCTGGCCGTTGCCAGACTTGAGGAGCACGGCGTACTGGCGTGCCGCGTCGCCATAGCGGCGTTGAGCGTTCTGGCGTTCGCTGTGCGAGGCGGTATGGCTCTTCACTATGTGGTCGGCCATGTCCATTTGTTGGCGCGTGGCATCGAACAGTACGCGCCAGCGCTCTAGTGCCTTGGAAAACCGTTGTGGCGCATCTTGGATGACCTGCCGCACATAGTTGGAGGTAAACCAGGAACTGTCTTCGAGTTCGCCAGTGAGCTGTTCGATGACGCGCTGGGCGCTGGCTAGCGCACGCTGCTGGGCATCTGGGGAGCTCAGGGCCTCATGTAAGGCTTTCTTCAGCGGTTTGCCTTGCTGTTCCAGGTCGAGCATTGGGGCAATGCTGTCGTCTAGCGGCACCTGGGTGCAAGCCAGCCAGCCAGCCTGCAGATGACTGTCGATAAGGTCATGGTTGGCTAGGTCGAGGGTAGGAGCGCGTACCACGCCGTGCACCATCTGGTCGGCATTATGGAAGAACCATTGGTCGTGGGGGCTCAGCGCTGCGCAGTAGGTTACGACTAAGGCCTGTTGGCCGGAGCGGCCGGCGCGACCGCTACGCTGCGCGTAGTTGGCCGGGGTGGGAGGCACGTTGCGCAAGTACACAGTGTTGAGTGCCGAAATATCTACGCCCAACTCCATGGTGGGTGAACAGAACATTAGTGGCAGACGCTCCAGTGGTACCTCGTGGGCTGGATTCTGTGCCCAGTCTTTTCGATCTTTTTCCGTGTAGCGGAAGCGCTGTTCCAAGAGCTGCCGGCGCGGTGCGTCTACCTGAGCCGTATGCTCCTGGGCCTCGAAATCGAACAAAGGGTGCGTGGGCTGGCGCAGCAGTTCGGCGATGCTCAAGTAGAGTGCGCGGAAGTAAGCGTTGATGCGGCTGGTGTCATCGAGGGGTTGGTCCATGGTGAGGCACCAATCCAGGGCCGCTGCATTGAGACGCCAGCCGGCGAGTTGGACATCAATGGGGTGGCGCTGTACATAGCCAAAGTGGCTGGCGGCTTTTAGTAGTGCTTCGATCAGTTCCGTCCATTCGGCATCTTTCCACTGCTTTACCTCAGCGGCGCAGGCGCTGTCCTGCCACAATGCGGCGACCTTGATCTGCCGTAGCAAACGAGAGCGTGGGCCTCCGGTGACTAGGTCGGTACGCGGCTTGCCCTTGTATTCTGGGCGCTTGCCGAGGATGAGGTAGCGGCCGGTTTCCAGTTTTTCGTCGGGGACGAATGCCCAGCGCTCGTTGAGGTAGGTATGGGCGCTGTTACGAGCGCGATCTTGCTCCACAGGGTCGAGGTAGCGGCTTTCTAAGCACAAGTGACGGCGCAGGGTGTCAAACAGCAGTTCGTACAGCCGCATTCGGTGCACAGGGCTTAGGCTGGCTAGGACAGCGTGGCCAGCGAAAGGACCGGCCTCGGCACAGAAGGCATCCAGATCGCGGTAGCGGATCTGCAGCATGCCAAGCTGGTCAAGGTTTGGGTTGTTGTAGCGCCATCCACGGCGAAGGTCACGCAGCAGTCGATAGGCGATGATGAAGCGCAAGGTGCGCTGAGCCTCCTGCCGCGCCAGCCCCATAAGCTTGGGCGTGCGTAGGTATTCGACCAAAGTGGCCTCATCTAGGTTGTGAAAACCCAGGGCTCTGAACACTGCCTCGGCCAGGCGCTCTTCGTCGAGCAGGTTGCTATTGTCTTGCAGGGCGCCGATGAGGCCGGCGCGCAGGGTAAGCAGGAAGATGAAGTCGTTGAAGTGGCCAGCCTGCAGGGCAGCGTCCTGGCGATTGTCAGTGAAGCCGAGCAGCTTGCGCGGATCAGGTTGGCCGGGGGCTGACTCCGGCAATTCGAAGAGTTGCTGCAGGGCAGCCAAAGCGATCATTGTGGTGGCCGAGGAGCGGCCTTCGCCCGATAGGCTGGAGAGGCGGTTGGCATCCTTGCCGTGGGCCTCGTGCAGTGTCCCGCAATTCAGGCAGAAACGAAACTTCCCGGGGATGAACCAGTACTCCACTCCTGTACCGGATTGGCCACGGGCATCGACCGTGACGTGGTATGGAACGGCGTTCTTGTACGCAGGCTTGACTTTGGATTCGGTGCGGCTCAGGTCGAGCCAAGTTTCAGGCAGATCTTCGAGGAGGCCACCATATTGCTGACCGGGAACGAGGGGGCAGAGGAAGCCGTAGCTACTAGCATCGTCATCACCGTTGGCAGCGATGTCATCGATCTCTCGTGGAGTAAAGCTCGCAGGCTGTTTGGACTGCCAGACGGGCAGGTATTCCTGACCACAGTCGCGGCAGAAATGGGTGGGGTAGAGAAAGACGCCTTCTTCCTGCCGGCCAGGCGCAAAGCGTTGGGCATCGAGTGTGACGTGGCGCTTGCTGCGCGCCTCCAGCGTAGTAAGCACCTTGCCAGGGCCGCTGATGAACTGGTGCAGCTTGAAGGCAAACGGAGGCCGGCCCTGTGGCGTGCGCACCTCGTGGGCGGCCAGTAGAAAGCGTTGCAGTGCGGCGCAGGCAGCTTCCTGCGAGCTCCCAGCGTCGGTTGCCAAGTGCCGGCTGGCTTCTTCAAGGGCCATGGGGCGGGCACGGCGCGGCGGTTCATCAACAGGCAGCTCGATGCCCAAATTCAGCTCGATCCATATGGCCAGCGGATCGTTCTGGAAGGCGGCAAAGTCGGGCCAAATGTCCTGACTGCGCGTGATAGCGGCGGGTAGTTCGGCACGGATGGCATTTACGTCTTTGAGCGGGTTGGTGACCCGCTCCAGTGTCTCGCCGATAACGTCGTGCTCAGTGATGGAGGTGCCAAAGAGCTTACTGGATACCTCTGCTACAACGCGGTTTCGATCGGCCTGGCTGCCGTCGCTGGACATAGTGGCCGAGGTGCCGATGCATACCAGGTGTTCTGCATTGAGGCGCTCACGCAGGCGGCGCGCCAGCAGGGCAACGTCCGAGCCCTGCCGGCCTCGGTAAGTGTGGAGTTCGTCCAGCACTAGAAATTCCAGACCCTCGCAATGGGATACCACCCGTCGGTCGACCTCATCATAGCGGGTGAGGATGTACTCCAACATCATGAAGTTGGTCAGCAGGATATCCGGTGGGTTGTCGGCCACGGCATTGCGCTCATCCTGTTTTTCCTGACCTGTGTAGCGTGCCACGGTGAAGGGGCGCGCTTCGGGGGTATAGCCATGCAGGAACTTGTCGAGTTCTTCTAACTGGCTGTTGGCCAAGGCATTCATCGGATAAATAACGATGGCGCGGGTGCATAACTTAGGCTCCGCTGCCTTGGCTTTGATGATGCGGTCGATGATCGGAAGGAAGAACGACAGCGACTTACCCGAACCAGTGCCAGTGGTGACCACGTAGCTTTGGCGCGCCTGCCCCTTTGCCAGGGCCTGCAGTTGGTGAGCGTAAAGGTGCAGTGGCTGGGGATGGCCCTCTGGTTTGCCGACCTGGAATACCTCCGCGCAGGTTGGATGCAGGACCCCTTGCTCGACCAGTTGTTGTACCGTGCCCTTGCGTTGGTAGTTGGGATTGATCTGTACCAGCGGTTCCGGCCAGTAGCGTCCCAGCGCGTATTGGCGTCCCACCTCGGCCTGGATGTCGGGCGCGGCTATGCGCACGAAGCTGCGCGAGAAACTGCCGTAGCGCTCAATGAGCTGGTCGCGGAACTGAAAGACGTTATCCATAAATGCGTTCTTCCTAGTTATTCTTGTAGCCCGGTGCGAGAACCGCAGTTTCCACGCCATACAGGGCTAGGTGGTCCTTGAGACACAGGCGGTATTCGGGGCCGCGCAAGCTTTGGTCGGGCGAGCAGTCCACGCTCCACTTGCGCAGCACGTAGCCAGCGACGGCAGCGCGCAACTTGAGGCGCAACACGCCGTCTGTCATGCCGTAATCCATAAGAGTGATCTCTGGACGTGGCTGGACCGGGTGCGGGACGAGATTGAGCTCGACAATGCGCGTCCATTGCACGTCGTGTTCCGGTAGTTCGTGGCGTTGCGGGGCCTGATCCAGGCTAGGCACGGGCTTCTGGATGCGGGTGAGCACGAAATCGCGAAACTCCTGACTTTTCCGATCGAAGGCACGCACATGCCATCTCAGCCCCGTATTCAGCAAGGCGAACGGCACGATTTCACGCCTACCTTCTCCGCTGCTGATCGAGTGATAACGAATGCAGAGCACTTGCCCCAAATGAATGGCCCTCGTGATGCATGCCAACACATCTGGATCAGGGTGTGACAGGCGCGATGGCGTGAGGCACGGCAGCAGAGAGTCGGACGAAGGTGCAGTTGCGTCGCCCAGTTGCTCAGCCAACCAACTCAAGACTTTTTCTGAGGGTGTCGGGAAAAGGGGCACGAAGTCCGAGCCCAGCAGATAACGTTTGCCCCTGCTGTCGTAATCGATGTTGTTCGGGACCAGTTCTTTATAGAGTGCCAGATCGCGTGAGGCTGCAGCCGACTGAATACCGAAGCGCTGCATGAGATCGGGGCGACGCACTTCCCCTAGGAAGCGTAGCCGAAACTCAACATGCTTTAGCCGATCCTTTTGTGGCTGCGGCAGCTGCGCGAGCGTTTCAGCGTTCATGTTGGCGATATCCGAGCGGAGATATGATAGTGCGCCCAGTATATCGAAGTGGAATGATTACCGCATCAAAATGATACGATTTGTGTTGCGGTCTGATATCGACCAATCTGCTACCGGTTGCGATAGCCGAACTGCTATCACCCCCAATAAGTCTGCAGATTGCGCCGAACGATTTCCGACTGAAAGAACGTTTTCGCTGGATTTGACGGGGAGAAATAATCTTGAGCCACTTCCCCTAACCTGTATGTAGCCTTTAACCCTTGCAATCTGTCGAGCGATTTCTCGATCGACTTGATGGTTCTCAGGATGCTGCTGCGTGCGCTGAGCCTGAGCGCAGAGTCTTCACCAATAAAGTCCTTGCAAATAACCTCTGCCCCAGGATTCGCCTGAGAAAAAGTCGTTGCGGCTAACGAAAACACTTCGGCCAATCGTAATTCCGCCTGGTACAGCCAATCCTCCCGTTCCGCAAAGGAAGCAAGCTCTGACAGTTGCGCTGAAATATCTCGTACGTCCTTCATTTGCTCAATCAGGGACATGAAAAATGTATCGGCGGAGAGCAAATCGGCATTTTGTTTGCAAAGGGGTGATCCACAGCGAATATGGGGCAGGTCAAATAGTCGATTTTGGACTATTCGATTCTGGACTGCAACCTCTAGGCATTCCCTTCTGGTGTGCCGATGGAAAAGTCCATTCATTCTTCCGAATACGAGCGTTTCCTAGCTTTGCTAAGGAAAACTCGGGGGCAAAGTGGACTGACCCAAGAGGATATCGCCACCAAACTGAACACAACCCAGTCGTTTGTCAGCAAATGCGAACGTGGGGAGCGGCGGCTGGACCTCGTTGAGCTGGCCGCATGGTGTGCGGCGCTCAACGTCTCGCTTTCATCATTCGTTGAACGCTTTGAAGGCAGATCTGAAGAATAGCGTTGTCGTTAAAACGGCAATTGCTGTTTTAACGACAATGAACAGCAATGCGTTGGGAATGTGATGTTGCTCTACTCCCTACGCAGATTGACTACTTCTAGTAGATCGTAGCCAATCCAGAACACCCAGCCCCGCAGCTAAGCCACTTGCGAAGCAAGCGGTGAGCAAATATCCACCTGTTGGGGCCTCCCAATCGACCATCTCCCCAGCCACGAACACGCCAGGAAGCGACTGAAGCATCAGTTTCTCATCCAGGCTTCTGAAACTTACGCCACCGGCGGTGCTGATGGCTTCCTCGATAGGACGGGCTGCATGTACCGTAATGGGTAAGGCCTTGATAGCTGCTGCCAGTGCTGCGGCATCTGCAAATTGTTCCTTACTCAGAACCTCGTGAAGTAGCGCCATCTTGACGCCTGTGATGCCAATCCGGCTTTTTAGGTGACTGGAGATCGAGCGAGATCCGCGAGGATGGCAGACCTCTGCCAACAATCGTTCGGCTTCATACCCGGGAGCCAAATCAAGAGTGAATGTTGCCTTGCCATGAGCATTTATGCACTCGCGTAACTGTCGCGAGAACGCATAGACCAGACTACCTTCCACGCCATGCGACCCAATGATCATTTCGCCCTGTCGTCGCTCAGTAACCCCCTGCACATCGGTGAATGTTAGGGCGACCGACTTGACGGGGGCACCAGCAAATTGGCTTCTTAGATGCTCGCTCCACGTCACATCGAAGCCGCAATTTGCACTTTGTAATGGGGCAACATCAACGCCCGCTCCCTGCAACAATGGCACCCAAGCACCGTCAGAGCCTAGTTTTGGCCAACTGGCTCCGCCCAGAGCCAAGATCGTCGCATCGGGCTTAATTGAAATTTCGCCACCAGTATTGTTCAGTCGAATTCCACCATCGCTATTCCAGCCCAACCAGCGATGACGTACATGTAGGCGCACACCTGAACTGCGTAGCCGATGTAACCAAGCCCGAAGCAAGGGAGCGGCTTTCATTCCTGATGGGAACACACGGCCTGAGCTACCGACAAACGTTTCGATGCCCAATCCAGAGGCCCACGAACGCAAGGCGCTAGGCGGCAATCTATCGAGAATTGGCCGTAGCTGTGCTTGGCGATCACCATAGCGCGAACAGAATGTGTCGTAGGGTTCGCTATGAGTGATATTCAGACCACCAATTCCCGCGAGAAGAAACTTGCGCCCTACCGAGGGCATGGCGTCGTAAATGTCTACCTGAATTCCTGCAAGGCTTAGCGTCTCGGCAGCCATCAACCCGGCAGGGCCAGCCCCGATAATTGCCACTCGTAATGTATTGGAATCGGACATCAGTGCAGCTCCCCAATTCTCACACAGGTCGCGCGCACGAGGCGCTGACGAACGGCCTGTTCAACGGCTCCAAACATTTCTTTAGCCAGCAACACCCATCTACCAACCGCAAGTAATGGCAGTGTAGGAAGACTCCTCAGGCACATCTCCGCAACGCGGATACTCAAACTGTGTGTCATCGGAAAAGTCCTCAATAGTGTTCCAGCGGTCGCAATCAGGACATCCATGCCCTCGTTATCAAGCGGCAGAACCTTTAGGCTCCACGGCTCGGCGCAGGAGGGTATTCAAAATAATCGCGTGACGCAAATGAGAGGCTTTTAAAGGAATCAACCTTAAATCAAAAACACTTGCCTATTTCCACACCGCCCTGAATCCTGTTGTTCGTCTAGTTCGCCGCTCCACAGCCTTTTCTAGATCGGCCTTGGACCCAAGGATCACAACCCTCTCGCGCGCCCTCGTAATTGCCGTGTAAAGCCATTCTCGTGTCACGAGTGGTGCGTCCTCAAGAATGACCAAAACCGTCACGGCGGCCGACCCCTGAGCTCTGTGACACGTAATGCCGTAGGCCAACTCGCAGTCCTGCGCGGCGTCCTCGTCGAGCAATCGTGGTTCGGCCTCACCATCCCACAGTACCGAAATATTCAGGTCGCCATCAATGTTAGTCACCTTGCCAAGCAGACCGTTGAACAAGCCATCCCGATACCGGTTTCGGGTACAGACAATCGGATCACCCACGGCAACGGAAGCCAGAGGACCAAGACGCACCACGGGTTGATTCACGTCCCGGATTCGATGGGCGGCGTTGTAGTTAAAGGCATCGACGGTGGAACGACGAGCCGCAACGACCATCGTATCCGGCGAGAGGGCAAGAAGTTCCTGGTATTGGGCAACATGGTCACGGTCCTTCGGAACGACAAAGATGCCCGCCCCTGCGCCCATCCAATCGTCGATGTGAGGCACATTGCCCTCGCGGATCGCAGTAGCTGCAAGCGGAATCGGACTGCCGCTCAGTTGACGACGAACCTTGGTCAGACTGGTCAAGCGCGTTCCTGCATTCACAAGATCATGGAAGACGCAGCCCCATCCAACCGGTGGCAACTGGCCGTTGTCGCCCGCCATAAGCAACCGTGCCCCCATGGGGAGGTACGACAGGAGATCGTGCAGACCAGGGGTATCCAGCATAGAGGCTTCGTCCAGAACAATCAATGTCCGGTCGTCGAAGATGACTGTATCGGCTCGTGGCGGCTTGCCCTCGCATGAAGCGGCCTGCATGCTGATCAAACGGGCGACGGTATGGCCGAGCCTTGGTTGCCCAGGTGAACTGGCTCCACGAGCTAATCCCAGCGCCGCTTTGCCGGCCAATGCGCCCAGCACGACTTTGCCACCCAGACGTTCCCACACGGCGGCCAGCACCTTCATTACGGTGGTTTTGCCAACACCAGCGCCACCTTGGAGCAAGGCGACAGGACGTTTGATCAACGCCATTACGGCATCCTGTTGTTCTTGAAAGAGCTTAAGGCCGGTATCCGCCTCCGCCTGATTAATCAATTCCGTAAGGCGTCGATCATCGGGGATGATGATCGGGCAAATGGCTTGCTCCATGTCGTGCAGCCTGATCGCCAGCGAGTTCTCAATGTAGGCGGCACCGGGAGCGCGCAGCAATGCCTCAGATTCGGCCACAGCGCCTTTCTTGCGGGCAAGGCCAAGGGCAAGATCGGGATCGACGCCACGACGACGCAGAAGGCCCCTAAAAGGCTCTTCCTCGCTGCCGCTGTCTCCGTCGCCGAGTAGCTCACGCCAGACGTTATCTACCGCACCAAGCAAGCGATGGGAGTGATCCATAACATCGACCTTTGGGTCGGCCTGCCTGAGCAGGCGCTTGCCCAGGTGATCGGCTAACTTCCAGTCGAGGATGCTAGCCGCGAGGTAGGGATTCTTGAGCAAGCGCTCCTGCGATCCCGCACCACACACCAAGCGCCACAGTTGCCGAGCCGCACCGGGCTTGGTTACGCCAGCCTTTTCAAGCAGCGAGAGAAATTCGATCTCTGCTTTGGCCGAGATTTCTTCCTCGGCCTTGTGAGTCATGGCGGCAAACACATGGGCGGCTATCTTGCTGGCTAGGATGGGCTTGGCTGGATCGAGCGCCTTGGCGATCTCGCCCAGCCGATCAGGGTCAGTCAGGGCTTGGGGCAGATCGACAGCGAAGGCTTCAAGTAGCCGTTTTGCTCGAACAGGCCCAACATTCGGCAACCGCTCAAGGAACGGTATCAAAAGGGCACCTACGGGATTGACCCGCGTTATCTTGGTGACATTGAACTGCTTGACCGAGACCCTGTACTTATCCGTAAAGACGTGGATCAGTCCGTCGACGTGATATGTCTCTCCTACTTCAGGAGAAAGGTCGACGCCTGAGATCTTGACCCGAATTCGCTCACCGTCTGCCTGACGGCCGGAGAAAATCACGCCCTTCTCCAGTTTGGAGAGTATGCGTTCAATAGTAACTTGGGTCGAACCGGGCCCGATCATTCGTTCACCCAAGGCAGCATTCCGGCCTGAACCATTTCCAGACGTGCGCGCAAACGCGTGTTTTCAGCTCTTAGAGCGGCGTTTTGGCTGTTGGCGAGGGCAAGGGCTTCCGTTAGCGCTTCCTCCCGTGCCTTAGAACTTATCCGTAAATTATATTCACTGCCAACGGTACCTTCCGAAACGCGATGATGGCGGCGGCCAAGTGATTGAGGGCGACGAAGCTCCGTTCGAGCTTTTCATAGCGCACCAACA
>Ga0116180_1002031_pt1 | contig 16374 bp, 15 predicted proteins | sample AD_UKC073_MetaG_FD_89804 | JGI IMG/M metagenome (GOLD analysis project Ga0116180, IMG submission 89804) | Active sludge microbial communities of municipal wastewater-treating anaerobic digesters from USA - AD_UKC073_MetaG | ecosystem: Engineered > Bioreactor > Anaerobic > Digestate | place: USA...
GAGGCCATCGACACGCTCGGCCTGGAACGCGGCCCGGTCGTGAGCGTGGGGTTCAACAGCCGGGGCGGCTACGAGGCGGGCAGGCAACTGCTCGCCGACGGCGACGTGCCGCCCGCGCTCTTCGTGAGTTCCGACCGGCAGGCGATCGGCCTGTTACTCGCGATGCACGAGGCGGGTGTGAGGGTGCCGGACGACGTCGCGATCGTCGGCTTCGACGGCGCGGAGGACGGCGAGTACAGCTGGCCCCCGCTCACGACCGTCGCCCAGCCCATCGAGCAGATGGCGCGGACCGCCGTCGACCTGATGATCGACGGCGCCGGCGACGATGTCAACCAGGTGTTCCCGCCGACGCTGCTCGTGCGCCGCTCCTGCGGCTGCTAACCGATTCGCTCCAGCTCGAAGAGCACGGCCGTAGACGGCTGCAGGTACGGGGCCCGCAGGCCCACCGTCGCGAGTTGGGCGCCGGAGGCCTCGAGCGGCTCCTCGGCCCAGGCCGTCCGGTGCGTGGCCGGGAGAAGCTGCCGATCGACGACCGTGACGCGGTAGCGGGCCTCGGGGTCGAGGCCCGGGAACCGCAGCCGGCCGAGGCTCGCCGAACTGGTGACGCGCAGCATGGAGAGCGAGAAGATCGCCTTGTCAGCGGCGACGACGCCCTTGAAGTAGACCTCGGGATCGGCCAGGTCGGCGCGGACGAGCCTTCCGGTGCAGATGGTGTCGCGGTTCCTCTTGTACCAGTCGACCCACCAGCCGAGCTGCGCGAACTCCTCGTCGGTGGCCGTCGTCAGGTCCCACTCGATGCCGAAGTGCCCGAACACGGCGGTGGCCGCGCGGAAGTTGAGGTCGTGCCAGCGGGCCGTGGTGTGCGACCGGCCGGAGGCGACGTGGCTGCCCATCAGCTCCATGGGGAGCAGTTGGCCGGTCCACCACAGCATGCGCTGCCGCTCCTCCGGGTCGATGTTGTCCGACACCCAGACGCGCTCCGCGCGTTCCATCACCTCGAGGTCCACGCGGGCGCCGCCGGACGAGCACGACTCCCACTCCATGTGCGGGAACCGGGACCGCAACTCGTCGAGCAGGCGGTAGAAGGCCCTCGTCTGCGCGGAGACCCCCGGCCGGCCCGACGGGGACGTGCCGGCGTCGATCAGGTCGCGGTTGTGGTCCCACTTGATGTAGTCGATGTGGTTGTCCGTGAAGACCGCGCTCAGCTGCTCCAGCACGTGCCGATAGGCGCCGGGGATCGCGAGGTTCAGCACCTGCTGATGGCGCGCCTCGATGGGCAGCCGGCCGTGGCCGGGCTGCATGATCCACTCGGGATGCGCCCGCGCCAGGTCGGAGTCCGGGTTCACCATCTCCGGCTCGACCCACAACCCGAACTGCATGCCGAGCCCGCGCACGTGGTCGATGAGGGGCGCGAGGCCGTCCGGCCACGCCTCCGCGCTGACGACCCAGTCGCCGAGCCCGGAGTGGTCGTCCCTGCGGGAGCCGAACCAGCCGTCGTCCAGGACGTAGCGCTCGACGCCGAGCGTCGCGGCGCGATCTGCCAGGTCCTTCAGGCGCGCGAGGTCGTGGTCGAAGTAGACGGCCTCCCACACGTTCAGCGTCACGGGACGGGCGGTGTCCGGGTGAACGGGGAGCGCTCGAAGGTGGTCGTGGAACCGCGCCGCCTGCTGGTCGAGGCCGTTCGCGTAGGCGAAGTAGACCCAGGGCGTCGCATAGGACTGGCCGTGCGCCAGGTCGCCCTCGGCGGGCAACAACAGTTCGCCGCCGCCGATGACGCTCGCGCCGAGGTAGTCGCGCTGGGCCTGGTGGATGTGGTTGCCGCTGAAGGCCGTGTGCACGCCCCAGACCTCCCCGCCGCGGTAGCCGAAGCCCTGGACGCCGAGGCTCAACACGTAGGCGGAGTTCGCGCCCGTGCGCCCGATCCTGCCCTCGCGGCGGTGCAACCCCTGGTTCAGCACGCCGCGCTGCGCCGCGCGCTCGTTGCCCCACCGGCCGCCGAAGTCGAGGATCTCGCGCGCCTCGCTCGGCACGGGCAGGTTCACGGTCAGCTCCTCGACGCGATAGGTCGTCTCGCCGAGGTTGGTCAGCTCTGCCTTCACACGCACGAGGCCCGACGACAGGAGTTCGACGACGAGCCGCAGGCCCAGCCCGGAGTCGGGCGCCTCGGCGCGGTACTCGACGGCGGAGGCGCCCGCGTCGACGAGCCGGTCGCCCAGCGGCACGCCGTCGATGCTCGCGCCGGCCAGGCTCCACTCCGGGCTCCAGTCGGCCCCGTCCCGGGAACCGACGAGGCCCGGGGTACCGGTCCAGCCGAACCGGGCCTCGGGGACGACGCCGAGGATCAGGCCGGTGTCGGGCGCGTTGGGGGCCACCGCCCAGCGGTCGGCCAGCGCGAGGGCCGCCACGTCGTCGACGGTCAGGGGGCCGGGATCGGCGCCCCAGTGGAGCACGCGCGGCAGGCCGCCATCCTCGCTGACAAGCACGAGCGCGACACCATCCGCGCGCAGGCACACCCGAGTATCCATGTTCTTCTCCGCCTTCTCCCAGCAATCCGGCCCGAGTCTAGCGGCCGCGAGGCCCGCATGGTGACACGAGTCACTTTCGGGCCACCGGCTCAGCCGCGCGGCTGGTTCTCCCCGAGCTCCTCGGGAGGGAGATACGCCGTCGGCTCGTCCACGGCGGACGCGAGCAGCGGGGTCAGCAGCATCTTCGCCTCGTAGCCGTTGAACGAGCGCCGATACGCGCCCACCGACTCCCAGCGGCCCACCAGCGCCCACAGCTCCGGCTCGTCGAGATTGCGGACCAGCTCGACGCCCAGACACCCGGGGCGCTCACCCCACCACCGGGCGACGGCGCGCGCCTCCGCCTCGAACGCAGGGCCGGGGGCGCGGAAGCGAATCACAGCGAGCACCCCTCCACACTAGAGATGAAACGATCGAACTAACCCTCAACCCGACCTAACACGTGTCTAGTAATAACCAGACACGTGTTGGGTTGCGCCTTTTAGGCTATGCTGAGCCGGCGAGGAGCCAAAGAAGGCTCCTCCGAGAGGAGAAAAATGAGCCAATCATGAGGACGGATCGGGCTTATCGCCGTGACCGGCGTGGTCCTGAGCCTGGCTCTGACAGGCTGTCTGCAAGACCCGAACCCCCGGGCCGGGGGCACCGGGGGCGGCGAGGGCATCGCCCAGGGGGGAAGCACCGACGGCGACAAGGTGGTGACTGTCCTCGGCGCCTTCGGCGGCGATGAGGCGGTCGGCTTCCGCGAGTCGCTCGCGAAGTTCGAGGCCGAGTCCGGCATCAAGGTCGAGTACAACAACTCCACCGACTTCACCACCATCATCAAGGCCCGCGTGCGCTCCGGCGACACGCCGGACATCGCGATCTTCCCGCAGCCCGGTGGCCTCATCGAGCTGGTGAACGAGGACCAGATCCAGGCGGTCGACACCTACCTGAACTACGACGAGATCAACTCGACGCTGATCCCCGGCTTCCTCGACGCCGCCCGGGTCAACGGGCGCGTCTACGGCGCGCCGATGCGCATGGCCGTCAAGTCCATCGTCTGGTACCCCGAGTCCTACAAGGCCACCGGCAAGCCGACCGAGTTCGCATCCGTTCAGGAGATGCAGAAGGTCGGCGAGGAGCTCTCGGCCGACGGCACCACCCCGTGGTGTGTCGGCTTCGAGTCCGGCCCCGGCACCGGCTGGCCGGGCACCGACTGGATCGAGGAACTGGTCCTGCGCATGTGGGGCCCGGACGTCTACGACCAGTGGACCAGCCACAAGATCCCCTTCAACGACGAGCGCATCGTCCAGTCCTTCGAAGAGATGGACAAGCTGCTGCTGGCCGACGGCACCTCCTACGGCGGGCGCAAGGGCATCCTCGCCACGGCGTTCGGCGACGCGATGAACCCGGCCTTCGAGAGCCCCGCGAAGTGCTACTGGATGCGCCAGGGCAACTTCATCTCCGGCTTCTTCCCCAAGCCCGTCCAGGCCGAGCTGGACACGGCGGTCGGCACCACCGTGTTCCCGCCCTTCGAGGGCGGGTTCCCCGGCCAGCCGATCCTCGGCGGCGGCGACATCGCCGCGCTGTTCAACGGCGACGACCCCGACGCCATCGAGGTCATGAAGTTCATGACCAGCGACAAGTTCGGCGGAGAATGGGCGAAGAAGGGCGGCTGGCTCTCGCCGCACAAGACGTTCGACGGCTCGAACTACCCCGACGAGACCACCCGCAGCATCGCCGAGATGGCCGCCAACGCGGACGTCTTCCGCTACGACGGCTCCGACCTGATGCCCAACGCCGTCGGCGGCGGCACCTTCTGGAGCGGCATGGTCGACTTCACCTCCGGGGCGAAGACGGCACAGCAGGTGGCCGACGACATCGAGAAGTCGTGGCCCCAGTGATGAGCGCCGCAACAGTCGCGGCCTCAGGGCCGCCCACAACCGACAAGGCGCAAACCGCGGCCGACCCGAAGCGGATCCTGGTCGGCGCGGTCACGATGATCGCCGTCGGCTGGTTCATCGGCAACGGCTTCCTCGCCCTGGCGTACTACCCGCAGTGGTTCGCCGTGGGCATGCCGGTCTTCGACAAGATCATCCAGGCCCTGCTCGCCATGGTGCTCGGCATCGGCGGCGCGGTGCTGTTCTTCTACTGCATGAACGTCTTCGTCGAGGGCCTGCCGGGCCGGCTCGGCCAGTTCCTGATGCCGTACGCCTGGATCCTTCCCGGCTACTTCACCATCGGCCTGCTCCTGCTGTACCCCGCCATCCAGACGGTCAACTACTCGCTCGCCAACGAGGACTCGACGGCCTACGTCACGCCGATCTACAAGAACTTCCAGGACGTGTTCGCGGACGAGGGGTTCACTCGGACCATCGGCAACAACCTGCTGTGGCTGCTGATCGTCCCGGCGACGACGGTGGTGATCGGCCTGCTCGTGGCCGTCCTCGCCGACCGGCTCTCCCCCAAGGGCGAGAGCATCTCGAAGGCCATGATGTTCATGCCGATGGCGATCTCGTTCGTCGGCGCGTCGACCATCTGGGGCTTCATCTACGACTACCAGTCCGGTGACACCCAGATCGGCCTGCTGAACGCGATCGTGACGGCGGTCGGGGGCGAGGCCCAGTCGTGGCTGACCATCGACCGGTTCGCGCTGAACTCCATGCTGCTGATGGTGATCGTCGTCTGGCTCCAGGTCGGCTACGCCATGGTGCTGCTCTCCACGGCCATCAAGAACGTCCCCGAGGACACCCTCGAGGCCGCGCGGATCGACGGCGCGTCCGAGCTGAAGATCTTCTTCCTCGTCGTCATCCCGCAGATGAAGGGCACCATCATCACGGTGTTCGTCACGGTGTTCATCATGGTCATGAAGATCTTCGACATCGTCTACGTGATGACCAACGGCAACTTCAAGACCAACGTGATCGCGAACATGTTCTTCCAGGAACTGTTCGTGCAGCGCAACGCGGGCAAGGCGTCGGCCATCGTCGTCATCCTGCTGATCGCAGTCATCCCCGTGCTCATCTACCAGGTGCGCCACTTCAAGCGTGAGGAGGCCGAGCGATGAGCAAGGTCGTTGACACCGAACAAAAGCGCAGCTGGGTCTCGATCATCGTCATGGTCCTGCTCTGCATCCTCTGGCTGATCCCGACCTTCGGGCTGCTGGTCACGTCGTTCCGCAACATCGACCTCATCAACGGCTCCGGCTGGTGGACGGGGCTCCTCGGCCCGTTCACGGCCGAGAACTACGCGGGCGTGTTCACGAAGACGGACATGGGGACGTCGTTCATCAACTCGTTCGCCGTCGCGGTGCCCGCCACGATCATCCCGATCACGCTGGCAGCGTTCGCGGCGTACGCGTTCACGTTCCTCGACTTCAAGGGACGCGACTTCCTGTTCGTGACAATCGTCGCGGTGATGGTGGTTCCGGCGCAGGTCGCGCTGCAGCCCATGCTGGACATGCTCGGCCCCCGTGGAATCAACATCTCCGGCCAGTACGTCTCGGTGTGGCTGCTCCACGCCGGCTTCGGCATGCCGCTCGCGGTGTACACCCTTCGCAACTACATGACGACGCTGCCGCGTTCGATCATCGAGTCGGCGAAGGTGGACGGCGCGTCGCACTTCCAGACGTTCTGGAAGCTGGTGTTCCCGATGTCGATGCCCGCCATCGCGGGATTCGCCATCCTGCAGTTCCTGTGGGTGTGGAACGACCTGCTGATCGCGATGATGTTCCTGAAGCCGCAGAACGCCACGGTGATCGTGTCGCTGGCGGGGATCATGGGCACGCAGGGCCAGGGCTGGGAGCTCCTGACCGCCGGCGCGTTCATCTCGATGCTGGTGCCGATGGCCATCTTCTTCGGCATGCAGCGCTTCTTCGTCCGTGGCATGACCTCGGGCGCCGTCAAGGGCTAACTGAGGAGGTCGATGACCGCTGGTTGAGCCGGGCCGCGACTTAAGAAGCGCCCGTGTCGAAGCCAATGGACTGGCACCTGACCAACGAACTGGCGCCGGCGGGAAATTCCCGTCGGCGCCTTTTCGCGTCGGCGTGCGTGTCGCGATGTTGTGCGCGGCCGGGTCGTACAGGTTGTCGGTCGGCGCCTTTTCGCGTCGGCGTGCGTGTCGCGATGCCGACCGTGATCCGGATGCGGACTGCAGGGCCTCTCCGCCTCCGACCGCGTGCGCCTGCTCGCCGACTCCGACCCCGATGCGGACCTGATCGTGCTCGTCCCCGCCCCGCGAGACCTCACGGCGGAGCGGATCCGGGCCATCCGTCGGGTTCCCGTCGTGGTGGCGGGGTCGATACTTCCCGGCCTCCCCAGCGTGGGAGTCGACGACGTCGCGGCGGGAGAGAAGGCGACGAATCACCTTGTCAACCTGGGAGCGACGCGGGTGGCCTATGTGTGCCGCAGCGACCACGACGGCACCTCGGCGTCGCGACCGAGAACCGGCGGAAGGGGTATCGCCGGGCCATGGCGCGGGTCGGGCTGGCCCCCTGGGAGGTCGAGGTCCCGTTCGGCTCGGGCGCCGGCCGAGAGGCGGCCGAGGCGCTGCTCGCCTCCGATTTCATGCCCACCGGGGTCTTCTGCGCTTCCGACGAGTTGGCCGCAGAGATGATGTCCGTCTTCCGCCAAGCGGGGGTGACCGCTCCGGGCGACCTGTCGATCGTCGGGGTTGACGATCATCCCATCGCGGGCATGATGGGCCTGACGACGATCGCCCAGCCCGCGCGCGAGCAGGGCCGGGTCGCTGCCACGCTGGCCTTGGGCCTGCTGCGGCGGGAACCGGTGAGCGAGTGCGTCGTCCTGCCCACTCGGTTGGTGGTCCGTGACACGACCCGGCGCGTGCTGTCGGACGCGTAACCGCCGGCAGCCCGCGCAACGCGCGCAACCCACGCAACGATGTAGGTCGCCACGCAACAGCTACGCAATTGTCCGGCGCAATCGGCGCCGACGACCGGCTGATGTACACCGACGGTCCGATGGTTGGCCCGTGGCTGCAGGAGCTGGCGGATGCGTCCTACGGGCAGGATCCGTCGGTGGTCACGGTCGGCGAGATGTCGTCGACGTCGATCGCCAGGTGCATCGACTACACCAATCCGGACAATCGTCAGCTCTCGATGGCGTTCAACTCCATCATCTGAAGGTCGACTACGAGGACGGCCGCAAGTGGAGCCGCGCCCGGTTCAGCTTCCCGGCGCTGAAGGCGCTGTTCGCCGAGTGGGGCAGCGGCATGGAGGCGGGCGGCGGATGGAACGCCCTGTTCTGGAGCAACCACGATCAGCCGCGGGCCCTGAACCGCTTCGGCGATCCGCGGCGGTACCGGGCAGAATCGGCGACGATGCTGGCGACGGCGCTCCACCTGTTGCGGTTTCAGCCAACTGATCGGCGTCATCACGGGCTCGATGATCCCGGTCGTCGGCGTCATGGCGGCGTCGGGCATTCTCAAGGGCCTCCTCGCCCTGCTGACCCAGTTCAACGTCGTCGCCGTCGACAGCGACACCTACCGGCTCATCTCGGCCATGTCGGACTCCATGTTCTTCTTCCTGCCGATGATCATCGGTTTCACCGCCGCCAAGTGGCTGGGGTCGAACCCGATCATCGTCGCCATCATCGGCGGCGTGATGGTGTATCCCGCCGTCGTGGAGATGGCGAGATCGGACACGGTAATCGCGCAGATTGGCAAGACGGTCTTCAACGCGGAGTTCCTCGGCATCCCCATCTCCATCCCCTCGGGCAACGCCTACGCCTACTCGATCTTTCCGATCATCGTCGCCGCCTGGCTCGCGGCGCGGATCGAGCCATGGCTGAAGCGGATCCTGCCCGCGGTGATCCACTCGATCTTCGCCCCGCTGTTCGAGATCTTCATCGTCTCCACGCTGATCTTCGTGGTCTTCGGCCCGATCATCATGATGCTCTCCGGCGGACTCGCGCAGGGCATCAACGGGCTGATCGACGTCAGCTACCCGATCTCGGGCCTTCTGATCGGCGGCCTGTACCAGTGCCTCGTCATCTTCGGCCTCCACTGGGCTGTCATCCCGCTCATCGCATCGCAGATCGCCGCCGAGGGCTCCTCCCCGCTGAACGCGATCGTCTCGGCGACGATGGTGGCGCAGGGCGGCGGCGCGCTCGCGATCTGGGTCAAGACCAAGCAGGCGAAGATCAAGTCCCTCGCCGGCCCGGCGACGATCTCCGCCTTCTGCGGCATCACAGAGCCTGCGATGTACGGGCTCAACCTGAAGTACGGGAAGGTCTTCATCACGGCGTCCATCGGCGGCGCCGTGGGCGGCCTCCTCACCGGCCTCTTCGACGTCAACATGTACGGCTTCACCGGCGCCTTCGTCGGGTTCCCGTCGTTCGTGAACCCGGATGGCCTTGACGGTTCGTTCGTCGGCTTCTGGGTGGCTTCGCTCGCCGCGCTGGCCGTGTCCTTCACGCTCACGTACCTCTACGGCTTCAAGGACGCCGACCTCGAGGGCGAGCGCGCGGTCAAGAAGGTGCGTCTGGGGCGCCGCGACCCCGTCGCGTAACGGACTCCCGCCCACGGACTCACCGTCAACCACCGGTCCGTGGGCGGGTCCACCGCCTCGCCTTCGGCTACAGGCCGCTCACGGTGAGCGAGCGGAGGTGAGCGGTGCCGCCGTCGGCGAAGGCCGCGATACCGGTGCTCCCCGGCGAGGGGAAGATCAGGTCGCTGATGGCGACCGTGCCGTCCGCGGCGAGCACCTCCACGGAGGAGACGTCGACGAACACCTCCAGCGTGACGCGGTCGGTGTCCGGAAGCGGGGCCGGGTGAGCGGCGCCGATGTCCTGCGGATCCAGGTCCGCGGCCGCCTCTGCCGCCGCGAAGTCCGGCGACTCCGGCGGGACGCGCCGCCGGGCCAGCCTCACGAGGCCGGAACCCGTGCGGTCGACGGCAACGGTGCCGGCCTCGCGGTCCACGACGACGCGCGTCGCCTCGTCGCCGCCGACCCGGACGTCGAGGCCGAACCTGGTGGCCGTGCCCGCGTCGAAGTCCGCGACGATCCGGACGGCCATCGCCGTCGTGGGGAACTCGTGCCGGCCGTCGACCGCGATGTCGCGCGCCTCGAACAGGGGCGCGCCGTCCCTGATGACGGGGCGCTGCACCAGCACCAGGCCGTCGCCCCGTCTTCTGAGTGAGAGCCGCCGCGGGAGGCTCATCATGCCGCGGAACTCCTCGCCCGGGGTGTTGGCCGCATAGGACCAGTTGTTCATCCAGGCGTGGATGACGGGCTCGGGAGCGTCGGTGTACGCGACGCCGGCGTAGAAGTCGGAGCCGAAGTCCACCCACCGGGCCTCGCCGATCGGGGCGAAGGTGTGGCCGTCGTAGTCGACGACGAGGTACTGCATTCCCGAGCCGCCGGCGGGGCCGCCCGACTGGACGCTGAGCAGGAGCACCCATGCGGCGTCGTCGCCGCCCTCGATCGGCACGCGGACGAGGTCCGGGCACTCCCAGACCCCCTCGGTGAACCCGAAGGGGCCGACCTCGCTGCTCAAGCTCCAGTCGAGGAGGTTCTTCGACTCGTACAGCCGGACGGTGCGGTCCTGGGCCATCACGATGGCCATGACGAACTCGTTGCCGCGGCGCAGGAGCTTCGGGTCGCGGAAGTCCTGGGAGCCGATGTCGATGACCGGGTTGCCGGCGTATCGCGCGAACGTCCGCCCCCCGTCGGTGCTGTATGCCAGCGACTGCCGCTAGATCTTCGTCTCCGGCGAGAGGCTGGTGTAGATCGCGACCATCGCCGGCTCGTCGAGGGTGCCGAACCCGGAGACGTTGTTCTCGTCGACGACGGCGCTGCCGGAGAGGACGAACTCCTCGTCGGTGCTCGGGATCGCGACGGGAAGCTCGGTCCACCCGACAAGGTCCGGGCTCACCGCGTGCCCCCAGGACGAGAACCCCGGCCACCACCCGCGGGAGTTGTGCTGGAAGAACAGGTGGTATTCACCGTCGTGGAACACCAGCCCGTTCGGATCGTTCATCCAGTTTCGGCGGGGGGTGAAATGCGCCAGCGGACGCGTGGAGGGATCGAAGGCCATTGCGTCGTCCTCATCTCGGAGTGAAGGAACCCGACACGTGTCAAGTGTGCCCGAAGCCGCCTGTCCAGGGGCCATCCTGAGCCGAGTCACGCGGCGGGCGGCGCCGTCGAGTCCCGTGCGCGCAGCGCGCAGGGGATCATCCGGACTTCAGGAGCGCCGTCGAGCCGCGGGAGGTCGGGCGCCTCGCCGGCGTCGAGGCCGAGCCGGAGCAGCACCGACCGCATCGCCTCCTCGCCCATCCGGAGCTGCGGCAGCGCGACGGTGGTCAGCGCGGGAACCATCTGGTCGGCGATGCCGAACTCGTCGTCATAGCCGACGATCGACAGGTCGTCCGGGATGCGCAGGCCGAGGCTCACCGCGGCCAGCACCATGCCGGCCGCGGCGCGGTCGTTGCCCGCGATCAGGGCCGACGGCCTGTCGGCGTCGGCGACATCGAGGACGCGCATCGCGGCGGCATGTCCGGTGGTGATGTTCCAGCCGATGTACTGCACCCAGTCCTCGCGGACGGGCAGCCCCGCCGAGGCCATGGCCTGGCGGAAGCCCTGCTCGCGCCAGCTGGCCGCGGGCGTGGTGAAGCTGCCGCCGAGGAACGCGATCCTGGTGTGTCCCAGCTCGATCAGGTGCCGGGTGGCCGTGGCGCTGCCTCGGACCTCGTCGGGGATGAAGGCAGGAATGGGTTGGTCCGTCGGGTGCGCAGGGAAGCAGTGGGCGAGCGCCGACGGCACGGTGTGGAATCCCTGCGGCACGGCGATCGAGTTCAGCCCGGAGAGGACGTAGAGGAGGCCGTCGACGGTGCGGTCCAGCAGGGTGCGGACGGCGCCGACGGTGCGGTGCTCGTCGTTCGCGGTGTCGGTGGAGAGGGTGAGAAAGCCGAACCGTTCGGCCAGGGCGTTGGCGCCGGCGATGATCGCGCCGTCGAAAGCGCTGGTCACGGCCGCGTTGGACACCAGGCCGATGACGTGGGAGCGCTGGTCGCGCAGGCTCCGCGCGATCTGGTTGGGGCTGTACTCCAGCTGCCGCGCCGCCTCCCAGATGCGCTCCTGCGCCTCCTTCGACACGCTGCCGTCCGCGCGGCCGTTGAAGACCATCGACACCGCGCTGCGCGACGCCCGTGCCAACCGCGCCACGTCGAGAGCCGTCGCCTTCCGTGCCATGGCACGAATCCTAACCGGGAGGCCCTCCCCGGGGGCACAAGCGGGAGACCCTGAGCCATCGGAGCCGGGCCCGGCCTCCCTCCGCGAAGGCCGCCCTCCCGGTGCCCGCCGGAGCGGTCGTCGGCGTCGCCGATTTGACGAACCGACGCGATGTTTTGATAATGATTCTCATGTTGAAGCGTCTCCTCCTTCCCCTGAGCGCCGTGTTGCTCCTCTCCGCGTGCGGCGGGGCTCCCGACGGCGGCTCCCCCGCGGACTCCCCCAGCGGCGCGCCCGCCACGGGTTCCGCCAAGGTCGTCGCGGCGTTCTACCCGCTCGAGTGGGCCTCCTCCCAGATGCTGGGCGACGCGGGCACCGTCGACACCCTCACGGCCCCCGGCGTCGAGCCGCACGACCTCGAGCTCAGCCCGCGCCAGATCGCCTCGCTCGCCGACGCGGACCTCGTCGTCTACCTCAAGGGCTTCCAGCCCGCGGTCGACTCCGCCATCGAACAGTCGGGCGCGAAGAACGTCCTGGACGTGAGCGGCGTCGTCGACCTGCTGCCTCCCCCCGAGGGCCACTCGCACGACGAGGAGGGCGACGATCACGACGAGGCCGACCATGACGAGGAGGAGGGCCACGACGAGGACGGCCACGAGGAGGAGGGCCACGACCACGGCGACGTCGATCCCCACTTCTGGCAGGACCCGCAGCGCATGGCCGCCGTCGTCACGGCCCTCAAGGACAAGCTCGGCGCCGTCGTCCCCGACGCGGCGTCGTCGCTGACCGCCAACGCGGACGCCGCCGTCGCCGAGCTCACGAAGCTGGACGGCGAATTCACCTCCGGGCTCGCGTCGTGCGAGCGCGCCGAGTTCATCACCACCCACGAGGCGTTCAACTACCTCGCGCTGCGCTACGGGCTCACCGAGATCGGCATCTCCGGCATCAACCCCGACGCCGAGCCGTCGCCCGCCCGCATCGCGGAGATCCACGAAGAGGCCAAGGCGCACGGCGTGACCACGATCTTCTTCGAGACCCTCACCTCCCCCGCCGTCGCCGAGGCCATCGCCGGCGACCTCGGCCTGAAGACCGCCGTGCTCGACCCGCTCGAGGGGGTGACCGAGAACTCGCCCGGAACGGACTACCCTTCGATCATGCGCGCGAACCTCGAAGCCCTGCGGGCGGCCAATGGCTGCCAGTGACCTCGTCGACGCCGAGGGCGTCTACGTCTTGCTCGACGGCATGCCCATCCTCCGCGACGTCCACGTCCGGGTCGCCCCGGGCGAGGCCGTCGCGCTGCTCGGGGGCAACGGATCCGGAAAGTCGACGCTGATCCGCACCCTCCTGGGGCTCATCCCGCACCAGGAGGGGCGGATCTCCCTGCTCGGCCAGCCGCTCGCCCAGTTCCACGACTGGCGCCGCGTCGGCTACGTGCCGCAGACCAGCGCCATCAATGTCGCCAACGCGACGGTGCGCGAGATCGTGTCGTCGGGCCGGTTGGCGCACCGGCACCCCTTCCGATGGGCGACCGCCGAGGACCGTGCCGCCATGGCCGACGCGCTGGAGCAGGTGGGCCTCGCCGGCCGCGCGCAGTGGCCGTTCGCCGCGCTCTCGGGCGGGCAGAAGCAGCGCGTGCTGATCGCGCGGGCGCTGGCCACCCGGCCGGACCTGATGGTGATGGACGAGCCGCTCGCCGGCGTCGACCTGCACAGCCAGGCCGGGCTCGCGCAGCTGCTGGGCGGCCTCCGCGACGCCGGCCTCGGCCTGCTCGTCGTCCTCCACGAGCGCGGCCCCATGGGCGACGTCCTCGACCGCACCGTGACGCTCTGCGACGGCCGGGTCGTCCCGGACGAGCACACGCACGCCGCCGAGGAGTGCGGCCCGCCCGCCGAGCCCTCCGCCGTCGGCCTCGTCGACCCGATCGCGGGGGTGATCTCGTGATCGACGTCCTCGCGCTCCCCTTCATGCAGCGCGCGCTGCTCGCCGCCATCCTCAGCGGGCTGATCGCGCCGGCCATCGGCACCTACATCGTGCAGCGGAAGATGAGCCTGCTGGGCGACGGCCTGGGCCACGTCGCGATCATGGGCGTCGGCCTCGCGCTCATGACCGGCTGGGCGCCCCTCCCCGTCGCCGTCGCGACCTGCGTCGTCGGCGCGGTGATCGTCGAGCTGCTGCGCCAGCACGGCAAGGCCTCGGGCGACCTCGGGCTCGCCATCCTCTTCTACGGCGGGCTCGCCTCTGGCGTGCTCATGGCGGGCATCGCCGGCCAGGGTGCCGGCGGGCTGTCGGCCTACCTGTTCGGCTCGCTGACGTCCGTCACCGACACCGACCTCTACGTCATCGTCGGCCTCGCCGTCGTGATCCTGGTACTCAGCATCGGGCTCGCCCCGCGGCTGTTCGCGGTCGCGGTGGACGAGGACTTCGCCCGCGTGCTCGGCATCCGCGTGAAGCTGCTCAACCTGCTCGTGGTGATCCTCGCGGCCGTGACCGTCACGGTCTCCATGCGCACCGTCGGCCTCCTGCTGATCAGCGCGCTCATGGTGATCCCGGTCGCCACCTCGCAGCAGGCCTTCGTCGGCTTCTACCCCGCGTTCTTCGGATCGATGGGCATCGGGGTGCTCGCGGCGGTGACCGGCACCGTCGGCTCCTTCTACCTGGACACCGCCACCGGCGCCACCATCGTCGTGACCGCCATCGCGCTGCTCGGGGTGAGTTGGCTGATCGGCTCGCGCTTGCGCCGCTCGGATCGGTTCATCCCGTTCGTCGAGGACCACGGCGCTCAGCCTCACCAGCCGGCCGAGGGCCACGACGACTCGCACGCGCACACCGCGGGAGTCAAGGTCATCCAGCACGGCGACCATCTAGACTACGTCCACGACGGGCACCGGCACGCCCGCCATGGAGACCACTATGACGAACATTAAGCCCGCCACGCGCCACACCTGGCAGCGCGCCGCGGTTCGCGACCTGCTCGAGGGCGGCGAGGAGTTCCGCACCGCGCAGCAGATCCACGATCGGCTACGCGACGAGGGCGCCCGCGTCGGCCTGGCGACGGTGTACCGCGCGCTGCAGTCGATGGCCGACGCCGGGGAGGTGGACGTGATCCGCACCCCCGAGGGCGAGGCCGCCTACCGGCACTGCTCCGAGGGCCACCACCACCACCTGGTCTGCCGCGGCTGCGGCTTCTCGGTCGAGATCGAGGCCACGTTCGTCGAGTCCTGGGCCGCCCAGATCGCCTCGCAGCACGGCTTCACCGACACGGGCCACGAACTCGAGCTGTTCGGCCTCTGCCGGGAGTGCGGTCAGCGCTCGAAGTAGGGCAACGACCGCAGCGCCCTGTCCAGGTGCCAGGTGGCGTAGGCGACGACCATCCCGTCGACGCGCTGGGCCACCGCGCGGTCGGCGGCCAGCGCCGCCTCCCACTCGCCGGCGAGCAGCGCGCCGATGTGCGCCGCCTCGGTCGGGCCCAGCTGGGCCGAACCCGACGTGCGGCAGGAGACGCACGCGGCGCCGCCGCCTTGGGGGGAGAACCAGCGCACGTCCATGTCGCCGCAGCCCGCGCACGCTGTCGTCGACACGGCGTAGCCGGCGACGGCCAGCGAGCGCAGCAGGTACGAGTCGACGATGAGCGGCGCGGGGCGGTCGCCTGCCTCGAGCGCCAGCAGCGCGCCGAGCAGGAGCCGGTACTGCTGCAGCGAGGGGACGCGCTCCTCCGCGACGAGCCGGTCGGCGGTCTCGACCAGCACCTCCGCTGCGGTGAACCGGGAGTAGTCCGCGCCCAGCTTGCTGGAGTGCAGCGCCTCCACCTGCGTCACCACCTCGAGCGCCCCGCGCCCCTCGGCGAACTGGATGTCGATGTGCTGGAACGGCTCGAGCCGGCCGCCGAACTTCGACGATGTGCGTCGGACGCCCTTCGCGACGGCGCGCACCTTGCCGTGCGCGCGCGTGAGCAGCGTGATGATGCGGTCGGCTTCGCCGAGCTGGTGCGTCCGCAGCACGACGGCTTCATCACGATAGGTGGGCACGCGTCGAGTCTAGAGGCCCCGCGGGCCACTAGGCTCGACCCGTGCCCACTCCTCGCCGCCGTCCGACCCCGCATCCGAGCGGCGCCACGGCGCCCGCGATCCCGGCCAAGGCGCTGCCGCGGCACGTCGCGATCGTGATGGACGGCAACGGGCGCTGGGCCAAGCAGCGGGGCCTCAAGCGGACCGAGGGCCACGCGATGGGCGAGGCGGCGCTGCTCGACGTCATCCACGGCGCCGTCGAGCTGGGCATCCCCTACCTGTCCGCGTACGCCTTCTCCACGGAGAACTGGAAGCGCTCCCCCGACGAGGTGCGCTGGTTGATGGGCTTCAACCGCGACGTGATCCACCGTCGGCGCGACGAGCTGAACGACCTGGGGGTCCGCATCCGCTGGGCGGGCCGCCGCCCCCGGCTGTGGGGCTCGGTGATCAAGGAGTTGGAGGTCGCCGAGGAGATGAGCAAGGGCAACGACACGCTGACCCTCCAGTTCTGCGTGAACTACGGCGGCCGCGCGGAGATCGTCGACGCCGCCCGCGAGATCGCGCGCCTCGCCCGGGCCGGGAAGCTCGACCCCGAACGACTGACCGAGGACCGGTTCGCGAAATTCCTCGACGAGCCGGATATCCCCGACGTCGACCTGTTCGTCCGCTCCTCCGGCGAGCA
>Ga0116180_1002032_pt1 | contig 16367 bp, 13 predicted proteins | sample AD_UKC073_MetaG_FD_89804 | JGI IMG/M metagenome (GOLD analysis project Ga0116180, IMG submission 89804) | Active sludge microbial communities of municipal wastewater-treating anaerobic digesters from USA - AD_UKC073_MetaG | ecosystem: Engineered > Bioreactor > Anaerobic > Digestate | place: USA...
AGGCTCGGTAGAGTGCGCGCGCACACCAAGTCACACCGGGATTCCAATCATGCTTATCGAAGAGGCGCAGAAAGTTGGGCAGTGCGGCCGGAGAACCGGGATGGATGTGTCCTGCAACTGGAAGTTGTTTCAGCAAGTCGGGGTTCGCTTGGATGACTCGCCTCGCCACATAAAGGATAATATTCTGTGCATACCACCAATCAACATCCGGATGCTCCCAAATTAGCGGACGGATACAATCGATCGGCGAGTATCCGTATGAGTCGAATAAGGTCGCCCAGTAAGTAGGCCACTGCTCGTGTACGTGCTGCGTGCCATCCTGGCCAGGCTGGGCAGCGGAGAACAAGATGACATCAGCCAAGCGGGAGAGCGACTCCACAAGTGTTGGAGCTGCCTCTGCATTCAAGTGTTCGGCAACTTCTAGGCAGATGGCAAGGTCAAATCGCCTGTCCAGAATGAGTGGTTTTGCTAGGTCGGCGGGGATGAATCGATCGGACGAGATTTGCAGGCGATCGCGGTATACATACTCCCCATCTACGCCCCAGACATCCTTTACCCCTAGCTCTTGAAAGACTGCGGCCCACGTACCCAGACCGCACCCAACATCCACAAGACTGCGGACATGGAATTTGCTCAAGACTAGTGGGGCGACAACTCTTGCGGAACGCGTGGATCCGGGAGCCTGTGCCTCATAAAAGGCGGCATCGTAAACAGAGGTATTACCTAGCTTCATTCTCGGCTCTCTAGCTATGCTATTAGTAACATCTCGACTAAGTGTCATGTTATTGCAGATCGGTGGAGTGCGAGGTTAACGACATCTAACAATTGGCCAACACGTTCCGTTCCTTCTGCCAAGACCACTCCGAGATAAACGATGCCGCCTAACAGAACCTGCAACCCCAGCGCCAGCCATGGCGAAGGTGACGGTGACAGCAGAGAGGCCAGCAGCCTAACGGCCAAGAACATTGCGCAAGCCGCCAGAAAGGGGATGGTGCAAGGACGCAAGTAAAGGAGGGGGCTCAAACCTATCCGGCGACGAAGGAACCAGAGGGCAAGCAATCCGATCCAGGTGATGTTCATGATAAGGCCAACGACAACAAAGTGAACACCAAATCGGATACCTACGAAGCACGCCATCGCAGCACCTGCGGCACACACAGTATTAACAAGGAGATGTTTGCCAGGGCCACCGCTCGCCAGAAGAGCCGGATAACAGTAGACGAACAGCACCACAACGAGTTGATAAAGAGCCAGAAGTTGTAAGAGTGAGGCAGCGGGCTCCCACTGTTTTCCAAGGACCAGGGGCACAAGCGACGGAGCAATGCTGGCCAAGCCACCGAAAACTGCAAAAGAGACTAGCGAATTCAGCTGCATGCCCTTGTAAATGGCCTGACACAATCGCGCCGAGTTGCCTTGGAGGCGAGATAAGGCTGGCAAGGAAACAACGCTGATAGGCTGATGAACTGCTGTTCGCGCAATCTCAGCCAGTTTGTTTCCGATGACGTACTGACCCAGTATGCCGGCTCCCGTGATTCGGCCGATGACAATCTGGTCCAGGCGCGATGAGAAAAACCAGAGAAGACCGCTGGCAAATACTGAGGCGCTGACCCTCATGAGTTGGCGAAGATGAGCAAAGGAAAAGCCGATCGAAGGTCGCCAACTTGAGGCTATCCACAGAAAGCATGTTCCGGCTATCGAAGAAGTGAGCTGTTGGCCGACTAACGACCACACCCCGTAGCCCGCAACACCCATGGTGACGCCAACCACGCCGCCAGCTACGTTGGCGATTAGTGTGCGGATGGTCGGGCGGCGAAAGTCCATCTCTCGGATGAACAGTGTTCCGTGTACGGCGCCTGACGCGTGGACCACCAGTGCTAGCGACGCCCAGCGCAGCAGTGGCTCCAACCGCGGTTCGGCAAAAAACGTTGCAACGAATCCAGCCGATGCAATAGTCGCGAGGCACAAGGTGGCGGCGCATGTCAGGTTAAACCAGAAAGCGGCGTTGATGTGTTGGGACTCGAGCGTCTTGCGCTGGATCAGGGCGGTGGCAATTCCTTGGTCGACGAACATGCCGACGAAGGCGAGGTATATACCAACCTGCCCCATCAGGCCGAACGCGGAAGGGTCCAGCAGCCGCGCAAGTGTAGTGAAGACAGCTAGCCCCAGGAACTGGCGACCGGCCATCTCGATCATTTGCCATTTAAGGCCGCGCGCGGCCTGCAATTGAAGACTCATTCCGATCGTGCTGCTTACTCGCAGCGTCTCCTTATCGGTGCGGAGTAACCCTGGGTCGTGAGGGAGCGGCTTGCTTGCGTCGCATGGAGCGCCGACCTGCCGCTATTCTACGGAGCATAATGTCACACGACGCCATCGTCGAGCTCATTGGTAGAGTAGATTCTCGTACTTGGCTCGTCACCGTATGCACCGCTACGCCCGATCGGCCCTTGAGGTCGGCCATCAGATGGTCGGTGCGGAAGTGGCGATCGTAGGGGGCGACCGAAGACCGATCGGCGACCATGTTCTCAGGCGCACACGCGGGAGGTGGCAGTGTTTCAGTCAAGCTTGTAGCAGTCAATGAACTTGAATCCATCTGGCGGGGTGCCGACGACGTATTGTGTGTACGTGGTCGGGTGCAGTTCACAATTCTGGAAGACCACACACTTCCCAGCCAAGCGGTGTGCACCATTGCTGTCGCGGATTAACAGCTGCTGATCAGGTAACCGCAGGTTTTGGAAGAGCACATGCTCGTAAGGTGCACCCATCAACTGGCTGAATGGAGGATGCACGCTGCCCATGTTCGCAACGGTAATATCGACAAACGCGCTGTTGCTGAGGCTCTCGGTCTCGGCTCGGTGCTCAAGACTGGGTTCTAGAAAAATAGCCTGCGTTGCATAGAGCTCGGTGGCAGTCAGACCATAGATAATCAGGTTGTCTGCCTGGCCCCACATCTGGTACAGGTCGGTGTGCTGATCTGTGACGCGTCCATCCACATTCCTGGCCGTCGAGTTAACCACGAAACGTGATTGTTGATACGCATCGCCCGAGATGCGTTCCACATGCGAGTTACGGACCAGACGGGAGCGTACGAAGCCATAGCTCGCGTTATAGGCGACGGATCCGGTCACATAGTACGGCGTTTGGTAATGAACTGCTTCCCCTCTTTGGTGTTCCCATCCCAACGAGTCGTCCCACCGAACACGGTCGAACCAGGCGCTGCCGTAGCCGTAATAGACGTCCAGTGTACCCCAGTCGAAAGCGACATCTTGCCAGCGGACGAGCCCGACGGCGGGCTGGACACGTCTGCTCTCGGAAGACGGCACAATCGTCACGTCGCCTTCCAATCCCTCATCGGGACGCACCGTCACCCAGCGTGTCATCGGACGGTTCCAATGTCCGTAAGGTCGGTAGGGGGCTGGATGGTCACCCGCCTCCAGGAGGATAATCGTTCCACCGTCCGGCACCACAAAGAATGCTTTCGTCAGTGTGGCGAACGGCCTCTCGCGAGTGCCATCATTGTCATCGGAGCCGTTCAAGCTGACGTAGACCGGATCGGGTTCAACAAACGATCCGCCGGCATTGGCGTACAGGAGCATTGAGTGCTCGCCGTTGTCCACCTTCAGATCTGACCATGCGAGTAGTCGTGGCAAGCCAACCGTGGGCCAGGCGATGGCGCGGATCTCGACCGGGCCGTCGGCGAAGTCGGCGGCGCGGAGCGTGGCCCAGTACTCGACGATGCCGTCGGTCTGGACGCCGATGTCCGAATGGTTGGCGGTCTGGACGTTCCGCGTCATGCGGTAGACGGGCAGCCACGGGCCGCCGTTGACGGAGAACTCGACGCGGTCGATGCCGTTCATGTGGAAGGCGACGACGCCGACGTTGAAGTCGCCGTCAAACGTCTGGTAGGGCACGACGTCCCAGCGGGCGATGGCCTTGGCGTCCCAGCCGGCGGGGCGCTGGTCCTCGGGCAGGTTGAGGTCGTAGCCGACGGGAGCGGGCTCCGGCGTGGGGCCGGTAAAGCCGTTGCCGGGCTTGAGCAGCCGCTGCTGGACGTAGACGACGGCGTCGTCGGAGGCGGCGATGCCGCGGCTGTCGGTGGCGGTGAGCGTGATGGTATGCACGCCGCTGGGCAGATGGGCGGTGGCTGTCGGATCAGGGCCGGTGGCGATGACGGTCTCGCCGATGGACCAGCGGTAGTTGACGATCTGCAGGCCCGGTTTGCCATCGACGGCGGCGGTCAACGGGACGGCCACGAGCGTCTGGCCGTTGTAGGAGTCGATCTCTTGGTCGGGACCGGCGTCGACGGTGAACGGCGTGGCGACGTCGATGACGACGGTGTCGGTGTCGGTGCCGCCGTGGTTATCCGTGACGGTCAGCGTGATGTGGTGCCGGCCGCCGAGGAGGCTGACCACGGCGTTGGGGCTGGAGCCCGAGGCCAGCGTGGTCGTGCCTTCGGACCAGCGATAGTTCACGATCGTGCCGTCGGGGTCGTAGCTGGCGCTGCCCTGGAGCGTGACGGTCTGGACGCCGTCCTCCTCGGGATCGTCGACGGACTGGTCGGGGCCGGCGTCGGCGACGGGCGGCGTGTTGACGATGACGTTCAGCGTGTCGGTGCCGGTGGCGCCGCGGTCATCGGTGACGGTCAGCGTGAGCGTGTGCGAGCCAAGGGCCAGGGCGGTGCGAGCGGTGGGCTCGGGACCCTGGGCCAGCACGACGGTGCCCTTGGTCCACCGGTAGTTCACAATGTAGCCGTCGGCGTCGGCGCTGGCCGAGGCGTCGAGATCCACGCCTTCGAAGCCGTCATGATCGACGTCATGCACGACCAGGTCGGGACCGGCGTTGGCGACGGGCGCGCCGTTGGGGCCGAGGATCGTCAGTTTCATGGTGGCGATGTTCGACTCGGCGACGCCGTTGTGGGCTTTGAACGTGAAGCTGTCCGGGCCGGTGTAGCCGGCGGCCGGCGTATACCGCACGGTGGCGGTATCGTGCGGCGTGTTGTCGATCGGGCCGAGCGTGCCGTGCTGCGGATCAGTGACGATGAAGAACATCAGATCGTTGCCGCTGGCATCGCGGCCGGTCAGCGTGAGCACGACGGCGGTATTCGGCTCGAGCACCTGCGTACCGTTGTCGACGACCGGCGGCGCGCTGGGGGCCGGCTCGGTGATGCCGGGATCAGAGTCGGTGGCATCGTAAGCGGTGATGGTCCGCTCGGCGGTGCGCGAACAGCCGGTTCCAGCGGCGACCGCGAAACAAAGCGTGACGGCGTACGTGCCGGCGTCACGGAACACGTGGTTCACTTCTGCGCCCTCCACCGTCGTGCCGTCATCTCCGAAGTACCAATAATAGACGCCCTCGGGCAGAGGATCGGAGGACATTGTGGTCGCTGACAGCATGACGGAAAGAGGCGCCGGGCCCTCGACGGGCCAGGCAGCAATCTGCAACTCCCAATCGTCGCCGCCGGTCGTCGGCGGAAGCTCGGGCTGGTACGGCAGAACCTGCTCATCGTCCGGATCGTCGGCTGGGTCGAGCGGCACAGCCGGGTTCCCGCAGGACTGGCCGAGACACAACGGCAGTGTGCAGGCGAACAGGATGCTGGCGACGCGAAGGCCATCAGACTGCAGGGCGACTCGCCCCGATGCTTGCGTGTTCCGCTCTTCGGACGGGGTCATGGTGCACTCCCCCCATGATGAGAATCCAGTATGTCAGTCCGAAGAGGTTCATAAGATAGAACAGCCAGCTAAGCCAGGAAAACTGTGCCGATCTCAACGAATATCGAACTATGGGACCGGCCCGTCCGTCGCGGTTGCGACGCGTTTGCCCGATCACAATGCGTCGGCCACAATGACCGGCCTATCCTGTTTACCGGGCGTGCCGGTGTGCGACCGAAACTGCCGCTCTCTTGTGGCGGTGTCTGTGCCTGGGGTTGAGACCCCACAGGCGATCCACCACCTCGCAAGCAGGTCATGACGTTGATGGACTGGTCACCACGGACGGTTCGCATGGTTCGAGCGGTCAAGGACTTTTTCGGCCTGTTCAGCGGCACGTCCGTGGCCGGAATTCCGCTCGATTGGCCGCTGCGGTTCTTGGTCCTCGGCGCGTTGCATGGGTTGTTGCGGCGGAAATTGACGTTGCGGACGGCTGCAGCGATCGGGACCGGCCTGCTGCTGGCCACCGAAGTCCTCGAGATCTTCGCGACGCGACGACCGCACGCGCTGTACTGGCCCGATATGGGCGATGCCGCTGATGTCATTTCAGGACTCGCAGGTATCGGTGTAGCGGAACTGCTTCTCCGATCTCGCCGGAAATAACGGTTCCTTCGCAGCCTCTCTCCCACAGCTCAAAGCCCATAGCTCTCAGCTCAGAGCGCAGAGCTCACGGCTCAGAGCCCACAGCTCTTTTTGGGAAAAACGCCACCAATTCGCGGGCGGTTAGAACCGCGAACTGTTTGACCCAGGTTTCGACGGTGGTGGGGGCCATGCCGATCGGGACATTGGCAGTCACCTGTGTCTGGGCGACGTAGAAGCTGGGGTCGCGGGAGAGGTTGGGCATTCGATACTTGGGACCCCAGAAGTCGGTCCAATTAGTGACGATGCGGCCTTCGAGGATGTAATAGTTCAGCACGACCATCTTTTCGTTGGGCCGCTCGCCGTGCGAGACGGTGCGGATGAGGTATTCGAATGTCGTGCCGTCGTCGAGCGTGAGCGATTCCTTGCGGACCTCACCGGGCGTCCAGCCGTGAGTGGGATAGCAGACTTCGGGGCGGTGGCCGAGCATCTTGGCCGGGCGGGCGGCATACGCGACGTACAGATCAATCTGGCGTCGGGAGGCGTCATCGGTGTAGCGGCGATAGATGTAATCGTCACAGCCCGCTACTTCGAGCACGCGCTGGCTCATCTGCAGTTCGGTGCCCTTCCACTCGCCGACATTCAGCGGCAGATCGGACAGCGGCCGATCGAGGCGAATGGGCTCGGTGGAGTTGATCTCGTGATCGAGCCAGCGGTAGCTCGCGCCGCCGATGAGAATGACCAGGGCGGCGGCGAGGGCCGGAGCCACGAGACGGCCATCGAAAACCGCGTTGCGATCGGTGGTTTGATTCGGCATGTTGATCAGGCGTCCTGCGGAACGGCTATTCGAGGGCGTTCGCCAGGCTTGGCCGGTTTGACCGGCTTTCCGGCGGACTCGGGCGATTCTGACAACCATCGGAACAGTCGCAACTCACCTACAAGGGCGGCGACGGCCAACGGCATCATGAGGATGCCGGCGAAATCGTGGAAAAACTTCTCGGCCAGCTCGGCATCGATGTAGTCGAAGAGGATGACCGTGACAGTCAGCCGGATGGTATTCGCGAGGATGGCCACCGGAATTGTCGATGCGACGAGGACCGCCTTCTGCCAGGCCGGCCGGCGGACGACCAGGGCCAGCGCTGCACCGACGATGATGAACGCGGTGAGCATGCGCAGGCCGCTGCACGCCTCGGCGACGGCGACGGAGTTCTGCTCGCCGATCCGTAGCACGTTGCCCTCTCTCGCGACGAGGAAGCCGAGCAACTCCAGACCGAAGACGGCCGAGGTCGTGGCGAAGCCCTGCAGCGGCAGCGAGATGGCGGTATGCACGCGCCGCGGGAAGGGGATCATGAGCAGCAGGAAAGCGAGCATCCACTTGAGTCGCCAGGTGATTGGCCAGCCGAACAGCAGGAGTACGCCGCCCGCGAAGGCCAGAATCATCGAGTACTGGTGCGTGAATCCGTAGGACAGGAACAGCCCGCCCAGACGAATGAGCTGCGAGACGGCCAGGAGGACCAAGCCCCACCAGCAGGTCTCCATGGGCAGCTTGGCGAGATTCTTGCGATCCGACCAGACGAGATACGCGCAGACGAAGGGGACGAGCTGTCCGCCGGAGTAGTCGGAGCTGCGCTGCCAGGCGGCCCAGAGTTCGCCGAGACCGGGCCAATAGCTCCAGATCAGCAGCGCTGTCAGTGCCGTGGCGATCCATGCCTTCGGCGGGAGCGTCCGCGTGGTGATCGGCGTCGCAGCTAGCGTTGTTTGCTTCGGCATAGGCATCTCACAGCTCTGTCAGGCAGTCGGCCAAGGCGTCCGTCCAGTGCCGCGGGACGATGCCGGTTTCGGCGGTCAGCGAAGCGGTGCTGAGCGCCGAATAAGCGGGCCGGGCGGCGGGGCGATTCAACTCGGCGGTGGTCTGCGGCAGCACGCGGCAGTTGGCGCCGGAGCGTCGCACGATTTCCGTCGCAAACTCGTTCCAGGAGCAGACGCCGGCGTTGCAGAAGTGGTGTGTGCCGGTCGTGCCGCCCAAGCCCAGAACGATGAGCGCCGCCGCGAGGTCGCGGGCGTTGGTGGGGCAGCCGACCTGATCGGTGACGACCCGAAGTTCGCTCCGCTCGCTCGCCAGCTTGCGGATGGTTTTGACGAAATTCTTGCCGTGCACGCCGAACAGCCAGCTGGTCCGTACGATGGCGTGGCCGTTCGGCAGGATGCGGCGAATCTCGCTCTCACCGGCCGCCTTGGTTCTGCCGTACGCACTCTGTGGAGATACCGGATATTCGGGCGGGTAGGGTGCGGTGCCCTTGCCGTCGAAGACGTAATCGGTGCTCACGTGCACGAGCCGGCTGTTGTACTCCCGGCAGGCTTCAGCGAGATGTGCGGGGCCGTTCGCGTTCACGGCGGCAGCTTCAGCCTCGTGGCTTTCGCAGCCATCCACGTCGGTGTAAGCCGCGGCGTTGATCACCAGCGCCGGGCGGATTTCCCCGATCACCCGCAGCACGTCGTCTCGCCGCGTGATGTCGAGCTCATCCACGTCCATCGCACTCAGTCGGACGGGAATCAGATCCTTCGCGTCCGTCCAGCAGGCTTGCTTTGGCTGCCACTCGGCAAATTGCGAGCGCAGCGCAGCGGGGTGAACGCCGCCGTCGAGAAGGGCGACGAGTTCGCGACCGAGCATTCCCTTGGCGCCAATGGCGAGGATGTGCATGTGAAAAAGCTATGAACGGTCAGCCAGAACCTGAGCGGCCAGTGGCATGCTCACCACTGGCCCACGGACTACAAACTCGCAGTCTGCGTTAGCAGACCGCGCCGTACTGCTTCTCGTAGTACTCGAGGTATTCGCCGGTCTTGATCCGACGCCACCAGTTTTCATTCTCACGGTACCAGCGAACGGTGGCGGCCAGGCCGTCCTTGAAGTCCACCAGCGGTCGCCAACCCAGCTCACGCTGGGCCTTCGTGGCGTCGATGGCGTAACGACGGTCATGGCCCAGGCGGTCCTGGACGAACTGGATGCTCGACTCATCCTTTCCCAATGCGTCGAGCAGCAGGCGAGTGATGGCCAGGTTATTCTGCTCGTTGTTGCCGCCGAAATTGTAGACCTCACCCGGCCGGCCCTTGTCGATGGCGGCCCGGATTCCACGGCAGTGATCGCTCACGTGGATCCAGTCACGGACGTTCATCCCGTCACCGTAGACGGGCACCTTCTTGCCCTCGATCAGATTGGTGATGAACAGCGGGATGAGCTTTTCCGGGAACTGATAGGGACCGTAGTTGTTCGAGCACCGCGTGATGAGAGCGGGCATGCCGTACGTGTGCTGATACGCCAGCACCAGCATGTCCGCGCCGGCCTTGGAGGCGCTGTACGGGCTGCGCGGTTGCAGCGGCGTCTGTTCGGTGAACAGGCCGGTCGGCCCGAGCGAACCGTACACCTCATCCGTGGAAATCTGCACGTACAAGCCCACGCCGCGGGCGCGGGACTCATCCAGGAGCACCTGCGTGCCCTCAATGTTGGTGCGGATGAAGTCCTTGCAGCCCAGGATGCTGCGATCGACGTGGCTTTCCGCGGCGAAGTTGACGACCACGTCGACGCCGTCGGCGAGGGCGGCGCGCACGGCCTGTGCATCACAAATGTCGCCTCGGACGAACTGCAGCCGCTCATGCTCGAGGCAATCGGCGAGGTTCTCGAGGTTGCCGGCGTAAGTCAGCGCATCGTATGCAACGATGCGGACGTTCGGCTCCTCCTGGAGGAGTTGCCGGACGAAGTTGCTGCCGATGAACCCGGCGGCTCCGGTGACAAAGTAGGTTTTCACGCGCCTGCTCCCACTTCAAACAACGTGGCCGGTCGATCCTCGGGGACGTGATTGGCCCCGCCTTCAGCGACCAGCTTGGCCGCTCGGTGCAGCGATTCGAACGTGCCGGCGTCGGTCCACCAGCCGTCGAGGATTTCGTACGTCATGGTGCCCTGGGCGATGTAGGCATTGTTCACGTCGGTGATCTCCAGCTCACCGCGGCCCGAGGGTTTGAGCGTTCGGATGATGTCGAAGACCTGCGAGTCGAACATGTAGATGCCGATCACCGCATAGTTCGACTTGGGCTGCGAGGGCTTCTCCTCGATGCTCAGGACGGTGTTACCCTGAATCTCGGCCACACCGAACCGCTCAGGGTCATCCACCTCCTTGAGCAGGATCTTGGCCCCGCGGCGCTGCGTGAAGAAGTTGCCCACGGCGGTGCGGATGTTCTTCTCGATGATGTTGTCGCCAAGGACGACCACGATCTTGTCGCCGTCGGCGAAGTGCTCGGCCAGACGCAGGGCGTCGGCGATGCCGCCTTCGCCTTTCTGATACGTGTAGTGGAGGTCGTCGAGACCGAAATCGGCTCCGTTGCCCAGGAGCTTGAGGAAGTCGCCCGCGTGATCGCCGCCCGTGACGATCATGATGTCCCGAATGCCCGCGTTGACCAGGCACTCGATGGGATAGTAGATCATGGGCTTGTCATAAACGGGCAGCAGGTGCTTGTTGGTGACCCGGGTGAGCGGGAACAGCCGTGTGCCCAGTCCGCCGGCCAGAATTACGCCTTTCATTGGATCAGCCGTCCTTTCTCGCCCAGTCGTAGGGGATGTCGTTGTGATGCGGGTCCACCCGGAACTCGTCGGGATCCTTGTAACGATAGACCTCGGTCGGACAGTTGATCACGATCGCCTCGTGATCACTGATGCACTTGAAGCCGTGATAGACCATCGGCGGGATCTGCAGCAGGATCGGGTTGTGCACGCCCATGAAGAACTCGTTGACCATGCCTCGGGTGGGCGAGTCTTCTCGCGGATCGTACAAGACCACCTTCATCATTCCGGATACGACCACGAAGTGATCCCATTGGATGCGGTGGTAGTGCCAGGCTTTGACGACGCCGGGGTAGGCGGTGGTCAGGTAGATCTGACCAAAGCCTTTGAACAGTTCGTCGTCGTTCCGCAGCATTTCCATGAGTCGGCCGCGCTCGTCGCACAGCACGCGCAACTGCTTGACCCGGGCACCTTCGATCATTGCCATGTATCAGTACTCCGAAATTAGCCGTTCATCCGTTCGTGCGGGAGCAATCGCGACAGTGGCACGCGGCGGCGTCCGCCGTGCGTCAGCGCGGTGAGCACGAGAATCTTGAAATCCAGCCACAGCGAGAAGTTCCGGACATACGCCATGTCGTAGTAGATCCACTGGTGAAAGTCGCCTTCGTGGCGATCGCTGCGGCACAGCTGCCAAAGACCTGTGATTCCAGGTCGCACCGACAGACGAGCCCGGCGCCAGGGCACGCAGATCTGGTTCTCGCGGAACGGCGAGGGTCGCGGTCCGACCAGGCTCATGTGCCCGAGGAGCACGTTGATCAATTGAGGCAGCTCGTCGACGTTGGTCGCCCGCAGGATCCGGCCCAAACGCGTGATGCGCGGGTCGGAATCGATTTTGAACTGAGGCCCGTCCACCTGGTTCTGTTGGTACATTTCCCGCTGCCGCAGATGGGCATCGCTGACCATCGTGCGGAACTTCAGGCAGGGGAAATCGCCTTTCTCGCCCATTCGCTCGCGGCGGTGGACGAAGAACACCGGTCCCGGTGAAGTCAGCTTGACCGCGATGGCCACCAGTACGAGGAACGGGGCCAGTACGACCAGCGCGGTTGCCGAGATCACAATATCCATCAGCCGCTTGATCGCGAACTGGAGACGTTTGCGTCGATGCTGTTCGCTGATGGCACGACCGACGCCCGTCTCGACGTCAGGCTGGGCGGACGACGCGGGGCAGAAGGATCCGGTGTACTCGCGGTCAGCAACCAGTCGTCCTCCGGCGACGGTGCGCGTGACGACCGTCCGGTTGGGCACGATGGTACCGGGTGCGAGCTGGGCGTGCGAGATAAAGGCATCGCGTTGGATACGGCAGCACGCACCGATGACGGCCGGGCCGATGACGGTCACGCCGGCTTCGATAGTGACGTCCGGGTGAATGACCAGCGGTGGCACGAACCGGCAGGACGGATGGATGCGGCAGTCGCTGCCGACCAGGACGCCCCGGTTCGTGAACGACCAGCCGGCGGGCGCGCCCAGCCCTACGCTGGCGGCGGTGATCGTTTCATTGAGACTGAGGATGCCCTGTTCCGACCGCAGGTCGAAGACGTCGGTCGCAATCGGGATGTCCTGCGTGAACACCCCGGCGGAGATCAACGCACGCCGCAGGGCGGGCAGGTTGCTGAGCTCGATGCCCTGCATCGCCCGCGCCGGGACCAGCGAGCAGAGCTGAGCCGAATCGCCGGTCTCGGGCCAATTCATCATCGTGTACAGCCGCTGCACGCGCCGGATTCGCCCGGTCTCATCGCAGTCTATGTGCTCGCGGAACGCGCCAAGGTTGCTGCCGATGGACAAGGCGTGCATGGCCCCGCGGTACACGCGGCAATCGCGGACGATGAGATCGAAATCGTATCCGGCCGCCGGCCAGCAGGCCGGATCCACGATGAGCAGATAGTCGGAAGGCTCGAGAGCTGCCAATTCCCGCCTAAACTCGTCGCGAGTCATGCATTTGGCAGGCAAGTGACTGCGCACGGGCAGGCTTGGTGGTTCGCCCTCTTCGTCGGCCCGCAGCACGACGATGCGGTCGCAATCGCTCTCTTCGGCCGAGCGGGCCAGCTCATCGAGCAACGAGCCTGTCCCGAAGGGCAGCCCGAGCAGCGACTGACCGTTGCCGTGGAGCAGCGGGACATGAGTGTCCAGCACCACCATGATCAGTTGGGCCGGAGCAGTTCGTACTCGTGGCCGCTGCCAGACTTCCTTGGCTCGCAGAAGTGACAGTTTCATATCACCCAATGGCGACGAATGCTGCTACTGGGGGACGGCTACGCCGGGCAGAGGCGCGGGAACGGCAGTCTCCTCCACCGGGGTTGGAGCCAGCCGCGTCGTTTTCTCACGCGGCTTCGGCGAGCTGGGCGGGGCAAAGTCTGCAGCGGGGCTGGGCCACCAATACAGGCTGGCGACGTCCTTGGCCGCGGAGGGATGTCCCCAGATGGCATCGCGGACCACCATGCGCGGCTCAACCGTCGAACCTCGGATCAGGATGGAGCGATCGATGACTGCCTCAGCCCCGATGCGGGCGCTGCGCCAGGTGCCGGTATGGCTCAGGATGCAGCCTTCGCCGACGACAGTCTCCGCGCCGAGTACCACCGGACCGATGAGTGTGGCGCCCTCCTTGACACGGCATTCGGGGCCGATCACGCACGGCCCGACCAGCCGCGCCGTTGGGGCGAGGCGAGCGCTCGAGTGAACCAGTGAGCCGGCGACCCGCCGATACCCGGCGTTCAGCCTGGCATGCTTTTGAACCTGGCGAATGGCCCAGGCCATGGCGCTGAGATAGCTCTTTCCGTTCAGGACCCGGACATAGCTGGTCAGGTCAATTTGGTGTGAGACGGCCTTGAGGCGGTTCTGGTACAACCGCGGGATCCACATCTCCTTGATGTCCTGGTAGGTGGTCGGCGGAATGTGTTCCAACGCCGGTCGCGAGATGATGTACACACCCGCGGGCTGCAGATGGTTCGGGCTTGGGACAGCCAGGTTCTTGCCGGCGATGACCGTCAGGCTCGCGCCTTCCTCGCGATGGGCCGCGAGCATTTCGCGCAGATTCACATCGGTGAGGACCGTGGCATCGACGGCCACAATCTCGCTGGCATTGGTTCGAGCGGCGGCATCCCGGATGCAGCCGGCGGTACCGCGCGGCATGGGATCCTCATGATAGTCGATGCTCACACCCAGTAGGGTCCCGTCGCCTAATTGCTCTCGGATGAGCGGCGTGTTCTGGTTGCCGCAGATACTGATCTGCGTGATGCCCGATCTGCGCAGCCAATCCACGATGAACCATACGACGGGCCGGCCCAGCAAGGGCAGCAGCGGCCGTGAGCAGATCTCGTCCAACACGCAACCACCCCACGATTGCGTGCCGGCCAGGATAATGCCGTGCGGCGAGGTCACATTCTTGTCCAGAACCATTGGCTTCCCCTCAGTTCTCCGAAATGCTGGATGTGGCGGTTTGATCTTCCCCTGACCGTTTGATCGGTCGCTCAAACCGTCGGCGGGATGAGCGTTGGATGGTTGCGGTTTTGGACGTGGACAGGACTTGCCGTTCATCTTCCTCAGCTCGAGACAGGATCTCCTGTTCGTCGTCCGGAGCGTTCGACACACTCTGCGTTGCTCTCGTGCCATGGCCGTTGTGATCCGTTCGCAGGCGCTTCCAATCGACGCGTCTGGTGAGTCCGTTCTCCAGGATCCTCTGGACGTCCGGCCAGACGCCCTTCTGCTGCCAGTACCGCAGCCGTCGCAGACAGGTCATGCCGCAGCCGCAGCCGAGTTCCAGCGGGAGTTCCTCCCACGGAATACCCGTTCGCAGCACGAAGATGATGCCCGTGAGGACTTCCCGGTCACCAATGGGTGGGCGACCGCCTTTCTGGCTGACAGGTCTTCTGGGGAGAAGGGGAGCAATGTGCTCCCACAGATGGTCGGGAATGAGTTGGGCCATGATGCTCTTTCCTGTCCAAGTGTGCTCGGCGCCCACAACGCTCGCGACGCGATTCGTCAGAGTTCCAATGCGAGCCGCAGCGGACGGTCCGGGCGGACTCCGTCCCCGTCGCCTACACCCATTCCGTGGCGTAAGGTCAAGAAGATAAAGTATTTACAATCCCGTCCGGCTATCGGAGGCCCTCAATCGAGCACTTCCACCCAAGCCGGATCAATTTCGAGTTCCGCGGACTGGCCCAGGACCTCCACACCGAGGTACACCCGGCACAGGTCCCGGCGGCGCACCACAACGCCTTCGACGCCGCTGAGGCTGCCACGGATAATTCGGCATCGCTGACCGCGACGCAGCCGCGGATACAGATCCACGGGCCGGCCGCTTTGTATCACTCGATAAATCTGTTGAAGTTCGCCCCTGAACCGCTCCTGGTCCACCACCTTGATGACCCGAGCCACGCGATGCGTTGTGAGAGTGACATACCTCTCGGTTTCCCCACCACACACAAACAGGTATGACGGAAACAAGGGTAGGTCCACACTGACTTTGCGGCCACCATGTTTGCGGATTGTGTGAACCAGCGGTAGGAAGTGATGGACTCCCAGCTTGGTCAGATCCGCGGCCAGGGCCTTCTCGTTGCGGGCCTTGGTATGCACCACCCACCACTCGCCGTCCGCGGACAAAACGGGACTGTCCGCGGCCTCGGCACCGTCGGGTGCCTCCGCGGGAAGTGATGCCGTTGCCACTCCCCCGACTTGGTTAGCGAGCTGAATCATCCCCGTCCTGCCCCAATTCCTGGTTCGTCCTCAGGCGAACCGGGCCTTGGGCCCCTTTCTATTCCCCGTAGCCTACCTGGCGTAGCAACTCACAGCCGGAAGGCGTTGCTTACCCCAAAGCAGCCGGGGCGGCGAGAGGAGCCGTCTCGGCTGGCTCGTTGTAACCGATATCCCGCTGACTACCGGTCCAGCCGTGTGGAGGGCGGCCGGTTATCAGAGGGCGTCTGCCGCTTCGCGACAGGCCGCGAGTGACCGTCTGGAATATCGGTAATTTCTACCCCTGTGCGTAGGTCTCAGGAGGCGCCAGGCGGATAAAGCTATTCTGTCCCCTATTCGGCGCTCCTTTAACCCGATTTACCTTCCCACTCCGTTGAGATGGGTCAAGCGAACTCGCTTGACGTCGTAGAGCATACAGTGATTACCTACCTCGGTCAAGTGTTTTGTCTGATCAATGTGGCGCGGAAGCCTTGGTTTTGCTTAGCCGGCGTCCGAAAAGAAATACTCAGAAATGCCCAGTATTTTAGGCTTCAATGAAGGTTTTTTTCAGGGCGAGAGGCTGTCAGATTCTGCAGCCGCCATGTGCCGTTCTCGAACATAACCTCGGGGACGGCATTCCGTCTGAAGTCAGGTTGTTCGGGAAGGATGCGAATGTTGCGTAAACGCAATAGCTGTCCTGGTTCAGCCTGAAATGGAGAACCAGCCTTCCTGAGTTACACCTGTCCGGGAGACCGTCTCCCGGCATCGAACGTTTCTCCCGATCCCGTTGCTCGCGGCTGTGCCGCGAG
>Ga0116180_1002033_pt1 | contig 16359 bp, 21 predicted proteins | sample AD_UKC073_MetaG_FD_89804 | JGI IMG/M metagenome (GOLD analysis project Ga0116180, IMG submission 89804) | Active sludge microbial communities of municipal wastewater-treating anaerobic digesters from USA - AD_UKC073_MetaG | ecosystem: Engineered > Bioreactor > Anaerobic > Digestate | place: USA...
AACTTGTACATCGATTTCTTAAAGAAGAATTTAAAATAGAATTCTTTTCATCTCTACTTGGACATGAGGTTATAAAATGCTCGATTAGTCAAGAAAATTTAAATTATTTTAAAGAAATAGAAGATATCCAAGAACATAGATCCTATAATGTTGATTTTGTAAAATATACTTATAACTTTTCACAATTACCAGCAATTCCTTGCATTCTTTACATACAAACCATTAAAGATGTTATAAAAATAATAGGGGATTTTTATGGATTCGATGAGAATGGAAATGAGATATGTAGTATAAAAAATAAAATAGGATCTATTGTTTCATTGAAACATGATAAATCTGATTATTTTATAGAATCTTTAGAATTTATTAGGGAAAACACAGAAAACTATTTTTCATATAAAAGAATATATGACTTCAGTGAGGAGTTGATTCTTTATAAGCTTTTAAAAGTTAATAATAATATTAATTCACAAGTATTAGAATTTTCAGATGGATATGTATTAGCAACATCACCTAATATAATGCCAAATAGAGGTCAAAGACTAGATGAACTTTTAGATGATTAATCACCAACAGTCCATATATCACGACCATCATCAGTCTTACCTTTGTGTTTCATCTTTAGTAGATTGATAGTATCAAGAACTTTATCTACCTCTTCTGGTGAAAGATTTCCTGCTATCTTTTCTAACTCTTCTGGAGAAAACATATTTAGAATCTCAGCAGAATCTATCATATTAATTATTTCATCATAATCTTTTTGAGTTAATAAATTTTCTCCACATTTAGGACATTCTTTACCAACGGATTTTTCATAGTCGGAAAATGGAATAGACATGTCTTCATAGTCACAATTAGTATTGTCACATTTAAGTCCATAAACATTAACTTCCATATTATTATATTTACCCTCAAATGATTTAAAGTTATTTAAATATTTCATATTATTTCTTTTTAAATTAAAACGATTTTTCCAAAATCTTAATTTGGTACCATCAAGTTGATCATCAGAGGGGTATCTTGAATTCTCAAATATTTTTAAATATTTCATTATTATTTATTCTTTTTATAATTATTTAATTTATTTAAAAGTCGTTCAGATTCACTTGTACTATTCCCAACCTTACTAAAAATATCACTAATTACTTCTGTTGGATCTTCTCCTTCAACAACTCTATGCATCATTTCCTTATAAAGAGGATCCTTTTTATCAATTAACTCTTGTAACTCAATTTTTAAAGCATTAAATATTGACCAATATCTACCTTCAGAGTCAGATGATAATCCTGAAACAACAATTTTTGAAAATTGTTTTTCCAGTCTAGTATCTTTACCAAAAATCTCTTCAGATCTTGATAATGGTTCATCATCATAATCATCATTAAATTTTTCAAATAGTTTTAAAACTTAATAAACAAACTAAATTTTCTGTATATATTAATAATATAAAACTATTATTTAAAATGTCAAAACTCACTATACAATTAAATCGTGATAAATTCGAGGACTTTCTAACAAAGTTAGAGGACTTATCTAAAATAAGTGATACAATTAAATTAAAAATAGATTCGGAAAATATTCTAATGTATTCTATTGTTGGAGAAACAATACTTTTAGCATTTAAAAGTTATCTAATAGATACTAAAGACTATTTTGAAATGAAAGATGAATTAGAAAATACACTCGATATGATCATTTCTGGTGCTAAAAGATTTGTTAAAAATCTTGGATTTATTAAAACATCATCTGATAAAATCGTAATGAATATTGATTATCGTGAAAATGATGATGATGATTCTTCAATAGTTCGTTTTACACAAATTAAAAATGGTAAGTTAAAAATTGGCCTTCAAGGAGGCGAATCTTCTGAAATTAGAGATATTCCAAAAGGAGTTCTATCAAAAAGAGTTGATATTAAAAATAGTAAATGGTCTTTTAAAATTGATAAATCAGAATTTCAAGATATTAAGAAGTTATCATCAATTAATTCAGATGGTAAAGTAATACATTTAAATGTTGAAGATAAAAAAGTTGTTTTATCTGAATTATCCACTTGGGAATTTCAAGTAGATGAAGTGGATTTAACAGACAGACATTTAATGTTTAATAAAACATTTCTCCCATCTATAAATGATAATTCTGATAAAATTGAATTTTATGTTTTTGATACATTCATTTTAACAAAAGATGAAACAAGTCACTTAATGATTAGTTTTGAACAAGATTTTACAAACGAAGAGGATTAATTTAAAATTTTCGAAACTCCTCTTCAATTAAACTACCTTTTATGGAGTTCAAAAATCTTTTAGTTATACATAAATTATCAATATCTCCTATTATTTCTGGATCTATGTTATTATTAAATCCATAAAAAACACTAATCTTGTGGTCTATACAAGGGTAAAACCTATGTGTGTGTGAGTATGCAAGATAGGACTTTATAACTTCATCATCATAATAATCATTACCGTTCCAATTTTCATAAAGAGTTTTTTTATTCTTGTTTGTTATTTTCCTAACTTTTCTTTTATATATTTTCCAATCTGATAATAATGAATCAGGTATAATTTGATTATTATATATCTTAGTTTTAATTATTCTGTCATATATTTCAGAGACTTGAGAAACATTTTCAAATCCATATTTTTCTAAACAAGTATCCTTTTTCTTCTTTTGGATTTCATCTATTTTATTCATAAAGTTAATTTTCCAATCTTTAGTTTTAAAAATAGAATCAACTCCGTATTTTTCTAAAAACGAAGATTTTATTTTACTAATAATCATTTCTTTATTCTCTTGAATTTTATTTTTAAATTCATCAGTTTTTGAGTATGAATCAAATCCCCAGTTTTTTATTAACGTTAATTTGGATTTATTTTTAAATTCATCAGAAGACATCCATATCCTATTTGAATCTATAATTTCTGGTCTCATTAATGGATTTGTAAATCCATACTTTTCCAAGCAAGTTTTTTTAGTTTTTTCTCTAAAATCTTTTAACATATTTGGATTTTTAACTCCATATTTTTCTAAACAAGTTTTGTTATATTTTTCCTTAAAGACATCAGTTTCGGAAAAAGACTTTACACCAAACAATTTTAGATTAGTCATTTCTTTCTTTTTATTTTTACAACCAAAACAAGAATAAAAATTATAACCACCTCTTTCAAAATTTTTATAATATTTTGCTAGTGTAATAGACTTTTCACAACTACACAAGTCACAAATAGCAGTTATTCTAACCGTTGAATTTTTTGGAATGTCTTTAATAATTACTTCTAATAGTTTTTTATCTGAAAACCCACCAATATGTATATCATAACCCAATAACTTATAGTGTGATATGTTTCTTGAATTTACGGAGACTAAAACATTTTTTTCTTTTATCATATAAAAACTAATTAATTTTATTATATATAAAATTAACATATGTTCCTTTAAGGATATATTTAAAAAATAATTAAAAAATTGACTAAAGAAGATAAACTCAAAAAAATTGAGTCATTAAAAAATAAAGCCAGCGAGTTGAAAAGGGAAAGTGATTACTACAATGCCTTACAGCTCGCTCTTTTTTGACCCCCTCAATTTATTTGAGGGGGTATTGACTAAAACTTATATTAAATGGTTCGTATGGTGCATTTGCGACGCAATATTTCATACTATTTAACCAACACGTTGCTGGTACAATTACTGCACAGGGTCGTGATTTAACAAAAACTATGCATGCAGTAAATGAGAAATACTGGTATTCTCATTGGCACATAGATTATGAATTACATGCCAGATTAGGTGTGAAAAATGTTACTCCAATTATTAAAAAGAATGGAGAAGAAGTAAGTATTTATGCAGATACTGATTCATTATTTGTATCATTTGAACCTGCAATTCAACATTGTGAATGGCAAAATCTATTCTTAAAAAATATAGATAAAGTAGATACAACATTTGTAATATTAGAGTATAGACAAGAAACCAAAACCGACAATATTAACTGTTTAGGTATTTTTAAAAAACCGGATGAATTAAAAGATTTTTTGAAAAATAACAAAGTAGATCATTTAATTATTGATGGTTATTTTGTTAAAGATAGATCATTTAATTCTCCTGAATTGCAAGATTTATTAAAAAATAATGTAATAAGATGGAATTGGTTTAATGAATTAGATTTTATTCATGGAATTGATGGATTTAGATTTGGTGGATACTTTAAAAACTGTCTTGAAGAGTATGCTGAGAGTTTCGGGGTTAAAAATCGAGAGGATTTTGAATTGGAGAGAATTTCTGAATCTATTCTGAATTTTTCTAAAAAGAAATATATACAAAATATTGTTTATGAAGATGGTATTCCCTTCGATAGATTGACATATATTTTCCCTAAAGGAGTTGAACTTGTTAGATCATCAACACCACTTTTTGCAAGAGAGAAAATTATACAGATTGTTAAATATTTATTTGAACATCCAGATAATTTTAATATTAAAGACTTACTTAAATTGGTTAAGAATTTAAGAAAAGAATTTGAATTAGCTGATATTGATGATATATCAATGCAATCATCTTGCTCTAACTATGAAACAAAGGTTTTAGAAGATAAAGATAGATTAAGTTTTGTATCTGGTGCTCACTTTGCGGTTAAATCAGCAGCTTACTATAATTTTCTTTTAAATCAAAATAAAGAATTACAATCAAAGTATGAATTTATTAAATCCGGAACAAAAATTAAGTATTATCACTGTAATAATAAAAAAATAAATGAAATATTTGCATTTATTAGAGGATCATATCCTATTGAATTCGCACCTGAAGTTGATTATGATTTACAATTTTTCAAAACAATTATAAGTCCTATTAACTCAATTATTACTCCACTTGGAATGCCAGAAATAACTAAAAGATTGAGTGTTATTTTAGACATATTCAACGGATTTTAAACACTTTCCCATCTATTACCTTTTTTGATAGATTATCCTTTTTCCAAAGAGGTGATAATGAAATAAACAATATATAATTCATGTTCAAAAATCATGAATTATATAAATTTTATGAAATCTATATTGATAATAAAAGAATATCAAATGGTGCTAAAAAACTAATGAAAATGTCTGAATCCTCATTTGAAGATTTCAAATTCCAATATAAATATGGATTAGATTTTAAAATTAGAATTGATGAGATGGTTAAAAGTGAAATTAGAGATAATAAAATAGATGATATTTTAGATGATGATTTTTTTAGATGAAATAAATGCTTCTGGTGAAGTTGTAAAATTTTGGAAAGGATTTGACATAGAACGTGTTTTAGATCACCCAAAAGACGGTAAAAACGGGATTATGATAGTTTTAATAGATTCGATAGATGCGATAAAAAGAGATATGAAGATAAATTCAATATTTGGAGATACTAAATTTGAAGATTTTGATAATATTTTAGAAAATTTAGATAACAACTACCTGATGTTATATCAATCTAAGGGAGAAGATGATTTAATTATTAAAATATTAAAAGATAAATTTACCAAATCTTATCAAGTATGGCAACCAATTGCTGGTATAGATAGAAAACACATATAATCTATAAAATATATACTATATGAAACATCTAATGAGATATGAGGGATATACTTCTAATGAAAGAATGGATGATATTTTAGACAAAATATCAAAATATGGTATTATATCATTAACACCTTTAGAAAAAGAGTTTTTAGATTCTCATAAAGCTGGAGTTGAAAAAGAAACACATGATAAGATGTCAAACGAAGAATCTGAAACAATTTTTGAAGATGATTATTTCAAATTTGAATTTGAAACTTGGGAGGATTATGACAATGAACAACACTATATTGGAACTTTATATGTTCCGGATTTAGAATCTGGTGGTAAAATAATTGAAGGATGTTTAGAAGGAAGAATTATAAAATTCGAAAATGGAAGCATATCTCCCGATTTTTATAGTAAAGAGGGATATGATATATTTGAATTTTGTGGTGGTTTAGAATATGAATTAGATTCTTTTATAGATTATGTAATTGCTCAAATAGAGGAAAAATATAAATATGAAGATTAATATATAATAAAAAATATCGTAAAATATGAAATTAAAAAAATATAATCAATATATCAAAGAAGATATTCAATCAGTTGATGATATTGAAAATAACTCAAATAGACCAGTAGGTAGAAGATCAGGATCTCCATCTCCGGACTTTTCTAAACCTAAAGGTATTTTTGCTGATGATGAAAATGAAATCACTGGAGAACTAGATGGTGAAAGAAAAGTTGGTCAGGATGAATTTGAGGAGGAAGAAGGACATGAATATGAAGGAACTAAATTAATGAAAGAATTATCTCAAAAACTAGGAACAGAAGTCGTTAATAATTCTATCGAATATAATGGTAAGAAGATAAATTTCTTTTCAGAAACAGATTCATTTCATATTGATAAAAAGAAATTTAAAACAATAGATGAAGTTTTGGAATATCTAGGTAAAAACTAAACAAAAAGACTCAAAATTATCAAATAATTTTGAGTCTTTTTTGTTTTAGTCATAAAATGGAGAAATCATATTATAATATATAATTAAGAGAAGAAGATAACTTTTTAACATTATGAATATTATAGAAGTTGTCAAGTTTATTAGAAAGTCAAAAGACCACCATTTTATATCGGTAGATAAAGAAATTTGGGAAAAATGGTCAATAGTAATAAGATTATTTGTTAGATTAAATAAGAATTATGTTCCTTGTGTAATTTATAGAAAAAAGTATAAATTTCTTGAAAATATTGTTGTCGTTGGTCTTAAATGGAATGGTAAAAATGTTAAAAGGAGAACAAGTGGTTTTGCTAAAGAATATTTAAAGGATAATGATAAAGCCAAATGTATCTATTGTGAAAAATATCTAACAGAATCTAATGCAACAACTGATCATATTATACCAATATCAAAGGGTGGTAATAATTGTCAAATTAATTTAGTTGTTGTGTGTTTTGATTGTAATAACGAAAGAGGAGATTTAAAGTTTAAAGATTATTTAAGAATCAAAAATATAAAATATAAAAATACTAGAGTACCGTATATTTAAAAGTCGTGATTTTTAAATTCTTTTAAATAATCTTTTTCAGGTTTAGTTTTTCTTTTGTTTAATTTTTTAGGTAAATATTTCAAATCATATAAATCCTCTGAAAAAAAATTATAAATATTTAATTTTTTAAAAGCACCTGGAACCAATTCATTTAATTTATTTAAATCTTTAACTTTTGAAATTCGATAAAGTAACTCATGTGGATCCCCACTTTTCTTTTTAGAAACAATATCTTCAAATAACTTTTTCCATAAAAAGACTTTACCACCTTCTTTTATTTTTTCCTCAGACTTATTAAAACCAGCATCATCATTATCAAAAAAATATTGTAACTCTAAATTATTATTTTCAAGGAATCTTAAATCAGTATTTACTCCAACTATTCCAATAGAGTTTGGATAAAATATTGAGTCTAAATACCCCTCAAAAACAGTTATCGTATTTTCAAAATCAATATTCAATATATTAAAGAAATATGATAGTTTGTTATAGATAACCGATTTTTGAATATCTAATTCAACATCATCACCATGAATCCACTTATAGATAGATTCCCAATTATAAATAACAAAAAATCTTCTACGACCTTCTTTTAGATTACGAACTTGAAGACCTAGCACTTTATCACCTCTTCTATTTAAGAATATAATAACATGTTCAAATCCCTCATCGCCTTTTGCAAATTTAGCTTGATAAATATTCTTATGTAATTCTTTGGGAATTCCCCTTCCTATTAAATATTTAAAAACTCCACTCTTTTCACTCACTGGTGCAAAATCAAATATAGGTGTAGTCTTTTTAACATTGAATAATTCTTCTAAGTCTTTCATATCGATTAAGTCATCGACTTTAAAATCATTAAAGTCTGTATCATAATCTGAATAATCAACAACCGAGTCTAGATATTCAATTAGTTCAAGCTTTTTCTGAGGATCAATAGCCTCATTAAAATCACGAGACATTTTATCAAAAGAAGTTTTCTTATCACATCTAAAACAGATGAATAATAATTTATTAAAATATAGATTACCTCTCTTTTTATGTTGAGATCGACCTTCTTTACAATATGGGCATCGCATATTTATACGATCCTCATATGTATTTACTTTTCTAAATATCGGTGATGAGAACTCTTTATCTAATATATTTTGAATAATACTTTGTATATAAACTTTATCCATATGTCATGATATTATATTTAAACGAATTGTTTTTAGTTTAGAAAATTTGTATATTTGAAAATTAAATTATACAGTATGAATATTCATGGTAAAATGATATACAGTATCAAAGTTGATGGTATGAAATCATAGAGTGATGATGTGAATGTAGGTGTCTATGGTATATTCACGTCAAATAGTGGAACTGGTAGGTGGAAATATTATTTGATATCATATAAAACATCACCAAATGGTGATCTTCGACTTACACATGAATGGCATTCATTTCCGATGGAAGCAACATATGATACGATACAAAAACACGCTAAAGAAGTTCAATCCGTTGAGGATGGTAGAAGAATGTGTGATGAATATAAGGATAAATGGGTAAGTGGATCTAATGATACCTTACAACATAAAAGGGAGGAAAAGCTAAATGAGATACTTGATAAGTAATTAAGTATTCTTCCACTTATACCACATCTTGTATATCTCTGTATCTTTAAATACATCCTCTACAAAAGATTGAGAAAGACATGTTAAATTAAAAATAATATCATTACCTAATTTATCTAAACTATTTTTATCAATAAAAATATCTAGTAATTCAGGATCAAATTTTAACATAGAGGACTTAAACATAGAATATTTTTCATAATTTTTAAGACCTCTTTCTTGGGGTAAAATAGGCATACCATCTCTTTGATTTGGTCTACTTGGATAAGCATAAAGTAAATATTTAATAACTCCTTCTAAGTTTGTTGGTGTCTGCCAAACTTTATAAATTGACATAGCATCATTTAATTTACTTCTATCTATAGTAAATTCTTTCTCTATTAAATAATTCTTTATCTTATCAGTATCTACTTCTACATCTTTCAATTTATCAAGAATAATATCTTGTATTTTAATACCATCTACTTTTTCATCCCTGAAGTGATATTCTCTAGTTATTGGATCGAGTATAACAAATTTATTTAATGTTTTTATTTCGTCACCATCAAAATTAAGAGTAACTAAAGATTTTTTTGCAAAATCTGCTACAATATAATCTTCATCTCCAACAGAATTAATAAAAATTGAAATAGAATCATTGGTTGGAATATAATCACCCATAATTTCCGAGTGTATGACATCATCTAAATAATATGTTTGATCAAACCATTCAGAATAAGCAGTTTCCTCATTTGGACTAGCGTAAATGCTTAAATATTCTAAATATATTGCGGAGTCTACATGTACATAATCGTCAGCATTTTCACAATAAACGGCGTCTTCTCTGTTAATGTGTTCTCCATGATACTCAGACCAAACAGTATCATCATCACCGGTATATGTTCCATCAGTATTTTGTAATTTATAAAGTCCTTCTTTTGGCCAAATATCGTCGTTTGTTAGTTTAAAATTGACATGATCAAAAATATAAAAATTATCCATATATGGATACTTATCATATACTTCACTTATTAACTGAATCGTAGTTCTCTTCCAATTTTTAGATATATCAGACCATCCTTTTGATGATGCATATTTTCTAAAAACTTCAACATCATAGTCATTTATTGTATATACTCTATCCATTATAAATTCACCTTTGATATCTTTCCAAATAAGAGCTCTTCCTGAAACTTTAGTTTTAGATTGGTCAGAATACATTATTAATAGGTTACAAACCTCTGGATTTTTAACATAAATATCCAAAAAGTCCTGACTTGTACCATGTCTCATACAAGAATTTCCCAATTGTCCTTTTACTTCTGAATAATTTGTCACTAAATACCATTTTCTGATGTCTTCGCCCGATACTAAATCCATCTTTTGGTCAAGATTAAAATCAAAATCAAAAGTGGCTTTATAAGCATTTGAGAATTTCTCGATTGTTGCATCAGATGTTGATATATTATTATCCTTGAAAATCTTTTTAGAAAATTTACCAACCTTTACTTCACCTCTTCGATCATTCCATAGTGAATTTTTATTATCATATTGCCAAATATATTCAACCCAAGATTTTAAATCGTCAAAGTTTTCAGGATTTGGATGACTACCAGGATCATCATATTTTCTTTTAACTCTATTAACTTGAATAAATGATAACATGTCATTTTTTTCAGTCATATCAATAAGTGTTACATCAGATGACATTTGATTTGAATTTTCGGAGAATCGAATAGCACTTGCTAGTCTAGCAACATCTGGATCTTTACTAGATGTTTCTATTTTATAGAAAAAATCTCTAAGTCTTTTAGAATAAAATATTGGTAGACTTAACTTTGATTCAGATTCAAAGATATATTCAAGGAAACTTTTTAACATAATAGTATATATAAAAAAATAACCTTATATTTGTGTCGTGAAAAATTATATTGTATATAAAGAGAAGTATTTTTTAGGTGATATCCACGGAGAGTGGAGTGTCATTCTAAACCACTTGCGTAAAGTTAGTGACTTCGATTTAGAAGAAAAAAGAAACATCTGTTATATTCAAGTTGGTGACTTTGGAATTGGCTATAATAAAGTAGAGATAGAGATTAGAAAACTTCTAGTTCTTAATGAAGAGTTAGCAACAAGAGAAAGTGATTTGTTTATTATACGCGGTAATCACGATGATCCAGAATGGTTTCAAAGTGATAAATATGACACTTATAAAGAACAATTAACTAATATTTTCTTTGTTCCAGATTATACTGTTCTTAATATTGACTGGGAGAATATACTTTTTGTTGGTGGTGCTGTGAGTATTGATCGAAATTACAATAAAATGTATGGTGGTAAATACTGGGAAGATGAAATTGTTAAATTTGACTTTGAAATTGTTAAAGAATTGAGAGATATCGATAGAATGATTTGTCACACAAGTCCAGATTTTGTTGAACCCCTAACATTTAATAATCTTGTTTATAACTATGCTAAGAATGATGATTTACTTCTAGGTGATTTAACAACTGAAAGAGAAAATATGACAAAATTGGTAACCGAAGTTATGAATAATAACAAATTAAAAGGTTTCTATTACGGACATTTTCATAGAAATTATAAATTCTATCATAATGATTGTGAATTCATTTGTTTAGATGTTAATACATTCAGAAATGTGTAACTAAAAACCCACTCATTTGAGTGGGTTTTTTTATTTTCAATCAGATTTTATTTTAATCTGATAAGGTTTTACTTTCTTAACTTCCGGTCCCTGTATTTTTGGATATGAGGCTTTTGGACCTCCAATTAATTCATTATTGATATTATTTTTTAAAAAGTTATAAACTTGTTCTAAATTCTCGTTAGCAACCGATATATGATCAGATGCCCAATCGTGATCATTTAATACTGAATCAATTTTAGACTTATCCATTTGAAGTAATTTATCAATCATATCTTTCATTGTTTCCAAATTACCAAAGAACATATAGTTATTTTGTTCTTTTAAATTTTCTAAAGCACTATCCATATTGCAAGTTTTACACATATCAGATAATTCATAATCAGAACAGCTCTCAAGTTCTTCAATTGTATAACCACAATTACAAAGAATATCACACATTTGTTCTCTAGACATAGATTCTTCGTGTGATTCAAACCTTTTCAAATATTTCATTTTTTTGTTTTAGTTTTTTTCTTCCTACTTTTTAAGCTTTTTTTGAAATCTTCTGTCCATTCTTTAGATTTCTTTGAAATATAATCTGTTGCCATTCTATGAGTATGAGCAACTGGATCATTATCGGATACATTACTTGGAAACAATCTAGATCCTTGATTATTAAAAGAGCTAAAAGACATTACTGAGCTTGCCATTCCTGGAGCCTGAATAGAATCGGTTGCTTCATATTTTTCTTCTCCTTGTCTGAATTTAGTTATTTCTCCACCTTTTATTCTTCTATCAGTTGTTTTATGTAATGATAGTTTTAATTCGTGACTAAGATCGTTAGATAATGCTGATTTTTCTTTAAAATATTTTCTAACATGATCAACATTTTTTGGATCATCATCGGAAAATCCAATAGATACTGACTTTGCTCCAATATTTTTACCAAAATTATTACATTTTTCTATAAATTTATCAAGTGCCATTTCTTTGGCTTTTTCTGGATTAGATGCTGATGCCTCACCAAATTTACTGGCGAATGTTTGAGAACTAACACCATAAAAATCACAATGATCCAAGTAAGCTTGAATTAATTTTGTCTTTGAAACAGGTCCTTTTGGAATTCTATCAAAATCAGAATCTTTTCCAAATAAATAGACGTGTTTTAGACAATTATTATAGAGTAAATATTGTTCATCCTCAGACAAAATATCATCTATAATATATTCAATAGCTTTTTTTATAGTTTCTGGCTCATGTCCGCGAGCTGTTATTATTGAAAATATAGCTCCTTCTTTTAAGCAGTTTATGAATTTATCCCAAGATGGTCCAAAATCTTTTTTAGATACCGCAACTTTAACATCATCGATAAAGGCATTTGATCCTCTAGGTCCGGTATCTCTAAATCCGGAAAATCCTATGATTGGATCATTATTTCTCAATCTATAATTATCTATATCATTTCTAAGTGTTGCAAATTCAGAGGTTGATACCTCAACAGGTATCCATTTATCTCCTTCTTTTTTATCCATTAATATAGTTGTTGACATGTGAAGAATATTATCATCCCAATCAAATGCGAAATAATGTAATTCCAGCCCATTAACAGATTCTTTGAAAATGTTAAATTTTAAAATCATTTATTATTTTCTTTTTTTAAGAAAAGATTGAAAAGATTCTAGTTTACCTTCTTCTTCCTCTTCTTCCATATCATCATCCGCATCACTTTCATCATCAAAATCTTCTTCCTCTTCTCCATCAAAAGACTCGCTACCATCATCAGATTCCTCTCCGTCAAAATCATCAAACCCCTGAACCTCATCATCATCTGATTGCTCACCAGATTGTACTTCAAATTCTTCGATAGTTTCTTCGTCTTTTATAGCACTAACAGTAATAAGACCATCAGTTTCTTCAATAACGATTTCAAACCCGTTTATTTCTATTGTAGTTTTCATATTATTTTCTATTTTTTTTTATATATTATTTATTGGAAATGAATTTTTATCAATTTATTTCCTACTTAATCTATATATTAGATTAAGTTCAAACCCATTAGATAATCGATAGTAATTATCTCCTAGTCTAGTACCAGTTGAGCTAAATAAAAAAGAATATGTAAGTTTCTTCGATATATGATTGTGTATACCTGCTTTTAACATTAATCCAATTTTAGATGATTTTTCATTTAAATAATAAGAATAAACTGGACCAACTTCAACAACAAATGTTTGATGATTTGTAGCAGCTTGAGTGAATAAAACAGGAATCTCAATAAAAGAATATGTATTTTTAACCATATAAATGTCATTTAAGTTACTACTAGGACTGGGATCATAAACTATTTTTTGAGAAGATGTTGATTTTAAAATAGAAACTTTTACACCATATTGTCTAGATTGATAATATGAGAATCTATCTCTTTTAAAAAAAGTTCCACTTATACCATAACTGGATGAACTATTAAATAATTTAGATTCATTTCTAAAATTTGTAAAAGATGTATTTTTATCAACTATAACGGAATTTCCATAAAAATAAGTTGGAGCAAGATGAAAACTTATTTTCTGTGAAAATAAAATAGAAGGTATTAATGTTAGTAAAATTAGTATAAACCTTTTCATAGATTTAACAAAGCTTTATGTATATATTACTTATATAATAAACTTAAAGCCTTATTCCTTCTATAATAAGAAAAAAATGATATATGGATTTTAGAAAATATGCTACTAAACACCACAATATAAATAGTCTTTATTTTGATGACTATTTTAATAAAATATCTAATAAAACTAGCCAATTTATTGATGATGGATTTTCAACATCAATGTTTGATGTTTTTAATAAAATGTTAAATGATAGAATTATTTTTCTAAACACAGAGTTGGAATCTGGAGTTTGTAATTTAATTAAAGCTCAGTTATTATATCTTGAAAATACATCAAATGATGATATATCGATTTATATCGATTCACCTGGTGGTTCTGTTTATAGTGGTTTAGGTCTATTAGATGTGATGGAATATATTAAACCGGATATTGAAACAATAAATACTGGATTAGCAGCATCAATGGCTGCTATAATATTATGTTCAGGAACAAGGGGGAAAAGGAAAGCTCTTAAAAGAAGCAGGACAATGATACATCAACCACTTGGTTATGGTGGATGGGTTCAACAAGCATCAGATATGGAAATTGAAGCACGTGAAATAAATGAACTTAAAAAAGAGCTATATGAAATAATATCAGATAGAACAGGACAAAAGTATGATAAAGTTTATAAAGATGGTGATAGAGATTATTGGATGACTGCTAAATCCGCTTTAGATTATGGTATGATTGATAGTATTATTACTAAGAAAAAAAAGAAAAAATAAGAAGATTTTTCGTATATTTGATATATTAATAATAAGATGATGAAAAATCTTCTAAAACAAAATAAATCCTATAGATTACTCTTCAGAGATGAAGATGGTGATCATATATTAGAGTGTAAATTATCAGAGTATGGGTGGTCTTTACATAGAGAAATTATATATTATGACTTTATTGTTTTAAAATCAGATAGCGATAAATATAGACAAGGTGGTAGAATGATTTTAGGACTTAATTTTAATGAACAAGATAATAGTTTTTACTTTTTCCCTTATTATAATGAAATAGATTCTAAATATTGTATTATGACTATGGATAGGAAAACTTATAAATCTTATATCAAACTTTTAAAATAAAAAAAACCTCTGATAAATCAGAGGTTTTTTTTATTCACCTTGTTTGGGTTGTTTTGGCTTAGAAGGTCTTCTTCTTTTTGGTTTAGGCTTAGACTGTTGATTTACATCTGGGTTAGGTTTTCTAACTTTAGATTTAATTTCCTTAGCAGTTTTCGATTCCTCAACCTTAGGAGTCTCAGTTACTATCTCTTTTTTATCAGATTCAACAATAACTGGCGTATCTGTTTCAACTTTTACAACTGGCTCGTTAGTAAAAGTTGGTGTTTCCTCAACTATTACAACTGGCTCTTCAACTTTGGTCTTTGTTACTGGTGTGTTGATTACTGGCATAGTTGATTCTTCAGTAAAACCTTTAAATAGACTTTTAATGAATTTAATAAATTTCATAAATTTTATTATTTTTTAATATATATACTCATATATCATGTCCCTTTTGTAAAAAACCTTAAAAAACTTAAAACACTTTTGGATATATAACATATAATGAAGTTTCGTTATGAACCACTCACCGAAGAATTAGTTGTATCTGATGCAACAAGGGTTGAATATCATCAAATGAATATTTGGCTAACACGACATGTTAAAGGTTATAGATATATGCCTGCTTTCAAACTGGGTGTGTGGAATGGTCAGAATTCGTATTTTAGAAATGGTAGAATAAATCTTGGACTTTGGAAAGAATGTTATAAAGGTTGTAAAGAAATAGAAGTACCATTTGTTATAGAAAATAAAGAAGATTTTCCAGTTAACAGAGATATTACTCTTGATAAAGTTAAAGACTTTTGTAAAGAATTTTTTAAAGATCACAAAGTTAAAAATAAAAAAGGTGAGTGGATTCAATTTGATCCATATGATCATCAAATAGATGCCGCTTATAAAATACTTAAAAATAGATTTTGTATGGCAGAGGTTGCAACTTCTGGTGGTAAATCATTGATTATATCAATAGTTATATTTTACACTTTAAAGAATCTAAAATCAGATGCTAAATTTCTTTTGATAGTACCATCAATTACACTTGTAACTCAATTCTATGATAATATAATAGAATATAACCATGGAGTTAATAACTTAGAAGAAATTAGAAATAAAAAAATAGAATCGTTATTAACAGATAAAGATTATACCTCTTGTGATATAAGAATAGAAGAGGTTATGTCTGATAAACCACGTAAATATTCTGGAACTGAAAATCCAAATATTTATATTGGTACTTATCAATCATTAGAAAAATGGCCTAAACAATTTTTTCAACAATTTCACACGGTGGCGTGTGATGAAGCACACGGAGCTAAAGCAAAAACT
>Ga0116180_1002041_pt1 | contig 16325 bp, 15 predicted proteins | sample AD_UKC073_MetaG_FD_89804 | JGI IMG/M metagenome (GOLD analysis project Ga0116180, IMG submission 89804) | Active sludge microbial communities of municipal wastewater-treating anaerobic digesters from USA - AD_UKC073_MetaG | ecosystem: Engineered > Bioreactor > Anaerobic > Digestate | place: USA...
ACGCGACGGTGGACATGGTCATGACGCGCCCGGCGCCCTTGCCGGTCTCGTGGACCGGGGCGACCTCGATGAGGTGCTTACTCACTGGTGGTGATCTCTCTGTCGGTGGATTTTGTTCCAACTATTGGTAGATACGGTCATAGTCTGCACAGTGCCCCGCGTCCGTCTGGACGCGGGGCACGTTAAGGATCCGTTATCGCCGGGTCTTCTCGTTGTCGCGGGTGCCGATCGGGTCCCAGCCGCGGCCCTTGACCGTCTGCGAGTGCTGCGGGACGACGTCGCGCGAGCGGTAGACGATGTAGGGCCGGAACAGGTAGTGCAGCGGCGCGGAGAACGCGTGGACGAGGCGCGTGAACGGGATCATCGCGATCAGCAGCAGCGCGATCACGATGTGCGCCTGGAACTGCCAGGTGGCCTCCCCCATCGCCTCGACGTTCGGCTGGAACACGAACAGCGAGCGGAACCAGATGGACACCGTCTCGCGGTAGTTGTGCTCCTCGCCCGTCGGGGTCTTGTCTCCGGTCAGCGTCGCGACCATGCCGAGGCCGACGGCGAGCGCCAGGAACAGGTACATGACCTTGTCGTTGACCGTCGTCGCGCGGAAGACGGCGGTCTGGGTGCGGCGCCGGTAGATCAGCAGACCGAGGCCGACGACGAGCGCGATGCCCGCGAGGCCGCCGCCGTAGAAGGCGCCCATGTGGTACATGTGCTGGTCCAGCCCCACCCAGTCGGTGAGCGCCTTCGGGATGATCAGGCCGACGACGTGGCCCAGGAACACGGCCAGCAGCGCGAAGTGGAACAGCGGGGAGGCGAACTTCAGCAGCTTGGACTCGTACAGCTGCGACGACCGCGTCGTCCAGCCGAACTGGTCGTAGCGGTAGCGCCAGAACAGCCCGCCGAAGAAGACCAGCGCCACGATGTAGGGGAAGACGCCCCAGAGGAAGGTTTCCATGTCAGCCTCCTTGCCTGGCCCCGGCCAGCTCTTGGCCGGCCGCCGGGAACGGGGTGGTGTTGATGAAGGGCTCGAGCCCGACGAGCTCGCTGGGCCGCGTGCCGAGCAGCTCCTGCACCTCGGCCCTGGTCTGCGGGGACGGGCCGCCGAGCGTGTCGCAGATCGCGGCGACGACGCCCGCGTGCGGCAGCTTGTCCTTGACCAGGCCGAGCCGCAGCAGCTCCAGCGAGGCGCGGTAAGTGTTGAGCAGCGCGACGCCGAGCGCAGGGGCGCCGTTGGCGGCGAACTCCAGCACCATCGGCAGGTAATCGGGCAGCTCGCCGTCGAGGTCGACCAACAGGCCGGAGTCGCGGTAGGTCTGCTTGATGGCGGCCAGCACCTCGCCCCGGCGGCGGGTGTCGCCGTCGGTCCAGTAGGTGAGGTGCATCGCGTGCCGGCGCGACAGGTCGAACTCCTGCACGTGCCAGGCCTGCGCCTCCATCGGGGCCATCGACCGCAGGTGCGCAAGGACCGGCTCGAAGGGGGCCAGCGCGTCGGCCTCGACCAACGCCGCCTCGACAAGCGGCAGCCGACCGAGCGTCTCGTCGTCGGGATAGGAGAGCACGACGGCGGCCGCGGCGTAGAGCACGCGGTCGCGGCGCGGCGGCGGGGCGGGCAGCTTCACGGCGTCCCCGCCTTCTCCCGCGCTTCCTCGTCGCGCTTGGCCTTGACGGCGGCGAACGACTCGATCGCGACGGGCACCAGCCGGCCCGACGACTCGCCCAGCGCGCCGGACGCGCTCGGGTCGTCGTCGAAGTTCACCGAGCAGGCCATCTCCTCGAGGTTGTGCGCCTGCTCGCGGTGCGCCTTGGGGATGACGTAGCGCTCGCTGTACTTGGCGATCGCCAGCAGCCGGTACATCTGCTCCATGGCCCCGCCCGTCATGCCGACGGCGGTGGCCAGGTCCTCGTCGCGCTCGCGGCCGAGCGTCACGTCGCGCATGTAGGAGCGCATCGCGGCCAGCTTCTGCAGCACGAGCCGCACCGGCTCGACGTCGCCCGCGGTGAACAGCTCGGCCAGGTACTCCAGCGGGATGCGCAGCGCGTCGATGGCGCCGAACAGGTTGCCTCCCGCCTCGGCGTCGTGTCCCTGGGACTGGAGCAGGTCCACCACCGGCGACAGCGGCGGGATGTACCAGACCATCGGCATGGTGCGGTACTCCGGGTGCAGCGGCAGCGCCACCTTGAAGTGCTTGATCAGGGCGTACACCGGCGACTTCGCCGCGGCGTCCAGCCAGTCCGACGGGATGCCGTTGGCCTTGGCGTCGGCGATGACCTGCGGGTCGGTGGGGTCGAGCATGAGGTCGAGCTGGGCCTCGTAGAGGTCCTTGTCGTCGGCCATCGCGGCCTGCGTCACCTTGTCGGGGTCGTACAGGATGACGCCGAGGTAGCGCAGCCGGCCGACGCAGGTCTCGGAGCACACCGTCGGGATGCCGACCTCGAGGCGCGGGTAGCAGAAGTGGCACTTCTCGGCCTTGCCCGTGCGGTGGTTGAAGTAGATCTTCTTGTACGGGCAGCCCGTGATGCACTGCCGCCAGCCGCGGCACTTGTCCTGGTCGACCAGGACGATGCCGTCCTCGGAGCGCTTGTAGATCGCGCCCGAGGGGCACGACGCCATGCAGGACGGGTTGAGGCAGTGCTCGCAGATGCGCGGCACGAAGAACATGAAGCTCTTCTCGTACTCCAGCTTGATCTGCTGGTTGGCCTCCTCGCGCAGCTTCTTCAGGATCGGGTCGCCGGCCTCGGTCGCCGCCACGCCGCCCAGCGAGTCGTCCCAGTTGGCCGACGCGCCGATCGCCATGTCCTTGCCCGTCACCAGCGACTTCGGCCGGGCCACCGGGAAGTCGTCGCCGAGCGGCGCGGTGATCAGGTTCTCGTAGTCGTAGGTCCAGGGCTCGTAGTAGTCGTCCATGCCCGGCTGCACCGGGGACGCGAAGATCGAGAGGAGCTTCTTGAACCGGCCGCCGGAGCGCAGCTTCAGCCGCCCGCTCTTGGTGCGGACCCAGCCGCCCTGCCACTTCTCCTGGTCCTCGTAGGTCCGGGGGTAGCCCTGGCCGGGGCGGGTCTCGACGTTGTTGAACCAGACGTACTCGGTGCCGGCGCGGTTGGTCCAGGCCTGCTTGCAGGTGACCGAGCACGTGTGGCACCCGATGCACTTGTCCAGGTTCATCACCATGGCCACCTGGGCCATGACGCGACGCTGCTTCGCCATCAGTACTGCACCTCCTGGGAGCGACGGCGCACCGTCGAGACGATGTCTCGCTGCACGCCGGTGGGGCCGATGTAGTTGAAGGCGTACGCCTGGTGCGCGTAGCCGCCGATCAGGTGGGTGGGCTTCAGCAGGATGCGGGTCACCGAGTTGTGGATGCCGCCGCGCTTGCCGGTGGCCTCCGACTTCGGCACGTCGATGGTGCGCTCCTGCGCGTGCTGCACGAAGCAGATGCCGTCGGGCAGCTTCGACGTGACGACGGCGCGGGCGACGAACACGCCGTTGGCGTTGGTCAGCTCGATCCAGTCGTTGTCCTTCACGCCGATCGACTTCGCGTCGGCGACGCTCAGCCAGGCCTGGGGCCCGCCGCGGCCGAGCGACAGCATGTACAGGTTGTCCTGGTACTCCGAATGGATGGACCACTTGTTGTGCACCGTGAGGTAGCGCAGCGTGATCGCCTTCTCCCCCATCGGGCCGAGCTCTGGCTCGCCGTAGGCCTTGCTCATGTCGAGCGGAGGCCGGAACGTCGGGAGCTGCTCGCCCGCGTCGATCATCCAGTCGTGGTCGAGGAAGAAGTGCATCCGGCCCGAGAGGGTGTGCCAGGGCTTCAGCCGCTCGGTGTTGATGGTGAACGCGGCGTAGCGCCGGCCGCCGGTCTCGGAGCCGGACCACTCGGGCGAGGTGATCACCGGCTGCGGCGCGTTCTGCGTCTGCACGAAGGTGATCAGCTTCTCCTCGGAGCCCTCCGCGAGGTCGGCCAGCTTGCGGCCCGTCTTCTTCTCCAGGTCGTGGAAGCCCTGCGTCGCGAGCTCGCCGTTGGTGGTGCCGGAGAAGATCAGGATGGCCTCGGCCAGCCGCTGGTCGGTGTTGATCGCCGGCCGGCCCGCGGCCGCGCCGCTCGGGAACACGCCGTGCAGCTTGCCGAGCTGCTCGACCTGGTGTCCCACCTTGTAGGTGATGTTCTTCACCGTGAAGCCCAGCTTCTCCGCGAGGGGGCCGACGGTGGCGAGCTTGTCGGCGATCGCGGTGTAGTCGCGCTCGACGACCGCGAGCACTGGCATGTTCTGCCCGGGAACCGCGGGGATGTCGGAGCGCTTCCAGTCGCGCACCACGCCGCCAGGCTGCTTGATCTGGCCGGGCGTGTCGTGCTGCAGGGCGACGGCGACCAGGTCGGAGCGCTTCTCCAGCCTGCCCTTCGCCATCTGGGACAGCTTGAGCGCCAGCTCGGTGAACAGCTCGTAGTCGGTCTTCGCCTCCCACGGCGGGTCGATCGCCGGCGAGAACGAGTGCACGTAGGGGTGCATGTCGGTGCTGGACAGGTCGTGCTTCTCGTACCAGGTGGCGGCGGGGAACACGATGTCGGACAGCAGCGTCGAGCTGGTCATGCGGAAGTCGGCCGTCATCAGCAGGTCGAGCTTGCCCTCGGGAGCCTCGTCATGCCATTTCACGTCCACGGGGCGCTCGTCGGCGCCGTGGTTGTTGGGCATCAGGTTGTTGTGCGTGCCCAGCAGGTGCTTGAGGAAGTACTCGTTGCCCTTGGCCGACGACCCGAACAGGTTCGAGCGCCACAGGATCATGGTGCGCGGCCAGTTCTGCGGCGCGTCGATGTCCTCCATCGAGCTCTTCAGCTCGCCGCTCTTCACCTTGGCCGCCACGTAGTCCTGGACGGACGCGGCCTCGCCGCGCTCGACGGCGGCCTTGGCCTCGTCCGCCAGGTCGAGCGGGTTGGCGTCGAACTGCGGGTAGAAGGGCATCCAGCCCAGGCGGTTCGACTGCGCCAGCGCGTCGGCGGTGTGCATGTCGTCGAGCACGCCCGTCGACAGCGGCGACTTCACCCGGTTGGAGGAGAAGCCGTCGGTGCGCCACTGGTCGGTGTGCATGTACCAGTAGGCGGTGCCGATCATGGTGCGCGGCGGGCGCTGCCAGTCCATGGCGTTGGCCATGTTGAACCAGCCCGTCATGGGGCGGCACTTCTCCTGGCCGACGTAGTGGGCCCAGCCGCCGCCGTTCTTGCCGATGCAGCCGGTCATCATCAGGAGCGCGATGATGGCGCGGTAGGTGACGTCGGCGTGGAACCAGTGGCAGATGCCGGCGCCGATGATGATCATCGTGCGGCCCTTCGACTCCTCCGAGTTCTGGGCGAACTGGCGCGCGGTGCGGATGCAGGCCTCGGCGGGCACCGAGGTGATCTCGGCCTGCCAGGCGGGCGTGTAGGGCGAGTCGACGTCGTCGTAGTCCTTGGCCCACGTGCCGGGGAGGCCGTCGCGGCCGACGCCGTACTGCGCGAGCATCAGGTCGAAGACGGTGGTGACGAGCCGGTCGCCCAGGCGCCGGGCGGGCACGCCGCGGCGGACGATCGAGCCCTCGCCGCGCGGGTCCTCGAAGCACGGAAGGGCGACCTCAACGGCCTCGGCCGCGTCGTCGTCGATGAAGGTGAGGGCGGGCTGGATGTCGCCGAGGTCGAGGTTCCACTGGCCCGCGCCGTCCTCGGAGTAGCGGAAGCCCATCGAGCCGTTCGGCACGGCGGTGGTGCCCGTCGCCTTGTCCCACATCACCGTCTTGAACGCGGCGTCGCTGAGGTCCGAGAACTCGGGGAGATCCGCGGCGGTGACGAACTTGCCCGCGGTGAGCCCGTGGCCGTCCGGGTGCTCGACCAGCGTGATCAGCATCCCGAGGTCGGTGTACTGCTTCACGTAGGAGTCGAAGTACTCGACCTTCCGGTCGACGAAGTTCTCCTTGAGGATCACGTGACCCATGGCCATCGCGAGGGCCGCGTCGGTGCCCGCCTGCGCAGGCAGCCACTCGTCGGCGAACTTCACGTTGTCGGCGTAGTCGGGGCTGACCGTGACCACCTTGGTGCCGCGGTAGCGCACCTCGGCCATCCAGTGGGCGTCGGGCGTGCGGGTCAGCGGGACGTTGGAGCCCCACATCATCAGGTAGGAGGCGTCCCACCAGTCGCCGGACTCGGGGACGTCCGTCTGGTCGCCGAAGACCTGCGGGCTGGCGACCGGGAGGTCGGCGTACCAGTCGTAGAAGCTGGTCATCGCGCCGCCGATGAGGTGCGTGAAGCGCGTGCCGACGGCGTGGCTGACCATGCTCATCGCCGGGATCGGCGAGAACGAGACGCAGCGGTCCGGGCCGTAGTTCTTGATGGTGTTGATGTAGGAGGCCGCGGCGATCTCGAGCGCCTCGTCCCAGCTGATCCGCACCAGGCCGCCCTTGCCGCGCGCCTGCTGGTAGCGGCGGCGCGTGACCGGGTTGGTGGAGATCTCGCGGAAGGCCTCGACGGGGTCGCCCAGGCGCTGCTTCGCCTCGCGGTACATCTCCATCAGCACGCCGCGGCCGTACGGGTAGCGCACGCGCGTCGGCGAGTAGGTGTACCAGGAGAAGGCCGCGCCGCGGGGGCAGCCGCGGGGCTCGTACTCCGGGCGGTCGGGGCCGGTGGTCGGGTAGTCCGTCTGCTGCGACTCCCAGGTGATGATGCCGTCCTTGACGTACACCTTCCAGGAGCACGATCCCGTGCAGTTGACGCCGTGCGTGGAGCGGACCACCTTGTCGTGGCTCCACCGGTCGCGGTAGAACACGTCGCCCGCGCGGCCGCCCTTGCGGAAGACGGCCCGGCCGTCGTCGGTTTCGTCCCAATCGGTGAAGAAGCGACCAAGCTTCAGGAGCGCATCCGATGCCGGGCCGTCGAGTCGAGCAGTCTGGTCCATGGTTGACAGCTTTGCATAGAACCTTCGTGCAAAACATGAAAACCGGGGCTTCTACGACAACTTGTCGGACATTTTTTTCCCGCCAATCGCAGATGCGGACAATTACGGCACTATTCACCGCATTTTCGGCGGAATAGCGCCGCTTAATTTCGCAACTTCGGGAGTATCTAAATCCCTCGTCGTGGGCTCGGGCGCGCGAACGCGCCACACGTCGAGGGGGCGCATGAGCCGGTGCACGGAGCCGCCCGGCTCGTCGCCCAGCGCGCCGACGAGGGCCGCGAGCGCCGCGCCCCGGTACCGGCCCGCGAGGTACTGGGGCCACCCCTCGTCGTCCTCGAGGACGACGCCGTCGGGCCCGGTCCCGGACGCGGCGAGGAGGGCGACGACGGCGGCCGGGTCCGCGAGATCGCCCGCCAGGATCAGGACCTCGTCGAGGGCGACGAGCTCGGCGAGCGCCGCGGCGATGCCCGCGACGGGGCCGCCGAACGGGGGATCCTCGCGGCGGAAGACCGTCCGCTCGGCGCCGGCCCAGCCGTCGGGGCGGTCCCCCGCGACGACGACGGCGTCGGCCCAGGCCCACGCGGCGTCGACGGCGCGGGCCAACAGCGGCCGGCCGTCGAGCAGCAGCGCGAGCTTGTCGGTGCCCATCCGCGACGAGCGCCCGCCGCCGAGGACGATGGCCCCGCGGGTGCGCACCGGCTACCCCCCGGCGAAGGGGGGAAGGACGTCGACGCGGGCGACGCCGTCAAGGCTGGCGGAGCGATCCGAGACGCGCGCGCCGTCGGCAAGCAGCGAGCTGACGTTCAGCACCGAGGCGAGGCGCTCGTTGCCCTCGCCGAGCCGGTCGACCAGCGCGTCGACGGTGGCTACGCCCGCGACGCTGAGCGACTCGGCGCCCGCGGCCTCCGCCGCCCCCGCAAAGAACCTGACCTCCACGTGCATATCCTTTCCTGCCCCGGTCATCCGCCGATGGCGCTCATGGTGCGGGCCGGTTGAACGAAGCCCGCATCGTCGATCCCGTGGGCGCGCGGCTTGCCCCACTGGGCGGCCGCCCAGGCGGCGGCCAGGTCGTCGTCGGAGCCGCCGCCGCGCAGGATGGCGCGGAGGTCGGACTCCTCCTGGGAGAAGAGGCAGCTGCGGATCTGGCCGTCTGAGGTGAGCCGCGTCCTGTCGCAGGCGCCGCAGAACGGGTGCGTGACCGAGGCGATGACGCCGAGTTCGCCGCCGGGATGCCCCTCGCCGGGCGCGACCCGCCACAGCTCCGCGGGCGCCGCCCCCCGGGGCTCGACCGCGGGCGCGAGGTCGAACGCCTCGCCCAGCGCGCCGAGGAGCTCCGCGGCGGTGACCATGTCGTCGCGGCGCCACTCGCCCGAGGGCCCGAGAGGCATCTGCTCGATGAACCGCAGCTGATAGCCGCGGGCAAGGCAGAACCGGGCCAGCGGCACGACGTCGGCCTCGTTGATCCCGCGCATGACCACCGCGTTGATCTTGACGGGGCTGAGGCCCGCCGCGTCGGCGGCGGCGATGCCCGCGAGCACGTCGTCGAGCCGGTCGCGGCGTGCGAGGGCGGCATAGCGCTGGCGGTCGAGCGAGTCGAGGGAGATGTTGACACGGTTCAGCCCCGCGGCCACGAGCCCGGCCGCGCGGCGGTCGAGGCCCAGGCCGTTGGTGGTGAGCGCCAGCTCCGGGCGGCCGCCCTCTCCCCTCAAGGCGGCGGCGCCGGCCACGATCCGCTCCAGCCCCCTGCGCAGCAGCGGCTCGCCGCCCGTGAACCGGATGCGAGTCACGCCCAAGCGCTCGACGGCCACGCCCAGCAGGCGCAACACCTCGTCGTCGGTGAGGGTCTCCTCGGTCGGCAGCCACTGGAGGCCCTCGGCCGGCATGCAATAGCTGCAGCGCAGGTTGCACCGGTCGGTCAGGGAGACGCGCAGGTCGCGCGCCACCCGGCCATACCGGTCGGCCAATTCTCCGAGGAACACGTTTTTAACCCTACCCCGAGTCCCTTTCCCGCGGCGCACCCGCGCTAACCGGGGGCGCCCGATTCCGGACTTTGTACGAATGCCACAATGACCTCGTGAAGACAACCCAGCAGCACGGCCTGGGACCCACACGCGCCCGCGTCTTGTCGCTTCTCCAGGGCGCGACGGCCCCACAGTCCGTCAGCGACATCGCCGAGGAACTCGGCCTCCACCGCAACTCCGCCCGCTTCCACCTCGACGCCCTCGTGACGGCGGGCTACGCCGAGCGCGCCGTCGTCACCTCCGGGGCGCAGGGCAGACCGCCGCTGCTCTACGCGGCAACGCAGGCCTCGCCGACGCTCAGCAGCACGCACCTCCTGGAGCTCACCGACGTGCTCCTCTCGCACGTGCGCGACATCTCCCCCGACGCCGAGGCCTCCACCCGCGACGCCGGCCGCCTCTGGGGCGCTCGAGTCGCGGTGGACGGCATGGCCCCAGACGAGGTCGTCGACGAGCTCACGCGGCACCTCGCCGAGCGCGGCTTCGGCACCGAGCGCGACGGCGACACCCTCACCTTCCGCCGCTGCCCGTTCCGCGACACCGTCGGCGGGAAGCGGATGCCCCTGGTGTGCGCCATCCACCAGGGCTTCCTCGACGGCTACCTCGACGCCACCGGAGCCGGCCTCGAGGCCGGTGAGCTGGAGGTCAACCCGAGCACCTGCACGGTGACCATCCACGCCGGGTGAGCTCGGCGGGGACGCCGCCCTTTCGCGCCCCCGTCCGGCCAGAAGCCGGCGGAGCCGACCCCGCGGCTGGGCCTGTGGACCGACTCGCTATCCTTTGGGAACAGGTCGTCCCGTCGGCGGAGTTGCCGGCACTGCCAAAGGAGTCAGAGTTGTCGAGCAAGACCGTGATCGTGGGTTCAACCGTCGGCCTACACGCCCGCCCGGCGGCAGTCATCGCCGCCGCGGCGACCGAGTACGAGGACCCCATCTTCCTGTCCTTCGGCGGCAACTCCGTGTCGGCGGCGTCGACCCTGCTGATCATGTCGCTCGGCGCCGAGCACCGCGCCGAGGTCACCGTCGAGTCCGAGAACGCGGCGGCCGTCGAGCGCCTCGCAAGCCTGATCGAGCAGAACCTCGACGACTAACCTCAGGCGCTTCGACGCGGTAGCGGTCGACTCCGTCGACGCAACCGGCTCAACGAGCGTTTTGCGCCGCGATCGCCTCGCGGACCTCTTCCATGTCAAGCGCCAGAACGGCCTCGACCACCTCGACAAACTCCTTCTCGCGCAGCGCGCCGGGCTGCGCGAACACGATCATGCCGTCGCGCAGCGCCATCAGCGTCGGGATGGAGGAGATCTCGAAGCCGGCGGCGAGCTCGCGCTGCTGCTCGGTGTTGACCTTGCCGAAGACCGCATCGGGGTACTTCTCCGACACGCGCTCGAACACCGGCCCGAACATGCGGCACGGCGCGCACCATTCCGCCCAGAAGTCGAGGAGCACGACGCCGTTGTTCTCGACGGTCTCGGTCAGGTTTTCCTTGGTGATCTCAACGGTAGCCATGCGCATCACAATACCCCCGGGGGTATAATGGATTCAACTCGCCCGCCCCGGTGCGCCGCAGCCAAGGAATGATTTGGTCAGTGGTTCCTTAAGGAGCGGGTCAGGTTCTGCAGCAGGAGGGCCTCGGCGAGGGTCGCGCTCGCGAGGTCGGAGAGATCGACGGACTCGTCGATGCCGTGCATCCGCGACGTCGGGTCGACGACGGCGGTGAGCACCACGAGGGCGCCCGGGTTGCGGTCGGCGAACTCCGCGGCGATCGGGATGGACCCGCCGACACCGATCTGGACCGCGTCCACGCCGAAGGCCTCGCGGATCGCGGCGAGGACAGGCTCGGCGAAGGGCCCCTCGACCGGGAACGCGCTTCCCGCGCCGCCCTGGCCCGGCTCGACCTCGACGCGGGCGCCCCACGGGGCGTGCGCGCGCAGGTGGCGGACCAGCGCCTCGGTCGCGGAGTCGGCGTCGTCCCCGGGCGCGATGCGCACGCTGACCTTCGCCCGCGCCGTCGGGATCAGGGTGTTGGAAGCGTCGCGCACCGGGGTGGCGTCGATGGCGAGGACGGAGGCCGCGGGGCGCGTCCACATCCGCGCCGAGGCCATGCCGTCGCCGATCCACTCGACGCCGTCGAGGAGGCCCGACTCCTCGCGGAGCCTGCCGAGGTCGTACTCGACGGCGGGGTTCGGCGCGGCGGCGAGGCCCTCGATCGCGACGTTGCCGCGGTCGTCGTGCAGCGTGGCGAGCAGCCGGCAGAGGGCGGTGAGGGCGTCGGGGACCACGCCGCCGAACTGCCCGGAGTGGACGCCGCTCTCCAGCGTCGAGACGGTGACGACGGCGTCGACGAGGCCGCGGAGGGTCGTGGTCAGCGCGGGCACGCCCGCCTGCCAGTTGACGGCGTCCGCGACGACGAAGACGTCGGCGTCGAGCAGGTCGCCGTAGCGGGCGAACAGCGCAGGCATGCTGGGCGAGCCGATCTCCTCCTCGCCCTCGACGAAGACCTTGACGCCCACCGGCGGCCGTCCGCCGTGCGCGCGCAGCGCCCCGAGGTGGACCGCGATGCCGCCCTTGTCGTCGGCGGAGCCGCGGGCGTAGAGGCGCCCCGCGCGCTCCGTCGGCGAGAAGGCGGGCGAGGTCCAGGCGTCCGCGTCGCCGGTGGGCTGGACGTCGTAGTGCGCGTAGAGCAGCACCGTCGGGGCGCCCTCGGGGGCCGGATAGTGGCCGAAGACGGCGGGCTTGCCGCCGGGGACGTCCAGCAGCTCGACCCGCGGACAGCCCGCGCCGCGCAGCAGCTCGGCGACGAGGTCGGCGGCGGCGAGGACGTCGTCGTGGTGCTCCGGCTGGGACGAGACCGAGGGGATGCTGATCAGGCGGTTGAGGTCGGTCAGGACCGAGGGAAGGGCAGCGGAGACGGCGTCGCGAAGGCTCATGGGGCCAGCCTACTCAGCCCCACCGCTCCCCGACCCGACGCCCCGGGCGGAGCCCCCGGGGTCGCGTCGAAGGGCTTATCCCGAGGCGGTTCAGTTCACGAAAACCGAAGTTATAGCCTCTTTGCATGAAGCAACCGCCGCCGACGCTGTCGCCCTTGCTTCGCTCGGATCTGCAAGGTGATCTCCTCAGCACGCTCTACCTCGCGCCGAGCGAAGAGAACTCGCTCACCGACCTCGCGCGCCGCCTCGACGCCGGGTTGACGACGGTCCACACCGAGGTGGAGCGCCTGGCGACCGCGGGGCTGGTCGTCGACCGCAGGGTCGGCCGCACGCGGCTGGTTCGCGCCAACGTGGAGCACCCGCTGGCGCCCGCGCTCACCGAGCTGCTGACGCTGACCTACGGGCCGGCGACGCTGCTGCCGCGGCTGCTGCGGGCCGTGCGCGGGATCGAACGCGCATACCTGGTCGGCCCATGGGCCGCGCGCCGCGGCGGCGAGCCCGGGGCGTTCCCGCACCGCATCGACGTCGTGCTGGTGGGCGAGGTGCCCGAGCGCACCGCCGCCCGCGTGAGCGCGACGGCCTCCAAGGCGCTGCTGCGCGACGTCGCCGTTACCGTGCTCGCGCCGTCGGACTGGTCCCCCGACAAGGAGCCCGCCGTCGAGCTGGCGCTGAGCGCCTAGCCGAGCGCCGCGGGGATCGGGGCGAGCCAGGCGTCGCGGGCCTCGTCGAGGCCGAGGCTGAGGACGCCGAAGTCGAGCACCGGTTCGGCCGTGACCTCGCCCAGCCGCGTGACCGGCACCCCGCGCTTCGCGCAGAGGGCAAGGAACTCGTCGACCGAGGCCTCCGGCAGGGAGACGACGGCGCGGGCCGCCGACTCCGAGAACAGCGCGACCGTTGCGTCGTCGCCGGGCAGCGACACGCGGAACCCGAGGTTGCCGCGGAACGCCGACTCGGCGAGCGTGACGGCCAGGCCGCCCTCGCTGACGTCGTGCGCCGACGACACCAGGCCGCGCTTCGCGGCCTTCCGCATGACCTTGGCCAGCGCCTTCTCGGCGTCGAGCACGACCGCGGGCGGCATTCCGCCGAGGTGGCCGTCATTCAGGGCGGCCTCCCAGATCGAGCCGGAGAGCTCCTCGCGGGTCTCGCCGAGCAGGAGGACGACCTCGCCGGGCGCGGTGAAGCCGGCGCGGATCCGGGTGGCGACGTCGTCGATCACGCCGAGGACGCCGATGGTGGGGGTCGGCAGGATGGGGGTGCTCGCCGTCTGGTTGTAGAGGCTGACGTTGCCGCCGGTGACGGGGACGCCGAGCTCGCGGCAGCCGTCGACGAGGCCGAGGATGGCCTCCGCGAACTGCCACATGACCTCGGGGTCCTCCGGGGAGCCGAAGTTCAGGCAGTCGGTGATGGCGACGGGCTCGGCGCCGGTGACGGCGACGTTGCGGTAGGCCTCGGCGAGCGACAGCTGCGCGCCCAGGTAGGGGTTGAGGTACGAGAAGCGCGAGTTCGCGTCGAGCGACAGCGCGATGCCCAGCCCCGTCTCCTCGTCGATGCGCAGCATGCCCGAGTCCTCGGGCTGCGCGAGGACGGTGTTGCCGCGGACGTAGCGGTCGTACTGCTGGGTAACCCAGGTCTTGTCGGCGACGTTCGGGTGGCCGAGGACGGCGAACAGCGCGGCGCGCAGTCCCTCGGGGCTGTTGTCGCGGGGCAGGGCCTCGGCGCGGTCGGCGTTGACGCCGTCGAGCCAGGCCGGGCGGTGGTAGGGGCGCTCGTAGACCGGGCCCTCGTGCGCGACGGTCTTGGGGTCGACGTCGACGATGGTCTCGCCGTGCCACTGGATGATGAGGCGGTCGCCCTCGATGACCTCGCCGACGGTGGTGGCGAGCACGTCCCACTTCCGGCAGATCTCCATGAAGCGCTCGATGTTGGCGGGCTCGACGACCGCCATCATCCGCTCCTGGGACTCGCTCATGAGGATCTCCTCGGGCGCGAGGTTGGGGTCGCGGAGCGGGACGAGGTCGAGGTTGACGAACATGCCGCCGTCGCCCGCGGACGCGAGCTCGGAGGTGGCGCAGGAGATGCCCGCGGCGCCGAAGTCCTGGATGCCGTTGATGATGCCGGCCTGGAACAGCTCGAGCGTGCACTCGATCAGCAGCTTCTCCATGAAGGGATCGCCGACCTGGACGCTCGGCCGCTTGGCGGGGCCGGTCTCGTCGAAGGTCTCGGAGGCGAGGATCGAGGCGCCGCCGATGCCGTCGCCGCCGGTGGCCGCGCCGAACAGGATCACCTGGTTGCCGACGCCGGAGGCGTGCGCGAGGTGCAGGTCCTCGTGGCGGAGCACCCCGACGCAGAGCGCGTTGACGAGGGGGTTGCCGAGGTAGGTGCGGTCGAACTGGACCTCGCCGCCGATGTTGGGCAGGCCGAGGCAGTTGCCGTAGCCGCCGACGCCGTGGACGACGCCGGGCAGGACGCGCTTGGTGTCGGGCTCGTCGAGGGGGCCGAAGCGCAGGGAGTCCATGACGCCGATCGGCCGGGCGCCCATCGCGAGGATGTCGCGGACGATGCCGCCGACGCCGGTGGCCGCGCCCTGGTAGGGCTCGACGTAGGACGGGTGGTTGTGCGACTCCGCCTTGAACGTGACGGCGTAGCCCTGGCCGATGTCGACGACGCCGGCGTTCTCGCCGATGCCCGCGAGCAGCGGCCCCCGCGGCGTCTCCTGGCTGAGCGCGCCGAACTTCTTCAGGTGCACCTTGGAGGACTTGTAGGAGCAGTGCTCGGACCACATGACCGAGTACATGGCCAGCTCCGCGGAGGTGGGCCGGCGCCCGAGGATCTCGCGGATCCGGGCGTACTCGTCGTCCTTCACGCCGAGCGCGCCGTAGGGCTGCTCGAGCTCAGGGGTCTGGATCGCGTGCTCAACGGTGTCTGCCACGGGGACAATCTACCGGTGCCGCCGTCGCAGGGCTCAATTCGGCCTCCGCGATGGTCCGCCACCCGGACCATCCGGCGTCGGGGATCAGGCGCGGACGCTCAGGAACTGGAGCACCGACGCGAAGAACCGCGCGCCGTCCGTCGACGGGCCGGTGAGCGACTCGACGTTGTGCTCCGGGTGCGGCATCAGGCCGACGACGTTGCCGCGCTCGTTGGTGATGCCCGCGATGTCGTTGGCCGAGCCGTTCGGGTTGTCGAGGTAGCGAAAGACCACCTGGTCGTTGTCCTCGAGCTTGCGCAGCGTCTCCGCCGAGGCCTGGTAGTTGCCCTCGCCGTTCTTCAGCACGATCGTGATCTCGTCGCCCTTGGTGAACGCGCAGGTCCAGGTGGTGTCGATGGTCTCGACGCGCAGCCGCTCGTCGCGGCAGACGAACTGCTGGCCCGCGTTGCGGATCATCGCGCCCTCGAGGAGGTGCGCCTCGCACAGCAACTGGAAGCCGTTGCAGATGCCGAGCACCGGCATGCCCTTGCCGGCGGCGTCGATCACCGTCGACATCACGGGGCTGAACCGCGCGATGGCGCCGCAGCGCAGGTAGTCGCCGTAGGAGAAGCCGCCGGGCAGGATGATGGCGTCGACGCCGTCGATGGAGTCGGAGCCGTGCCACAGCGGGACGGCCTCGGCCCCGGAGAGCTGCACGGCGCGCAGCGCGTCGTGGTCGTCGAGCGATCCCGGGAAGGTGACGACGCCGATGCGGGGCATCAGTCGGTCACCACGTCGAACGACTCGATGACGGTGTTGGCGAGCAGCGTGTCGGCGGCGCGCTCGATCTGGGCGAGCACCTCCTCGGTGACCTCGCCGTCGACCTCGATCTCGAAGCGCTTCCCCTGACGAACCGAGAGGCCCTGGAAGCCCAGCCGCTGCAGGGCACCGGTGACGGCCTTGCCCTGCGGGTCGAGGATTTCGGGCTTGGGCATGACGTTGACGACGACGCGTGACATGAGGGCAACTCTAATGGCCGACGGCGCAATCGCTAACCTCGCTTCCAGAGTCAGCCCGCGAGCCACTCCACCGCCTGGCCGAACAGCTTCCCGTAGCCCGCCCAGTCCATGAACTCCTGCGGCGCCCAGTGCGGGGAGATGTCGGAGGCATAGGCGAGGGTGCGGCCCTTTCCGACCTCGCGGACGACGAGCAGCGGGCGCCCCTCGACCTCCGCGAGCACCGTCGCGTCGTCGCGGGCGGCCAGCTTCTGGTAGCCGAGGATGGCGGGCCACTCGCGGTCGAGCCCGGCGGTGACCGGATGTTCGACGTCGGTCACAGCACCCTCGGCTCCCTCGGGTGCCTCGACGCGGTCGTCGTACGGGAGGAGCGTGACGGGCAGGATCTCCTCGATGGGGGTGTCGAAGTAGTTGGCCTTGGCCTCGAAGCCCTGGAAGCTGAGGTAGCCGCCGGCCATCATCAGCCCGCCGCCGCGCTGCACCCACTCGCGCAGCAGCTTCAGCCGGTTGGGTGCCCTGCGCCCCTCCTCGAACACGACCGGCGG
>Ga0116180_1002051_pt1 | contig 16267 bp, 15 predicted proteins | sample AD_UKC073_MetaG_FD_89804 | JGI IMG/M metagenome (GOLD analysis project Ga0116180, IMG submission 89804) | Active sludge microbial communities of municipal wastewater-treating anaerobic digesters from USA - AD_UKC073_MetaG | ecosystem: Engineered > Bioreactor > Anaerobic > Digestate | place: USA...
GCGACCGAGCTGGAGTTCACCGAGGGCATGCAGTTCGACAAGGGCTACATCTCGGCCTACTTCGTCACCGACGCCGAGCGCATGGAGGCCGTCCTCGAGGACGCCTACATCCTCATCAACCAGAGCAAGATCTCCTCGATCCAGGACCTGCTCCCGGTGCTGGAGAAGGTCGTCCAGTCCGGCAAGCCGCTGGTCATCGTTGCCGAGGACGTCGACGGCGAGGCCCTCTCGACGCTCGTGGTCAACAAGATCCGGGGCACCTTCACGGTGGCCGCGGTCAAGGCCCCGGGCTTCGGTGACCGCCGCAAGGCGATGCTGCAGGACCTCGCGATCCTCACCGGCGGCCAGGTCGTCGCCGAGGAGGTCGGCCTCAAGCTCGACCAGATCGGCCTCGACTCACTCGGTCAGGCCCGCCGCATCGTCATCACCAAGGACACCACGACGGTCATCGACGGTCAGGGTGCCAAGGACGACGTCGACGCCCGGGTCCACCAGATCAAGGCCGAGATCGAGCGCACCGACTCCGACTGGGACCGCGAGAAGCTGCAGGAGCGGCTGGCCAAGCTGGCCGGTGGCGTGTGCGTCATCAAGGTTGGCGCCCACACCGAGGTCGAGCTCAAGGAGAAGAAGCACCGCATCGAGGACGCCATCTCGGCGACCCGCGCGGCCATCGAGGAGGGCATCGTCGCCGGCGGCGGCACCGCTCTCATCCACGCGGCCACGGCCATCGACGAGCTCCAGCTCAGCGGTGACGAGGCCACCGGCGCTGCCATCGTGCGCAAGGCCGCGGCCGAACCGCTGCGGTGGATCGCCGAGAACGCCGGCCACCAGGGCTACGTCGTGACGACCAAGGTCGCCGAGCTCCCGCTCGGGCACGGACTGGACGCCGCTACGGGCGATTATGTCGACCTGGCCAAGGCCGGCGTCATCGACCCGGTCAAGGTGACCCGGTCGGCGTTGCGCAATGCCGCGTCGATTGCCTCGATGATCCTCACCACCGACACGCTCGTCGTGGAGAAGAAGGAAGAGGAGCCCGCTCCCGCGGCCGGTCACGGCCACGGTCACGGCCACTGAGTTCGTCCGCACGACCGACAGGTATGCCGTGTGCCCGCGAGGGCACACGGCATACCTGCGTTTGTGGCTGGTGTCGTAGGACTTCAGGCCGAGAGCGGAACGCGGGCGGACGTGGCGGCGGCGCGTTCCTCTTCGGTCATGCCGCCCCAGATGCCGTAGGGCTCGCGAGCCGCGAGAGCATGGGTGCGGCACTGGGCCAGGACCGGGCAACTGCTGCAGACCCGTTTGGCTGCTGTCGCGCGCTGGATTCTGGCCGAGCCGCGTTCGCCTTCCGGGTGGAAGAAGGCGTCTGGGCTCAGGCGCCGACAGGAACCGGACTCCTGCCAAGACCATTGGTGCAGCAGCGGGCCGGGCAGGCGGGAGATCTCTGCCATCTCTTCCCCTCTGAGAAAGCGTACGCGGCGGTATTACCACACGAGGTGGCTGCTTTTCACGCTATGTCGGTCCACCCTTCAGGTGGGACTGCCTCCGACCAAGGGTTGGTAAAGAATGGGTAAGGTCAGCGACGGTGAATCGTCTCCGCCCGCCGGTGTGACGCCTTACACTCGCAGCAGGGCTTCGAGGCCTTTCGACTGACGGCCGCACGGGGGACCAGCGCAGTGGGACAGTGGCAGCAGGCAGCACACCCGCCTCAGGGTGCCGCCGGGCGTGTCCACGGGCCGGTCTCGGTAACGAATTCGGCCGCCGAAGCGATGAAGCGGGCAGACACGCAACCCTTGCGTGATCTGCTCATTGCCGCTCGCTCGTCCGACGGGGCAGCCACCGACGCGCTGCTGGCCCGCGTGAGGGTTCTCGCCTTGCGCTACGCCCGCGCTCGCCTGGGCCGTTTCGGGGTCGAGGACGTGGCCCAGGACGTTGCGCAGGAGGTGTGCCTGGCCGTGTACTCCGCTCTCGCGACCTACGACGACCGTGGCTTCCCCTTCGAGGCATTCGTCTACTCCATCACCGCCCGCAAAGTGGCGGATGCGCAGCGCACCGTGATGCGTGCCCCGTCGCCCGTCGCTGAGGTGCCCGACAGCCCCGATCCCGGCCGGACCCCCGAAGACCAGGCGGTGGTCAACGACGACGTGTCGCGTGCCTTCGACCTGCTGGAGCGGCTCCCGGCCGCTCAACGCGAGATTCTCTTGTTGAGGGTGGCGATGGGCTTGGGCACCGAGGAGACCGCCGCCGCGCTGGAGATGACTCCGGGTGCGGTACGCGTGGCCCAACATCGGGCGCTGGCCAGTCTGCGGGCCTTGATGACGAAGGACGGAGGGGGGCGCTCGTGAACACTCCCGTGCGCATGGACCTCCTCGGTCCCGACGACGACCTGCTCTCATTGGTCGGTCGCCGTGCGTATGTCGGCGACGACCCTGCGGGTTCCCTCCTCGCGCTGGTCGCGGCAGCGGTGGATCATCCGATCCCCCCTGCCCAGTCCAAACGTCGGCGTCGGCGCTTTGGGCTGGGTGCCTTCGCGACGGTCGCTTTCCTGGCGTCGGGTGCCAGTGTCGCCGCGGCCGTGTCCGACAGCCTGCCCAGGGTCGAGGGCTCCGTTATCGCAATGCAACCGGCCAGCCCGATCGCTGGCTCGATGCCCGACGCCGTGAACCCGTCGGGAGGACTCGACTCGTTCGTGCGTCCGGCCAGGGGCCCTGTCAACCCCACCGTGCCAGGTGGTGTGACCAGCGGTGACCCGATGACTGCCGTCGCTCCCGCCCCCCTTGCGAGCATCCTCCCGTGGGGGCAGGCGCGGGCGTCCGCTGCGGACCCTGTCGCCTGGCCGGGAGCCGGACCGCTTTCGACGATGGTGGCCGGCGCGGCCGACGTCGGGCCTTCGGTGGCAGCGGCTCCGCCTGAGTCGGCTGGACCCGTGAGTGGCCCGTCGCCGAGCGGCGCGGCAGCGAGTGCAGCTGCGCCGGGAGGGGCACCCCTGACAAGCACGCCCGCCGCCAACGTGGCGGGGAAGACGAACCCGGGCTCATCGGGGGGAAGCCCCTCCGGATCGCTCCCTGGCGCCGGCACCGGAAACGCGGGCGGCTCGGGGAACTCTGGAAGCGTCGGCAACGGACAGTCGGGCCCCTCGGGCAACGGCGCCGGGAACTCGGGCAACGCCGGCAATGGCTCCGCGGGCAAACCGGCCAATGGCAACGCGAGCATGCCGGGTAACCCCACAGCGAAGTCTGGTTCCGCCCGCGCCGCTGCCACCGGCGCCGCCAATGCCAGTAAGGCAAACCCCGGCACCGCCAACGCAAACAACAATGCCAGTGTCGGCGCCGCCAGCAATGCCAACGCCAGCAATGCCAACGCCAGTGCCGGCACCGCCACTGCTGGCAACCCGGCAACCGGCGCCACCGGCAACGGCGGCGGCGCGAAGTCCGCTGCCCCGGGTGCGACCAGGGCTACCACCGCGACCGGCGGATTGAGCGCGGCGCCTCGGTAGACTCCGGGGATGACCCCCGAGACGATCCGAGAGAGCGGGGACACCCCCTTCGCCCCCCTCGGCTTGACCTATGACGACGTCCTGTTGCTGCCCGGGGAGACCGACGTCATCCCCAGCGAGGTCGACACCACGACGCGGCTGACTCGTGAGATCTCGATCCGCATCCCGCTCGTCTCCGCGGCCATGGACACGGTGACCGAGTCACGGATGGCGATCAACATGGCGCGCCAGGGTGGGTTGGGCGTGCTGCATCGCAACCTGTCGATCGCCGATCAGGCCTACCAGGTCGACGTCGTCAAGCGCACCCAGACCGGGATGATCAGCAACCCGATCACCATCGGCCCGGACGCCACCCTCGAGGACCTCGACACCGTCTGCGGTCAATACCGGGTCTCCGGTCTGCCGGTCGTCGACCCCGGTCACCATCTGCTGGGCATCATCACCAACCGCGACCTGCGCTTCACCCCGGTTGCCGAGTGGGCGACGACCCTGGTGCGCGATGTCATGACTCCGATGCCGCTCATCACCGCTCCGGAGGGCATCTCCCGCGAGGACGCCACCCTGCTGCTTCGCCAGCACAAGCGCGAACGGTTGCCGCTCATCGATGAGCAGGGGCGCCTGGCCGGGCTCATCACGGTCAAGGACTTCGTCAAGTCCGAGCAGTACCCCCAAGCCAGCAAGGACGCTCAGGGCCGGCTGCTCGTCGCCGCGGCGATCGGCTACTTCGGCGATGCCTGGGAGCGGGCCACCACGCTGGTCGAGGCGGGCGTCGACATCCTCGTCCCCGACGTGGCCAATGGCCACGCCCGGCTCATGCTGGAGATGATCGCCAAGCTCAAGTCCGACCCCGCGACCCGGCACGTCCAGGTCATCGGCGGCAATGTCGCCACCCGCGCTGGCGCGAAGGCGCTGGTCGACGCCGGCGCCGACGCGGTCAAGGTCGGCGTGGGTCCGGGTTCGATCTGCACGACCCGGGTGGTCGCGGGCGTGGGCGTGCCGCAGATCACCGCGGTCCACGAGGCGGCCAAGGCTTGCGCCCCGTCGGGAGTGCCGGTCATCGCCGATGGCGGCGTGCAGTACTCCGGCGACCTGGCCAAGGCCCTTGTCGCGGGCGCCGACACGATCATGGTCGGCTCGCTGCTCGCCGGCTGTGAGGAGAGCCCGGGCGAGCTCGTCTTCGTCAACGGCAAGCAGTTCAAGACCTACCGCGGCATGGGCTCGATGGGCGCGATGGCCTCGCGTGGCAAGAAGTCCTTCTCCAAGGACCGCTACTTCCAGGCCGACGTCGACACCGACGACAAGATCGTCCCGGAAGGCATCGAAGGGCGGGTCGCCTATCGCGGACCACTCAAGGCCGTCGTCCACCAGCTTGTTGGTGGCCTGCACCAGTCGATGTTCTACGTCGGCGCGCGCACCATCCCCGAGCTCAAGTCGCGCGGCCAGTTCGTCAGGATCACGTCGGCCGGGCTCAAGGAAAGCCACCCGCACGACGTCCAGGGCATTGTCGAGGCACCCAACTACGTCACGCACTGACGCGCGTTCGTATGCCGTGCGCCGGGTAGGGTTTCGACCGTGACCGAGATCGAGATCGGCCGCGGCAAACGCGGTCGCCGGGCCTATTCGCTCGAGGAAATCGCCGTCGTCCCCTCCCGGCGGACCCGCGACCCCGAGGACGTGTCGGTGTCCTGGCAGATCGATGCCTACCACTTCGACATCCCCGTCATGGGGGCGCCGATGGACTCGGTCATCTCCCCGGCCTCGGCCATCGAGTTGGGCCGCCTCGGCGGCCTCCCGGTCCTGGATCTAGAGGGCGTGTGGACCCGTTACGACGATCCCGAGCCGCTCCTGGAGGAGGTCGCGGCCCTCGACCCAGCCCGCGCCACGGCCCGGATGCAGCAGATCTACGCCGAGCCGATCAAGGCCGAACTCATCGGCGACCGGTTGCGCGAGCTGCGTGCCGCCGGGGTCACGGTCGCCGGGGCGCTGAGCCCCAAGCACACCCAGGCGCACTGGCGCACGGTGGTCGACGCGGGCGTCGATCTCTTCGTCATCCGCGGCACGACCGTGTCAGCCGAGCACGTCTCCAGCCAGGCCGAGCCGCTCAACCTCAAGCGCTTCATCTACGAGCTCGACGTGCCGGTCATCGTGGGGGGTGCCTCGACCTATACCGCTGCGCTGCACCTCATGCGCACCGGGGCAGCTGGGGTCCTGGTCGGCTTCGGCGGGGGCGCAGCCCACACCACCCGGCGCACCCTCGGCATCCACGCCCCCATGGCCAGCGCCATCGCCGATGTCGCCGCGGCTCGCCGTGACTACCTCGACGAGTCGGGCGGTCGCTATGTGCATGTCATCGCCGACGGCGGGGTCGGCACGTCCGGCGACGTCGTCAAGGCCATCGCCTGCGGCTCCGACGCGGTGATGCTCGGGGCGGCTCTGGCCCGCGCGACCGAGGCTCCCGGCGCCGGATTCCACTGGGGCTCCGAGGCGCACCACCAGTCGCTGCCCCGCGGCGAGCGGGTCCAGGTCGGCCGCCGGGCCAGCATGGCCGAGATTCTCTTCGGGCCCGGTCGCGCGGCCGACGGCACGACCAACATCATCGGCGCGCTGCGCCGGGCGATGGCCACGACCGGCTACTCCGACGTCAAGGAGTTCCAGCGCGTGGAAGTCGTCCTCGCCCCCACGACCCACGGATAGGCCGATCATGAGCCTCGCGCCCAGCGCTACCCCCGACGCCACTCCGGTCGCGCCGGGACCGCGCGCGGGGAGCGACAGCACCATCAGCCAAACCATCAGCCGGTATGCCGTGGATCCACTTCTCCTGCAACGGCTTTCCCGCCTCGTCGTGGCTGGGCCGCGAGCTGAACGGCATACCTCGGTCACCCCCATGACCGGCGCGGCGCTCGCGAGCCTGCCGCAATCCACGCCGGCCGACGTCCAGACGGCGATCGAGCAGGGGCGGGCCGCCCAGCGGCCGTGGGCTCGGCTGCCCCTCGCGCACCGGGCGCAGGTGTTGCTGCGATTCCACGATCTCGTGCTGGCCAACCAGCGCACCCTCATGGACCTCATCCAGCTCGAATCCGGCAAGGCCCGCATCGATGCCTTCGAGGAGGTCGCGAGCATCGCGATCTCCGCGCGCCACTACGCCCGGCGGGCCGCCGACTATCTCGGCGAACGCCACCTATCGGGCGCCATCCCGGTGCTCTCGCGCACCCAGGTTGTGCGCCGCCCAATCGGGGTCGTCGGGATCGTCAGCCCCTGGAACTTCCCCCTCACCCTCCCGATCGGTGACACCCTGCCGGCCCTGATGGCCGGCAATGCCGTCGTGCTGCGGCCCGACCGGGAGACTTCTCTCACGGCCCTGTATGCCGCGTGGCTGCTGCACGAGGCCGGGCTGCCCGACGGGGTGCTCCAGGTCGTCGTCGGTAATGGCGCGACGGTGGGCCAGGCGGTGGTGGACATGGCCGACTACGTCGCCTACACGGGCTCGACGCCGACCGGCCGACGGGTCGGGGCTGCGGCGGCGGCCCGGCTGGTGGGGTTCTCCCTCGAACTCGGCGGCAAGAACTCGCTCTACATCCGTCCCGATGCCAACTTGTCCAAGGCCATCGAGGGGGTCCGGCGGGCCGCCTTCGGCTCGGCCGGCCAACTCTGCATGCACGGCGAACGCCTCATCCTGCACGAGCGGGTCGCCGACGAATTCCTCGCCGGCTTCCTGCCGCGGGTGCGCGCGATGCGGCTCGGACCGGCGCTGGAGTTCGGGTTCGACATGGGCTCGCTGCTCTCGCAGGCCCAGCTCGACCGGGTCGACGGCCACGTCCAGGACGCCGTCGCGCACGGCGCTCGGGTGCTCGTCGGCGGCCGGGCCCGACCCGACCTAGGACCGTTCTTCTACGAGCCGACCGTCCTGGACGGCGTCACCGACGGCATGGCCTGCCGCGACGAGGAGACCTTTGGGCCGGTGCTGTCGGTCTATCGGGTCGCCTCGGACGCCGAGGCCGTGGCCCTGGCCAACGACACGGCATACGGGCTCCATACCGGCATCTGGACCCGCGACGTCGCGGCGGGGCGTCGCATCGCCGCGCAGATCTCCACCGGCACGGTCTCGATCAACGAGGGACACGCCGCGTCGTGGGGCTCGATGGGGTCGCCACTGGGCGGCATGAAGCAATCCGGGCTCGGTCGGAGGCATGGCCCCGAGGGGATGACGAAATACACCGAGGTGCAAAGCATCACCGCCCAACACCTCATCACGCTCGGGCCGCAGCTCGGCCTGCGCGATCGGCAGTTCGCCGGCGTCTTCAGCGTCGGCCTCAAGGCGCTCAAGGCGTGGGGAATCCGATGACCACACACAGGGGAGTCCGCTCGTCCACCACCGACATCGACGTCCTGGTCGTGGGATCGGGCTTCGGCGGCTCGGTCGCCGCGCTGCGCCTGGCCGAGAAGGGGTATGCCGTCACGGTCCTGGAAGCGGGGCGGCGCTTCGCCGACGCCGACTTCGCCAAGACCTCGTGGGATGTGCGCCGCTACCTCTGGGCTCCCAAACTCGGCTGCTATGGCGTGCAGCGCATCCACCGACTGCGCGATGTCATGATCCTCGCCGGCGCCGGGGTGGGCGGCGGGTCGCTCAACTACGCCAACACCCTCTACCGTCCCCCGGCCGCGTTCTACGCCGACAAGCAGTGGGCGCACATCACCGACTGGGCGGCCGAACTCGCCCCGCACTACGACACCGCGACCAGGATGCTCGGGGTCGTCACCAACCCCTGCCAGGGGCCGGTCGAGGAGATGATGCGCGACGCAGCGGCGAGCCTCGGCGTCGAGTCGACCTTCCGGCGCACCCCCGTCGGGGTCTACTTCGGTCGCCCGGGCGAGCGGGTCGCCGATCCGTACTTCGGCGGTGAGGGCCCGGCGCGCACTGGCTGCACGTTGTGCGGCAACTGCATGGTCGGCTGCCGCGACGGCGCGAAGAACACCCTGGTCAAGAACTACCTCTGGCTGGCCGAGCGACTCGGCGTGCGGATCGAGCCACTGCGCACGGTCGTCGACATCCGCCCGCTGGACCCCGCGCGCCCCGAAGCCGGGTATGCCGTGACCCACGAGCGCACCGGCGCCTGGGTCCGCCGCGACCGGCAGACGATCAGTGCAGCGCAGGTGGTCGTCGCCGCAGGAGCATGGGGGACCGGATCGCTGCTGCAAGAGTTGCGGCTCACCGGCTCGTTGCCCGCGCTTTCCGATGCCTTGGGCGACCTCACTCGCACCAACTCCGAAGCCCTCGGCGGCGCGATGGCCATGAAGGCCCCCCGGGACGCCGACCTCACCCGCGGCATCGCGATCACCACCTCGTTCCATGTCGACGACGTGACCCATGTCGAGAACTGCCGCTACGGCAAGGGCTCCAACCTCATGGGCGCTCTCGCGACCCTCATGGTCGAGGACGACCCCACCCTTCCACCGCCGGGCCCAGGGCGGGCCCGCTGGCGTCGTCCGGTGCAGTTCGCCCGCGAGGTGGCGCGTCAACCGCGGGCCTTCGGTCGCACCCTTGTGCTGCGCAAGTGGAGCGAGCGCACCGTCATCGCCCTGGTTATGCAGAGCCTGGACAACTCGCTCGTCGTGCGCGGCACGCTGCGCAAGGGCCTAGCGGCGCGGGTGCTCGGGCGGGTGCGGCTCACCTCGACCCAGGGGCACGGGCAGCCCAACCCGACCTGGTTCCCCCAGGCCAGCGCCGGCGTGCGGGCCATGTCGGCAGCACTGTCCACGCGGATCGGCATCCCCGTCGTCGCCGGCGGCAATATCTCCGCGGTGGCCGACATGCCCCTCACCGCGCACTTCCTCGGCGGCTGCCCCATCTCCGACGACCCGCGCCGCGGTGTCGTCGACCCCTATCACCGGGTCTGGGGCTACCCCGGCATCCACGTCGTCGACGGGTCGTCGATCTCGGCCAACCTCGGGGTCAACCCCTCGCTGACCATCACGGCCCAGGCCGAGCGGGCCATGTCGCTATGGCCGCGCCGGGGCACGCCCGACGAGCGGCCGGCCCAAGGTCAGCCCTATCAGCGGATGAGCCCGGTGGGTGCGCCGACGGCGTCGGCGCACCCGGTGTCCTAGGAAGCTTGCCCAGTGACGGTGGGGCAGGCCGCGCCGGTCCCCATCCCCGACCCCATCCCGCCCTGACGGCCATTGCCAGCGCCGCCCCCGTTGCCCAGGCCGGTGCCCTGGCCGTTGCCCTGGCCACGGCCTGGCCCCTGGCCCATCCGGCCCTGCTGGCCAGCCCCCGGACCCGTGCCCGGCGTCGGCTCGGTGCCATTCGCGGCCTGGGTAAAGGCGGCCAGGTGGGTCTTCGACGCCGCGAGCAGCCGGTCGAGGACTCGCAGCACCTGCGCGTCGCTCGTGCTCGCGATGGCCTTCTCCAGGTCGGCGATGTCGCGGGTCTCTAGCTGCACCGCAGCCTGGTAGGCCGCCGTCTTGGACGCAGCCCCCGCGGTCTTCCACTCGTCGTAGGCGGCTTGCAGAGATGCGTCGGCATAGCTTCCCGTGGCGCGGCCCGCCGCCGGGTCGGTGATCCCGTATGCCGTGAGCAGCCTCCCGACGGCAGCGAAGTGACGCTGCTCGCTGAGGTTGATCCGGCTGAAGACCCGGGATTCGGGGTAGCTGGCGAGGAACCCGGCATACAGGTCTCGGGCCATCCGCTCCTCCTCCCGCATCTGCACGAGCATCGCGGTGAGCTCGGGTGAGGCGCTGCCGGTCGGCGTGGTGGTGTCGAGCACGGCATACCGGGCCGTCGTCGGCAGCGGACGTCCTGCCTCGCTGGCTCCGAACGCGGTGGCAGCCGAGGGGAACAGGAGCGCTCCGGCGGTCCCGACGGCGAGGGCGGTGATCGTGAGTCGGCGCATGGCTGGCTCCTTCGGGTCGTGTCTTGGTGGTCGGACGCGGCCTGTCCCGCGTCTGATAGCAACTCAACCCGAGCGTCGTGAAGGCTCGCTGCGGGGAGTGTGAAGCTTGCGCGAAGGTTGGCGTCAGGTGAGGTGTGAGAGAGGGCGTGCGCCTGGTTCGATGGGCATGATCGATCGGCACCGGGCGGAAGGAGGACACGGATGGGGGCACGCGTGCTCGTCGTCGACGACGAGCCTCAGATCCGCACCATCGTGCGCGCCTACCTCGAACGTGACGGGTTCACCGTGCAGGAGGCCGCGACTGGTGCGGGCGCCTTGGGTGCACTCGCGCCCGGACAGCCGGGCGCTGACCTGGTGCTGCTGGACATCGGATTGCCCGATCTCGACGGGTTGGAGGTGCTGCGCCGGGTGCGCAGTGTCTCTCCGATCCCGGTCATCCTGGTGACCGCCCGAGCCGAGGAGGTCGACACGCTGGTGGGCCTGTCGGTCGGGGCAGACGACTACATCACCAAGCCGTTCAGCCCGCGGGAGGTCGTGGCCCGAGTGAAGACGGTGTTGCGGCGAGCCATCCCAGCTACACCGACCGGGCCGGCCGCGGGCGACCCCGAGGTGCCCGTGCTGGGGTTCGTCGGGCTTCGCATCGACCCGTCGCGGCGGGAGGTCTCAGCCCACGATGAGCCCGTGCACCTGTCCGCGTTGGAGTTCGATGTGCTCACCGTGCTCGCGGGATCGCCGGGGCGGGTGTTCTCGCGGGCCCAGTTGCTCGAACGCGTCTGGGGGTATGACTACTTCGGCGACGAGCGGGTCGTCGACGTGCATATCCGTAGCATCCGCAAGGCCCTGGGGGACGATGTCGATGCGCCCCGGTTCGTCGGCACGGTCCGCGGGGTGGGCTACAAGTTCGTGGCCGCGCCGCTGGTCGGACGAGCATGAAGAGCCTGGTCACCCGGCTGGTTGCCTCTCACGCGGTCGTCGCAGTCATCGCCGGCGTCGCGACCCTGCTGGTCGTGCGGCAACTGGCCCCGTTGCTCTTCGACGAGCGGGTCCGGCGGATGGGTCAGGGCGCCGGTGTCATGGGGGCCTTGCGCCAGCAGATGGCCTCGGCCGTCGACCAGTCCCTGCTCATCGGAGTGCTCGTCGGGGTGGCGGCGGCGACCGTGGTTGGCGCGTTCGCGGCATACCGGCTGGTGCGGCCGGTGCGGCAGGTGCGGGAGGCGGCTCGTCGGCTGGCCGACGGCGACTACTCCCACCAGGTGCCATTGCCGCACGACCGCGAGCTGGCTGACCTCGCCCACGACGTCAACGAACTCGGCAAGTCGTTGGCCGACACCGAGGCCCGGCGCACGGCTCTCATCTCCGATGTGGCTCATGAGCTGCGCACGCCGTTGACCGTCATCGACGGCTACCTCGAAGGGATGATCGACGAGGTGATCCCGACGACGCCCGCCCAACTCGACCTCGTCCGCGTCGAGACCAGGCGGTTGCGCAGGCTCGCTCAGGACCTGTCCACCCTGTCGCGCGCCGACGAAGGCCGACTGGCCATCCATCCGGTGCGGATCGACCTGGCTGTGGTCGTCGCCGGTGCTGCCCAGCGGCTCGCTGCGCAGGCGAGCGAGGCCGGGCTGGCGTTGCAGGTGCAGACCGGAGCGACCTCGGTGTGGGTGCAAGCCGACCCGGACCGGATTGCCCAGATCGTCAGCAACCTCGTCGGCAACGCCATCCATGCCACCCCCTCGGGCGGAGTGGTCACCGTGCGCTTGGAGGTCGCCGCGGAGGCGGCGCTCGTCCACGTGACCGACACGGGGATTGGGCTGGCCCCGCAGGACCTCGCACGGATCTTCGAACGCTTCTACCGCGCGCCGAGCGGCTCGTATCCCGGCAGCGGGGTCGGACTCACTATCGCGCGCACCTTGGCTCGCGATCACGGCGGCGACCTGTATGCCGTGTCCGACGGTCCCGGCCGCGGCTGCACCTTCTCCTTCTGGCTGCCACTCACACCAGAAATACCCAGGGGGGTATAATCACGCCATGGCTACTCGAAACCTTGCCGCCGCCGACTTCACCCAGACGGTTCTCGACAACGACATTGTCCTCGTCGACTTCTGGGCCGCCTGGTGTGGGCCCTGCCGCCAGTTCGCACCCGTCTTCGAAGCGTCGTCCGAGAAGCACCCCGACATCGTCTTCGGCAAGGTCGATACCGAGGCCGAGCAAGCCCTGGCCGGCGCGGCCGGCATCACCTCGATCCCCACGCTGATGGCCTTCCGCGAGGGGGTTCTGGTCTTCTCGCAGCCCGGAGCCCTGCCGGCGGCCGCTCTGGAGCAGGTCATCGACGGAGTCAAGGGCCTGGACATGGCCGCGATCCATGCCGAAATCGCCGCCCACGGCGCAGGTGAAGCGGGTGACGCTGCCGCTGATGGTGCGCCGACCGAAGCCGCAGCCGAGCGCTGATGGCCCGTTGGGCCCGCCCGCCCCGTCGGCCGGATGACCCGCAGCTCGCGGCGGTCCGTTCCCTCGTGCGCGCGACGCCGCCCGAGGTGCTCGATCGCATCCGGGGCCGTGCCCCGTGGCGCCGAGCGGTGCGGGCGGCCTGGCCGCCGCTCACCCTCGTCATCGCAGCGCTGCTCTTCACGCCGCTCTACCTTGCGTTCGCGTCCAGCGCCGGCTGGCCCGAGGGCAACCTCTGGTCGCTGCTGCTCCTGGCGATGGCAGCGGGAGCGGCGCTGACTTTCGCCGGCTACCTCCGGGTCGTCGATGGGCGTCCCCGGCTGGGGCTCGGCGGGTCACCCTGCGCGGCCGTGTCTGGCTTCTTCCCGATCGTCGGCGCGCTGGCACTGGCGACGACGACCCCGCCCGGTATGCCGGCCAGCGCAGCCAGCGGGTGGATGGCCCTTGGGCTGGTGTTGCTCGGCCTGAGCAACCGGGTCACCGGGGCCGTCATGTGCCCACCCCGCTAGCCCTTGGGCGCTGCGTCGAGACGAGCCTGCACCGCGGTCCGGAAGGTCGCTAACGAGAAGCCTGGCACGATGGCCTCGATGTCCTTGAACGCAGTCGCCCCGGAGAGGGCGCCCGGCGGTGCGTCAACCAAGGCGATGAGGTCGGCGACCGGCATATCGAGCCCGGCTGCTGCTTGGTCGAGAGTCATCCATCCCTTGAGGTCCGCTGCTCCCAGCGTCGTCCCTGCGGTCACGACCTCACGACCACTGGTGACCCACGACCCGGTGGCTTGTGACACTCCGATGGTGCCGAAGAACAGCACCAGGGCCAGGGCCGGCATGACGAACCGATTGAGTGTCTTCATCGGGCGTCCCGTTCCCTGCGCGGGCGAATGGTGACCGGGACCGGTCCGCTCGGGGTGGCGCCGGGCCGGGGTTTGCGGCCCGGAAGGGCAGCCGACACGACCAGCGCTCCGCCAGTGGGACACGCCGCGACGCACTCCAAGCACCCGATGCAGTCGGTGCTCACCGCAGCCACCGGCTTGCTGACGTCGATGCCGACCGGGCACGGCTTGACACAGAGGTTGCAGCCGGTGCAGGCCGTCGTGCTGCGGCGCACCCGCAGGATCGATAGGTGGCCAAGCACGCTGAGCAGTCCACCGAGGGGGCATAAGTAGCGGCACCAGGCTCGCTCCACCAGCAAGGACGCCGCCAGCACCAAGCCCAGGACGAGCAGAGCCGGCCACATGCTTGCCAAGTCAGGCTCGAAAAGCCAGTGCAGCGAGAAGAGCGTGAGATAGGGGTCGAAGCCCGAGAACCACAGCGTCACGGTGCCCGCGCTCACCAGGAGAATCGCCGCGAGCGACACGAACCGCACATACCTCAGTGCTCGGTCGACCCGCGGGGGGACCGTGAGGTCGGGCAGGTGCAGGGCCCGCTTGGCGCGGTGCAGCAAGTCCTGGACCGTTCCGAACGGGCAGATCCACCCGCAGAAGGCGTTCCCCGCGATGAGCACGGAGATGAGCAGGCCGAGCCCGACGATGAGGGTGGAGGGGTGGATCTTCGGCAGCAGCCGGTCGGTCGTCAGCCAGGTCCACAGCGACTCGACGGCCCCGAAGGGGCACAGGGCGTCCACCGACGGCGCTGCTGAGGAGGACTCGCGTTGATGGCGGACGGCGGCGAACACCACCAGCCCCGCGACGGTGAGCTGCACGGCATACCGGCGGTGGTGGAGCGCCCCGATGGCGCGCATTCGACGTTGGTATGCCGTGAGGCGGCCGGCTGGGCGGGGAGTTCGAGCCGGGCTGGGGGAGGTCATGTCGGCACCTTCCTGACGATGACCACCAGCCTGGCCGCGTCGGATGAAGGCTTTGTGAAGCTGGGACCAAGACACGACCAAGCCCGGCTCCCTCCGATGCGGGGAGGGCGCCGGGCTCGGGCGGGTAGGTGCGGGAACGACCCTGAGTTGTCCGCCAGCCTGTGTATCAGCTGGCCTTCGGGTGGGCCGCAGCCCACGCCGTGAAGCCACCGAGGATGTCCGAGACGTCCGTGAAACCGTTGGCGCGCAACAGGCTTGCACCGACGCTGGAGCGCCAGCCACCGGCGCAATAGAGCACGACCGGGCGTGCCCGGTCGAGCTCCCCGGCGCGGCTGGCCAGTTGAGCGAGGGGGATGTGCACGGCCCCAGGCACCATCCCCACGGCGAGCTCACCTGCGCCTCGGATGTCGACGACCTGGACGTTGTCGGTCAGCCATGCGTCGTCTTGGCCGGCATTGAGCCGGCTGGCCCGGCTGACCTGGTCCTCGTGCCGGAGCAGGTAGTCCTCGACATCAGGCACATACCCGAGCACGGTGTCGTAGCCGATCCGGGCCAGGCGCATGGCGACCGCCTGCTCCTCGCCGTCGGGAGCCATGACGATGACCGGCTGGTCGGGAGCGATGACCATGCCCACGGTTTCGGACATCCGGCCGTCGTGGGGGACGCTGATCGCGCCGGCCAGATGACCGGCCGCGAAATCCAGGGCGGGCCGGGCATCGTGGACCACCGCGCCGGCAGCCAGGGCGTCGGCGACCTGCCTGTCGGTCAGTGCGGCGATCTCGGCACCCGGCTCGCGAACCCCCCGCTCCTGCTTGTTGAGGGTTGCGTTGTAGAGGAAGTAGGCCGGAGCCGGGGGCTGGCCCTCGGTCACCACGGCGAGGAACTCGTCCTCCGTCATCGGCTGGCAGGCGTAGTTGACCCGGCGCTGCTCGCCGATCGTCGACTGCTTCTCGGTCGAGAGGTTCTTGCCGCAGGCCGAGCCCGCGCCGTGCGCCGGGAAGACCCGCACTGCGTCGGGCAACCCCATGAGCACGGTGTGGATCGAGTGGTAAAGCTGGCGGCCGAGTTCGTCGGCCGAGGTGCCGACTGAGGCGAGCAGATCGGGTCGGCCGACGTCGCCGATGAAGAGCGCGTCCCCGGTGAGGACGCCGTATGCCGTGTCGTCGCCCGCGCGCTCGAAGACCAGCACCGAGACCGACTCGGGGGTGTGTCCCGGCGTATGCAGAATCTGCAGGGTGACCTCACCGAGCGAAATGCGTTCGCCGTCGGCGAGGGCGCGGAACTCGAACTCCGGGGTCGCCTTGGAGCCGTAGCCGATCCAGGCGCCGGTGGTCGCGGCGAGCTCGAGGTGGCCCGAGACGAAGTCGGCGTGGAAGTGGGTGTTGATGACGCCGACGATCCGCATGCCGTGGGCGGCCGCGTCGGCGAGGTAGTCCTCGACGTCACGGCGAGGGTCGATGACGACCGCCTGGCCGGACTCGGTGTCCCCGACGAGGTAGGACGCCTGGGAGAGGCAGTCCAGGTAGTACTGGGTGAAGTGCAGCATCGGTGCTCCTGAGGGTCTGCGCCACGGGTGAGGCCCGGCGCCGGTGTGCGTCGGTAACAGCATACCCCAGGGGGTATATTCCTGTCA
>Ga0116180_1002052_pt1 | contig 16266 bp, 13 predicted proteins | sample AD_UKC073_MetaG_FD_89804 | JGI IMG/M metagenome (GOLD analysis project Ga0116180, IMG submission 89804) | Active sludge microbial communities of municipal wastewater-treating anaerobic digesters from USA - AD_UKC073_MetaG | ecosystem: Engineered > Bioreactor > Anaerobic > Digestate | place: USA...
ACTGGCTGGCCCGCGACAGCTTGTCGGAAGACCGCCTGATGGCCCGCATCGATGCGCTGGCCGCCATCGGCGCCACCGACGGCGGTGGCGTCTGCCGCATCGCGCTGACCGATGCCGATCGCGACGGCCGTGCGCAGCTGGTGCGGTGGATGCGCGAGTTGGGCCTGCAGGTGCGCGTCGACCAGATCGGCAACCTCTTCGGCATCCGGGCCGGCCGCACCGATGCCGCGCCGGTGATGACCGGCTCGCACATCGACACCGTGGCCACCGGCGGCCGGCTGGACGGCAGCTACGGCGTACTGGCCGGGCTGGAGGTGGTGCGCTGGCTCAACGACCGCCAGATCACGACCGGGCGGCCGATGGTGGTGGCGGCCTTCACCAACGAGGAAGGCGTGCGCTTCCAGCCCGACATGATGGGCTCGCTGGTGCATGCCGGCGGCCTGCCGCTGGCGCAGGCGCTGGACAGCCGTGACGCCGCCGGCATCCGCCTGGGCGACGAGCTGACCCGGATCGGCTTTGCCGGCGACATGGCCTGCGGCGCCATCGTGCCGCACGCCTTCATCGAGCTGCACATCGAGCAGGGCCCGGTGATGGAGGCCGAGGGCATCGAGATCGGCGCGGTGCAGGACCTGCAGGGCATCTCCTGGCAGCAGTTCAGCATCACCGGCCAGTCCAACCACGCCGGGACCACGCCGATGCGCCTGCGCCGCGACGCCGGCCACGGCGCGGCGGCCATCGCCGTCTTCGTGCGGGAGCTGGCGCTACGCCTGGGCGGCAGCCAGGTCGCCACCGTTGGTGCCATCACCCTGCACCCGAACCTGGTCAACGTGATCGCCGCCCGCGCCACGCTGACGGTGGACCTGCGCAACACCGACGAGGCCGTGCTGGCGCAGGCCGAGGCCGAGCTGGCGGCCTTCGTGCAGCGGCTGGCCGCCGAGCAAGGCGTCAGCATCGAAGCACAGCGCCTGGCCCGCTTTGCGCCGGTGCGCTTCGACGCCGGCCTGGTGCGGCTGATCGAGGGCCGGGCCCAGGCGCGCGGCTGGCGCACTCACCGCATGACCTCCGGCGCCGGCCACGACGCGCAGATGCTCGCACGCATCTGCCCCGCGGCCATGGTCTTCGTGCCCAGCGTGGCCGGCATCAGCCACAACCCGCGTGAGCACACGGCGCCGGCCGACCTGGTGCGCGGTGCCACCGTGCTGCGCGACGTGCTGCTGGCGCTGGCCGGCGCGGGCTGAAGCCCACGCGGGCCGGCCCTGTACGATGCCGCGCCGCGCCGCTCAACCACCGAGGCCCGCCTTGAAACTCGCCACCTGGAACGTCAACTCCCTGGCCGTGCGCCTGCCCCAACTGCTGGACTGGCTGGCCCTGCACCAGCCTGACGTGCTGGTGCTGCAGGAAACCAAGCTCACCGACGACAAGTTCCCGCACGCCGAGCTGGCGGCCGCCGGCTGGCAGTGCCAGTGGTTCGGCCAGAAGACCTACAACGGCGTGGCCCTGCTGTCGCGCCAGCCGGCGGCCGACGTGGTGAAGAACATTGCCGGCTTCGACGATCCGCAGGCGCGGGTGATCGCCGGCACCGTCGACGGCGTGCGCGTCATTGGCGCCTACTTCCCGAACGGCCAGGCGCCGGGCAGCGACAAGTTCGCCTACAAGATGGCCTGGCTGGACGCGCTGCGCACCTGGCTGGCGGCCGAGCTGGCCCGCCACCCGCGCCTGGTGCTGATGGGCGACTTCAACATCACCCCCGACGACCGCGACGTGCACGACCCGGTGGCCTGGGCCGGCCAGATCCACTGCACGCCCGAGGAGCGGGCGCACTTCCAGGCACTGTGCGGCCTGGGCCTGGTCGACGCCTTCCGGCTGTTCGAGCAGCCGCCGCGGCAGTGGAGCTGGTGGGACTACCGCAACCTGGCCTTCCGCAAGAACCAGGGCCTGCGCATCGACCACATCCTGGTCAGCCAGGCGCTGCAGGGGGCGGTCACCAGCTGCAGCATCGACAAGCCGACACGCAAGAACGAGCGCCCGAGCGACCATGCGCCGGTGCTGGTGACGCTGGCCCCCTGACCGCAGGGACCGGACGCAAGCCCCCCTGACTTGACTCGGGGCACCACAAGGGTGCTGTGGCATCATCAAAGGCGGTTGGAGATTGCGGGTTTTTCCGTATCCGGCGACGCAGTTGGAGGGCAGGTGGCTTCATCGATCGATCGTGTGCAGGACAGTCCGGACTCCGTCTGGGCGTTCGAGACCGACGAGCCGACCCACCGCTCGGGGTGGATGCTGAAGGCCTGGCAGCGCTGGTCGGCCCAGCGCCGGGTGGGCCGCAGCGCCGGCAACCCGGACGACGCCGAACGCAGCCAGGCCACCACCCTGCCCGAACCCGGCCGCGGCAAGGCGCTGCGCCAGGCCCACAGCGCCCTGCGTGACCGCATGCGCGCCCAGCGTGGCCTGCGCCAGGTGCTGCCCCACCTCTACTTCGTCGAACGCTCGCTGTCGCGCCAGGGGTCGCTGGCGCTGATGGAAGTGCCGGTGTGGGTGCTGCAGCGGGCGCTGCAGCAGCTCTCGCGCCTGCCGGCCGACAGCCTGGCCGAACGCGAGCAGTTCAGCGTGCTGCAGCAGCGCCTGCTCAAGGCCATCGCCTCGCGCAGCAGCCGCGCCGCGCAACCGCAGCGCCGCGCCGAATCGCCCGACAGCTTCATGGGCGGCCTGGACAGCCAGCTGGACGGCCGCAGCCAGTTCGCCACTGGCCCGGGCGGCCTGGAGATCAGCGAGGTGCCGCGCTCGGTCTACGACGATCTGCTGCAAGGCACGCTGCCCAGCCGCGACGAGGCCGCCAACCACGGCGGGCAGGCGGACGACGACGGCACGTCCTGGTCGGGCTGGCGCCGCATCTGACCATCGGCGCCACCCTGCCGGGTGCCGCCTGACGGGACCCGGCAGGGGTCAGTCGTCCAGGCCCAGTTCCTGGATCTTGCGCGTGATGGTGTTGCGCCCGATGCCCAGCTTGTGCGCCGCCTCGATGCGCCGGCCGCGCGTGATCTCCAGTGCCGCGTGGATCAGCTGCCCCTCGAACTGCCGCGTCAGCGTGTCCCAGACCTCGGGGTTGCCCGCTTCGAGCAGTCGCCGCGCCTCGCGCCGCAGGTCCAGCAACCAGGTGTCGGCGGCCGCGCCCTCGCCGACGGACCAGGCCGCCACCGGCGTGGCGACGGACGCCGCAGGCAGGGCCGCAGGCAGGGCCGCAGGCTGCGCCTGGCTGGAAGGCTCCAGCGCTGCCACGGAAGGCGGGGCCATCACCGGCGCCGCCAGCGGCCGGCTGGCGTCGCCGCCCATCAGCTCGGGTGGCAGGTCCTTGGGCTCGATCACCTGGGCCGGTGCCATCACCGTCAGCCAGTGGCAGATGTTCTCCAGCTGGCGCACGTTGCCGGGAAAGTCGAACGCGGTGAGCTGGTCGAGCGCCGCCTCGGTGATGCGCTTGGCGTCGACGCCCAGCTCCTTGGCGCTCTTGGCGAGGAAGAAACGCGTCAGCGCCGGCACGTCCTCGCGCCGCTCGCGAAGGGCCGGCAGGCGCAGGCGGATCACGTTCAGCCGGTGGAACAAGTCCTCGCGGAACACGCCCTCGCGCACCCGCTGCTCCAGGTTCTGGTGGGTGGCTGCGATCACCCGCACATTGGCCTTCAGCGGCTGGTGGCCGCCGACGCGGTAGAACTGGCCGTCGCTCAGCACCCGCAGCAGGCGGGTCTGCAGATCGAACGGCATGTCGCCGATCTCGTCGAGGAACAGCGTGCCGCCATCGGCCTGCTCGAAGCGGCCGCGGCGCATGGTCTGCGCGCCGGTGAAGGCGCCGCGCTCATGGCCGAACAGCTCGGACTCCAGCAGGTCCTTCGGGATGGCCGCGGTGTTGATGGCGATGAACGGTCCGTTGCTGCCGGTGTCGCCACGCGGGCTGTGCTTGTGCAGCGCGCGGGCGACCAGCTCCTTGCCCGAGCCGCTCTCGCCGGTGATCAGCACCGTGACATTGCTCTGGCTCAGGCGGCCGATGGCGCGGAACACGTCCTGCATCGCCGGCGCCTGGCCCAGCATTTCGGGCATCTCGGCACTGCCGATGTCGCGCACCGCTTCGCGCAGGCTTTCGTCGACAGCGCGGCGGATCAGTTCCACCGCCCGCGTCAGGTCGAAGGGCTTGGGCAGGTATTCGAAGGCGCCGCCCTGAAAGGCCGAGACGGCCGAGTCCAGGTCGGAATAGGCGGTCATGATGATGACCGGCAGGCCGGGCAGGCGCGCCTTGACCTTGCCCAGCAGCTCGATGCCCGACCCGCCGGGCATGCGGATGTCGCTGACCAGCACCTGGGGCGCATCGTCGTCCAGCGCGGCCAGCACGTCACGCGGGTTGCTGAAGCTGCGGGTGGCGAACTGCTCGCGCGCCAGTGCCTTCTCCAGCACGAATCGGATGGATTGGTCGTCGTCGACGATCCAGATGGGTTTCATGCGGCGACGGTCTCTTTCCTGGTGGCGGGCTGCCCGGTCAGGGCAGCGGGATGAGGATGCGGAACACGGTCCGGCCCGGAACGCTGTCGCATTCGATCGTGCCCTGGTGTTGCTGCACGAAGGTCTGCGCCAGCGTCAGCCCGAGGCCCGAACCGCCCTCCCGCCCCGAGACCAGCGGGTAGAAGATGCGATCGCGGATGTCCTCGGGCACGCCCGATCCGTTGTCCTCGATATGCAATTCCAGTGCCAGTCTGAAGCGGTGCTTGCCGACCGTCACCTGGCGGGCCACGCGCGTGCGCAGCACCAGCAGTGCGTCGCCGGCGGCGATGCGCTCGGCCAGCGCCTGGGCCGCGTTGTGGGCGATGTTGAGAACCGCCTGGATCAGCTGCTCGCGATCGCCGCGGAAGTCGGGGATGGAGATGTCGTAGTCGCGGTGCACCGTCAGCCCGCGCGGAAATTCCGCGAGGATCAGCGAGCGCACCCGCTCGCACACCTCGTGGATGTTGACGTCGCTGACCACATGCGGCTTGCGGTGTGGCGCCAGGAGGCGGTCGACCAGGGCCTGCAGCCGGTCGGCCTCGTGGATGATGACGTTGGTGTACTCGGCCAGCTCCTTGCCGGGCATCTCCATCGCCAGCAGCTGCGCCGCGCCGCGGATGCCGCCCAGCGGGTTCTTGATCTCGTGCGCGAGGTTGCGGATCAGCTCCTTGGTCGCCTGCACCTGGCCCAGGGTGCGCTCCTCGCGGTCCAGGCGCGTCTGCTGCTCGATCTCCAGCAGCTCGACGACGATGCGGTCCTGCCCGGGTTCGGTCTGGGTCAGGATCACGTGCACCGGCAGCGGCTCTTGCGCGGCCACCGGGGCGCGCCGCATCACCGCGTCGAAGCGGCCGGTGGCGATCTCGTTGCGCGCCACCGCGGCCAGCGTCTCGGCCAGCGGATGCTGGTCGGTGAACCAGTCACCCAGCCGGCCGCGCATCAGCGTGCGCCGCGACAGCCCGACCACGTTCTCGAACATGGCGTTGACGAACAGCAGCCGGCCATCGGGCTGCACCACGGCCACCATCGTGGCCAGCATGTCGAAGGCGTCGTAACGCGGAGAGTCAGGCCAGGTGGGCATGGGCAACACGGGGAATCAGGGCGGCAGCTTGGACAACTCGCGCTTCAGGGCGGCGACATCGGCCTCGCTGCGGGCGATGCCGGCCTTCATGGACGCGACACGGTCGAGGTAGGTCTGGTAGTTGCGCTCGTCACCGCGGCGCTCGGGCTCGCCGTTGTTGAACTCGCGCCGCAGGCCGGCCAGGCGGTCTTCCTCGCGCCGCAGCTCGACCTCCAGGATGCGGCGGGCGTCGCTGTCGCGCTGGCGCTGGGCAGCCGGGTCGACCTTGGCATCGCTGCTGCGCAGACCGGGCGCCGGTGGCGCACTGGCCGGCGCCGATGCGGCCGGCCGCGGCCGGACGGTCTGCACGATGGTGATCGGCGCGCCTTCGATCGTGCGGCAGCCGCGGTCGCGGGCTTCCTCGGGGCTGAGGGCGTCGGTGTAGAGCACCGGCGGGCCGGGGCAGCGGTACACCGGCGCGGGGGCCTGCGCCAGGGCCACGGGCACTGCCGGGCCCACGGTGGCGGCGGCGAACAGCAGGAACGTCAGGGCACGCGTCATCGGCAGGTCTGGACAGCGGCGGTGCGCCGCGACAGCGGGCATTGTGGCCCAGGGCCGGCCATGAAAAAGGGCGGCTCGCGCCGCCCTTCCCCACTGCCTGGCAACGCGTGGCACGGGGCCACGCCGGCCATCACAGGGTGTAGTACATGTCGAATTCGACCGGGTGCGTGGCCATGCGGAAGCGGGTGACTTCCTGCATCTTCAGGTCGATGTAGGCGTCCAGGTAGGCGTCGGTGAAGACACCGCCCTTCGTCAGGAAGCCACGGCCCTTGTCCAGGTACTCCAGCGCCTGTTCGAGGCTGGCGCAGACGGTCGGGATCTTCGCGTCTTCTTCCGGCGGCAGGTGGTACAGGTCCTTGCTGGCGGCCTCGCCCGGGTGGATCTTGTTCTCCACGCCGTCCAGGCCCGCCATCAGCAGCGCGGCGAAGCCCAGGTACGGGTTCATCAGGGGATCGGGGAAGCGCGCCTCGACGCGGCGGCCCTTGGGGTTGGCCACGTACGGGATGCGGATCGACGCCGAGCGGTTCTTCGCGGAGTAGGCCAGCTTGACCGGCGCCTCGAAGCCGGGCACCAGGCGCTTGTAGCTGTTGGTGCCGGGGTTGGTGATGGCGTTCAGCGCACGGGCGTGCTTGATGATGCCGCCGATGTAGTACAGGGCGAAGTCGCTCAGGCCGGCGTAGCCGTCACCGGCAAACAGGTTCTTGCCGTCCTTCCAGACCGACTGGTGCACATGCATGCCGCTGCCGTTGTCGCCGACGATGGGCTTGGGCATGAAGGTGGCGGTCTTGCCGTAGGCGGCGGCCACGTTGTGGATCACGTACTTCTGCAGCTGCACCCAGTCGGCGCGCTGGATCAGCGTGCTGAACTTGGTGCCGATCTCCATCTGGCCGGCGTTGGCCACCTCGTGGTGGTGCACTTCGACCGGAATGCCCAGGCTCTCGAGGATCAGGCACATCTCCGAGCGCAGGTCCTGGCCGCTGTCGACCGGCGGCACGGGGAAGTAGCCGCCCTTGACGGTGGGGCGGAAGCCGTTGTTGCCGTGCTCGTATTCCTTGCCGGTGTTCCAGGCCGCCTCTTCCGCCTCGATCTTGTAGAAGCAGCCGGACATGTCGTTGCCCCAGCAGATGCTGTCGAACACGAAGAACTCGGGCTCCGGTCCGAAGTAGGCGGTGTCGCCCAGGCCGGTGCTCTTCATGTAGGCCTCGGCGCGCTTGGCCAGGCTGCGCGGGTCGCGCTCGTAGGGCTTGCCGTCGGCCGGATCGATGACGTCGCAGGTCAGGATCAGCGTCGGCTCTTCGAAGAACGGATCGATGTTGGCGGTGTTGGGGTCGGGCATCAGCTGCATGTCCGACGCCTCGATGCCCTTCCAGCCGGCGATCGACGAGCCGTCGAAGGCATGGCCCGAGGTGAACTTGTCCTCGTCGAAGTGCGACACCGGCACCGAGACGTGCTGCTCCTTGCCGCGGGTATCGGTGAAACGGAAATCAACGAACTTGATCTCGTTTTCCTTCACCATGGCCATGACATCGGCGACGGTCTTTGCCATCAAGAATCTCCTAGCGGAAAGCAGCTGTGCTGTTGGGGGAATGGGGAAAGGCGGGCGTTGTGCGGGCCTCAACGGTCACTTGGGTCCGCCGGGCGCCCAGGAATGTAGCAGAAAGCATGCCACGAACTTGGTGCACGGCAGCGGCAGGACGCCAGGCCCTTCCCTCCCCGGCACACCAGGGGTGATTGCCTGCTTGCGCCCCAAACTGGGGCGCTTGAACGCACCAAATCAATGCGGCGTTAACGCACCATTTCGGGGCCGAGTTGGGCGCCGAATGTCTTCAGCGCAGCCAGCAGCGCCGCGAAGGCCGCACCGGTCGCCTGGGGTGCGCCCTTGACGCCCAGCTCGATGTGGCGGCCGTAGATCGGATGGTCGACGCTGGGCAGGCTGAAGACCTTGATGCCGGCAAAGCGCGCCTCGATGGCTTCCATCAGCGGCGTCAGCGCCGCCTCCATCGCGCCCATCACGATCACCGAGCGCTCCTGCTGCACATGGCTGCCGTGCAGGTGGCGGTAGCGGCCGTCGAGCAGGGCCTCGATCATCGGGTGCGCCATCACCGGGAAGCCGGGCACGAAGTGCACGTCGCCGACCGAGAAGCCCGCGATCTTGTTGTACGGGTTGGGGATGATCGACGCGCCTTCGGGGAAGGTGCCCATGTTGAGCCGGTGCACGTTGTCGGGCCGGTCGGGCTCGTAGGGCGTGCCCTGCTCGCGGGCGACGTCGCGCATGCGCTCGCGGATCAGGTCCGCCGCCTCGGGGTGCAGCACCAGCGGCCGGCCCAGCGCCGCTGCGGCGCTTTGGCGCGTGTGGTCGTCGGGCGTGGCGCCGATGCCGCCGCAGCTGAAGACGATGTCGCCGCCCGCAAACGCCTGCTGAAGCGCAGCGGTGATCCGGGCGCGGTCGTCGCCGACATAGCGCGCCCAGGCCAGGGCCAGGCCACGCTCGGCCAGCAGGGCGATGACCTTGGCCATGTGCTTGTCCTGGCGCTTGCCGGACAGGATCTCGTCGCCGACGATGATGAGGCCGAACTGGGGCATGGCGGTGATGGGGATCAGGCCGCGGGCGGTGGCAGCGCCGCGGGGGGTTGCGGGGTGCCGGCGGCCGGTGCAGGTGACGGCGCGGCCGAGGTTGCCGGCGTGTTGCTCGCCGGCATGTCGATCACCTCGCCGCTGCGCGGTGCGAACGGCGCCGGCTCGCGGTCGACCAGGGCCGCCTGGCCGCGCAGCTGGGCCAGCGCCGCCAGCGCGAAGTGGGTGAACCACAGGGCCGAGAAGCCGAACACCAGGGTGTTCAGCCAGACCGAGACCACCACCAGCAGCGGCGCGAAGACCAGGGTCAGCGCGCTGGCGGCCCAGATCAGCGAGGGCGCCGCGCCCAGAAAGCCCGAGACCACGCCGATGCCCAGCAGCGGCATGCGCTGCTGCTGCATGATCTGCCGCCGCTCGTCGGCGCTGGCATGCTCGGCCAGCACGTCGAAGCTGAGCACGCGGTAGTTCAGCCAGCCCCAGATCAGCGGCGGCACCACCAGCACCAGGGGCGGAATGAACCACAGCGGGACGGTCACCACCAGCGCCACCAGGGCCATCAGCGTGCAGACCAGCGACCAGCCGATGCTCGTCAGCAGGCCGGCGCCGCGCTTGCGCTGCAGTGCCGGAAAGCGCCGCGACGCCACCAGGCCGACGATGGCCGGTGTCATCAGCCAGGCCACCAGCAGCACCGACAGCACCACGATCACCGGCGCGGCCAGGGCCACCACGATCAGTGGCGCGATGACCGCGCGGAAGCTGCCGCCGACCAGCGATTCCACCCACTTCAGCGCGGCGTCGATCAGCAGCCAGTTCTCCAGCGACGCCCGCACGGCGGCGACCGCCGACTCCCAGTAGAACCAGCCCAGGCCCAGCGCCAGCGCCACGCCGATGAGCAGCGGCAGCAGCGACAGGCCGATCACCTTGGGGTGCAGGCAGTAGGCGGCGGCGCGCCAGAAGGAGTCGAGCAGCAGTTTCATCTGGCGCGCAGGATAGCCGAGCAATGCACACCTGCCCGGAGCGCCGAGCGCCGGGCCGCCTCCAGCCGGCGGGCCCAGCCCGCCCGGCGGGTGGCGGTGGTACCCCGCCGCCGGGTGCCCGAGTTCATGCCTTGCCGGCCAGACGCTTGAACCCCAGCCACTGCTGGGCCCAGAAGCCGCGACCGTAGTCGCGGCCGTCGAGCTGGTCGCGGATGCCGGTGGGTTGGGTCGCCGCGTCGAAGCGGGCCGTGCCGAAGAGGATGTCCCAGATGGGGAACAGCACGGCGAAGTTGTGGCCGCCCAGACTGCCCTGCCCGGCCGATTCATGGCCCAGGCCCACCGCGTGGTGCAGGCGGTGGTAGGTCGGGCTGACCAGCAGCCAGCGCAGCGGCCCGAAGCCCAGGCGCACGTTGGCATGCGACAGGCTTTCCACCAGCTGGGTGATCGCGACGATGGCCACGAACTGCCCCGGCGCCACGCCCACGGACAGGGCCAGCAGCACGAACACGCTGTCGCGCAGCAGGTCGTCGAGCAGGTGGTTGCGGTTGTCGGTCCACAGCGTCATCTGGCGCTGGCTGTGGTGCACCGCATGCAGCTGCCACCACCAGCCCAGGCTGTGCTGGCTGCGGTGGTAGACGTAGTCGACGAAGTCGAACAGCAGCAGGTACAGCACGAAGCTCAGCCCCGCCTGGTCGGTGACACCCGGCCACAGGCCATCGAGCTGCAGCCCGTTCAGCCCCGCCACGTGCAGCCGGCCGGCCAGCGTGTCCCAGACCGGGTCGATGGTGAGGAACAGCACCACGCGCACCAGGCCCAGGCGGTGAATCAGGGTGTAGACCACGTCGGTGCGGACCGCGGCGCGGTCGGTGATGGCCTCCACCGGCCGCCAGCGCTCCAGCGCCCGCATCAGCGTGAGCATCAGCGCGATCTGCAGCAGGCCCACCAGCAGCCAGCCAGTGGCGCGGTAGCCGTCGGCCAGCAGGTTGCCCAGGCCCAGGTGGAACATCAGCGGCTGCAGCAGGGCCTCGAACAGCCATTGCTGGGCCTGGCCAAAGATGTCAGTCAGGGTGTCCATCGTGCAGGTTCAACGCCCGGCCAGGGCCGATCGATAGACGGGATGCTCGCGCAGCGACGCAAAGCAGAAGCCGCGCGCCTTCAGCCCCGTGACCAGCGGCTGCAGCACCGCCGGTGCCCAGGGGTCCTGGCGCGACCAGATGCCCAGGTGCGCGACCAGGATGTCGCCGGCGCGGATGCCGGCCAGCGCCTTGGCCAGCAGCGCATCGTTCGGGTACTTGTCGCTGGGCAGCTCGTCGCCCAGGAAGCCGGCCGGCGCCCAGCCCACATGCTGCCAGCCGCAGGCCTGGGCGGCCTTCAGCAGCGCCGGGGACGTCTTGCCGCCGGGCGCACGGAACAGCGGCGCCATCACCCGCCCGGTCATGGCCTGGAAGCGCTCGGCCGGACGCTGCAGCTCGGCGCAGTAGGCGGCAGCCGTCAGCACCTGGCGCTGGCCGGCGGCCGGGCCCATCGACGGCCGGGTGTCGAAGCCGCCGTCGACCCGGTCGGCCAGCCAGGTGTGGTGGTCCCAGGTGTGCGAGCCGAAGGCATGGCGCAGCGGCGATGCGGCCAGCTCGCGCCACCACGGCGCCCACTGCGCGTCCAGGCTCCAGCCACCGGTTTTCGTGCGCTCGTTGGCCAGGAAGAACGTGGCCGGCACCGCCTCGTCGCGCAACACCTGGGCGATCAGCGGCGCCACGCCCATGTGACCGGTGTCGAAGCTCAGGTAGACCGGCTTGTCGCAGGCAGCCGCCCCTACGCTCTGGCCGGCCATGGCAACCACGAGCGCGACCGCACAGATCGGCCGCATGGCGAAGTTCCAACCCAGCGGCCGCCGTGGAACCGGCTCTGCCGGGCCACTGGCGGCGCCCCCCTGGGGGGGAGCGGCCTTGGCCGCTTCGGGAGGGGGCCTATCTTGGCGCATGGTCCAAGGTCCACACGCCATGCGGCGAGCGGCCCACCGGCACCTGGCGCAGGACCTTGCGGGCCTCGGTGTCGATGAAGCTCAGCTTGCGGGCCCAGCGCGAGCTGACCAGCAGCGTCTTGCCGTCGGCCAGCACCTCCATGCAGTCGGGGCCGCTGGGGCCGGGCAGCTCGGCGGCGACCTTCATCGCGTCGATGTCGATCATGCTGATCGTGTTGGCCACGCGGTTGCTGACGAACAGGTGCTTGCCGTCGCCGCGGGCCCGGAAGGCATGGGCGCCCTCGCCGGTGGCGATGCGCTGGATCAGCTTCGGCTGCGCGCCGCTCACGTCGTAGACCTCGACGAAGCGGTCGCCGGTCAGGCCGACGAACAGGCGCTTGTCGTCGCGGCTCAGGAACACGTCGGCCGGCAGCTTGCCGCTGGCGATCTTCCAGCGCACGGCCTGCGTGGCCAGGTCGATGGCCAGCAGTTCGCTCGAATCCTGCAGCGAGACGTAGACCACGCTGCTGCGGCTGTCGATGGTCAGGTGGCTGGGCGTCTTGGGCGCGGCGATGCGCTTGATCAGCTTCAGCGGCTGCGCCTCTTTCGGCAGCCAGTGGTACAGATCGACATGGTCCAGCCGGTTGGCGGCAGTGACGAACCACTTCATGTCCGGCGAGAAACGCAGCTGGTAGGGGTCGACGATGTCACCCAGCACACGCTGCACCTCGGCCGTCACGGGGTCGATGAAGGTCAGCGAGTTGGACAGCGCATTGGCCACCAGCAGGCTCTTCTCGTCCGGCGTCAGGTACAGGTGGTGCGGCTCCTTGCCGGTGGCGATGCGCTTGGTCTCGGTGAACGTGACCGGGTCGATGACGCTGACGCTGGCGTCCAGCGAATTGAGCACGAAGATCGGCCGGCGCGCCACAGGTGCCGCCGCCGGGCCCGGGGCCTGTGCGTGGGCCTGGCCCATCCAGGCGGCGGCGGAGACAACACCGCTGAAGGCGGCAAGGCGGCCGAGCGCGGCACGGCGGGACGGGGCAGACAGCATGGTCGACGGCGCGGCAGGTCTGCCGGGCCCGGGCGAAGGACAACCCGCAAGTGTAGGCGGGCCGCCTGCGCCGGCCGTGCCCGCGGGCCGTGCGGGGCCTTGCGCCAGATCAGTCGTCGTCGCCGCCGCCCAGGATGCCGCCCAGCAGGCCGCCGCCGACGACACCGCCCAGCACCGAGCCCTCTTCACGGCTGCCGCCACGCTGCGGCGCCGCGGCGAACACGCGGCTGGCCAGGCGGCTGAACGGCAGGCTCTGCAGCCACACCGTTCCGGGGCCGGTCAGCTTGGCGAAGAACAGGCCCTCGCCGCCGAACAGCGCCGTCTTGATCTTGCCGACGTACTGGATCTCGAAGTTCACGTTGGGCGTGAAGGCGACCACGCAGCCGGTGTCGACCATCAGCGTCTGGCCGGGCTGCAGCTCGCGCCGCACCACGGTGCCGCCGGCATGCACGAAGGCCAGGCCATCGCCTTCGAGCTTCTGCATGATGAAGCCCTCGCCGCCGAAGAAGCCCACGCTGAGCTTCTGCTGGAAGTAGATGCCCAGCGAGACGCCACGTGCCGCGCACAGGAAGGCGTCCTTCTGGCAGACCAGCATGCCGCCCAACTGGCGCAGGTCCATCGGGATGATCTTGCCCGGGTACGGCGCACCGAAGGCCACGCGCTGCTTCTGGCCCGCGTTGTTGGTGTAGACGGTGGTGAACAGCGATTCGCCGGTGACCAGGCGCTTGCCCGCGCCCAGCAGCTTGCCGAAGAAGCCACCGCCGCCGCTGTTCGAGCCGTCGCCGAAGACCGTGTCCATGCCGATGCCGGCGTCCATGAAGAACAGGCTGCCGGCCTCGCCCACCGCCGCCTCGCCGGGGTCGAGCTCGACCTCGACGAACTGCATCTCCGAACCTTTGATCTCGTAGTCCACCACGTCCATCGCCATCAGCCTGCTCCTTGGGTTGCCTGGGGCGCCGGATGTCCCGGCGCCGGTCGGCGGCGATCGTACCCAATCGGGGTCTGCGGCCGGCCTCAAGTTCTCCTCACGACGGCCGACAACCGATGCAACGACCCGGGGGACTGCGTCTGGACCGGCCGGACCGGTCGGCGTGGCGGGCGCAAACCGGCGCCGACCGCGGAAAAGCACCGACCTGGGGCGCGGTGGCATGCACCAGCCAGAGGATCCCGTTCGCACAATCGCGACAACAGCTTGAAACCGGCAATACCAGCCAAACTCAACAAATGACATCCCGCATCCGAGCGATCCACCGCCACCGCATGGCACTTCCTGCACTGGCCCTGTCGTGGCTGATGCTGCTGGCCGGCTGGCTGCTCAGCACCGAGGTGCATGCGCAGACCACCAACCCCAAGATCGCCCAGGACCTGCGCCGGGTGCTGGACGCGACGACCACGCCGGTGCTGAACTGGACGCGCGACATCAACGGCGTGCGCCATGTCAAGGTGCTGATCGTCAGCGGCAGCGACGACGCCGAGCTGACCGCGCTGCGCAGCGCGGTGATGGCCGCCGGCGGCTCGATCTACTACCGCTACAGCTCGGTGCTGGCGCTCGCCGCCATGTTGCCGGCGAGCAAGGTGGCCATCATCGCCAGCCGCAGCGACGTGCAGAGCATTTCGCCGAACCGCTTGATGGCCCGCGCCACCAGCACGGTGGAATCCGTCACCGGCGCCTCGGCGGTGCGCGCCACCACGGTGAGCAACTACGCCAGCGTGCAGGGTGTCAGCGGCAAGGGCATCGGCATCGCGGTGCTGGACTCGGGCGTGGCCTGGCAGCACCTGAGCTTCAAGGGCGACGGCGGCGAGAGCCGCGTGCGCGAGGCGATCAGCTTCACCAAGGCCGGCGACGCCGTGCGCGCCGGCGTGCGCGACTGGACGCCGGGCATCGACGTGTCGGGCACGCTGAACCCGGCCAGCCCGACGATGCAGACCTATTTGTCGGCGCTGCAGACCGGCTTCGGCGGCAAGAACGACCGCTACGGCCACGGCTCGCACGTGGCCGCCGTGGCCGCCGGCCGCGGCACCTGGAACAGCGTGCTCGACACCACCGGCATCGCGCCGAACGCCAACATCTTCGACGTGCGTGTGCTCGACGACAACGGCTACGGCCAGCTGTCGGACGTGCTGGCCGGCATCGACTGGGTCATCTACTACGGCAAGTACAAGAACATCCGCGTGATGAACCTGAGCCTGGGCGCGGATTCCACCGAGTCCTGGGAGACCGATCCGCTGGCCCGCGCCGTGCGCAGCGCGGTGGCGCAAGGCATCGTGGTGGTGGTGGCGGCAGGCAACTTCGGCGTCAACGCGGCAGGCAGCCAGGTCTGGGGCAGCATCAGCTCGCCCGGCCACGAGCCCAGCGTCATCACCGTGGGCGCCATCAATTTCAAGGGCACGACCAGCCGCAGCGACGACGTGGTGACCAACTTCAGTTCGCGCGGACCGACCCGCGGCGCGACGGTCTCGGCCACCGGCGTGCGCACGCTGGACAACCTGATCAAGCCCGACCTGGTGGCGCCGGGCAACCGCATCGTCGGCCCGCTGGCCGAGGACACGACCGCCGCCGGCGGCGCCTGGAACCTGCTGGCCAGCCGCTACAGCGCGCTGTCGCAGGTCAGCGGCGCCAAGCAGGCGCAGGACCAGGGCCTGATGATGCTCAGCGGCACCTCGGTGGCCGCGCCGGTCGTGGCCGGCGCGGTGGCCCTGCTGCTGGAGGTGAACTACGGCCTGACGCCGCCGATGGTCAAGGCCATCCTGCAGTACACCGCGCAGGCCCTGCCGAACACCCCCATCGCCCAGCAGGGCGCCGGCGCGCTGAACATCGAGGGCGCGGTGCGCCTGGCCGCGGCGCTGCGCAACGACATGAACAGCCGCATCCAGAACGGCGGCACCATCACCGCCGGCGAGTCGCTGTTCTGGTCCTCGGGCCAGACCCTGCCCAATCCGGTGTCGACGATCAATGGCCAGAGCATTCCCTGGAGCCGCCTGGTCACCGTGGGCGGCAACCGCCTGGTCACCGGCACGGCGCTGTTCACCCAGTGGCAGCCGATCTGGGACCACCGCCTGCTGTGGGTCAAGAACAAGGTGCGCAAGCTGGACGTGCGCTACTGGCCCAACACCAACAACACCTGGCCGATGGCGGTGCTGGACAAGGCCGCGCCCAACACCCCGCTGCTGACCAAGGGCGTGGTGTCGCTGGTCGAAGTCGCCGGCAGCACGTCCCTGGCCAACCTGAGCGGCCTGTTCATGCCGGCGACCAGGCTGTCGGGCCTGATCGGCAGCGGCAAGACGCTGGGCCAGGGCATCGTGCTGTCCGAAGGCATCGTGCTCAGCGAGGGCATCGTGCTCAGCGAAGGCATCGTGTTGTCCGAGGGCATCGTGCTCAGCGAGGGCATCGTGCTGTCCGAAGGCATCGTGCTGTCCGAGGGCATCGTGCTCAGCGAGTCCGGCACGGTCAACCCGACCAACAAGCGAGAGGTCAACGTCACCGGCGAGCCGTGATGCCACCCTGGTCGTCCACCGATGTCGCCGGGCCGCCCGCGGGTCCGGTGGACCGCGCCGGCGGGCTGGC
>Ga0116180_1002058_pt1 | contig 16242 bp, 11 predicted proteins | sample AD_UKC073_MetaG_FD_89804 | JGI IMG/M metagenome (GOLD analysis project Ga0116180, IMG submission 89804) | Active sludge microbial communities of municipal wastewater-treating anaerobic digesters from USA - AD_UKC073_MetaG | ecosystem: Engineered > Bioreactor > Anaerobic > Digestate | place: USA...
CAATACCGTCGGCGTGGTCGCGTACATGAGGGGATGGGGAAAAAGCACGAACCAGTCAACCGGCAAACTCGCAGGCAACACCGACGATTCGGCGGGCGCCTGGCTGACCACCGGCGCCAGCACGGCAAGTAGCAGCAACGAAACGCCGGTGCCAAGCATCAGCCGCCGTGGGGGTAGCACGTCGGCCCGACTGATGCGCTGGACGTGGAACCAGAGCCCAAGCAGCAGCGCCAGCGCGACACCAATGTGGACGAAAACAAACAACGAGAACAGACGATCGCTTACCGCATCGGCGGTCAGGAAGTTTCTTGTGAGTGGGGATGCAAAAATTGGCCAGCGATCCAGCCATTCGGCAGTGGCCAACGCCGAGAATTGGCCGAGCTGGTCCCAGTTAAGCCAGAAGCCACCGACGCCACTGCTGAACATGAAAAGCAACAGCGGCACACCCGTCAACCACGAGAACCAGCGGAATCCCCGAAAACGACCAAGCAGCCATTCACGCGCCAGATGCAGGAATGTGCACAGCACCATTGCATCTGCGGCGTAGCGGTGGATGCCGCGCAGCAGTCCGCCGAGGGAACTGCCATCCCGCGTCAGCCGATCAATCGACCGATAAGCGCCGGTTGCCGACGTATCGAGCACCGCGTAGAGATAGGCACCGGAGACGCTCAGCAAAACAAAGAAAAAGACACCGAGCGCACCCAGGTGCCGCAGCGGGCTCTCCCCGGCGCCAAACACGCGGTCAAAGGGCCTGTCGAGTCTGCGTACGAACCGCCGCCCCCAAGATTCCGCTGCGCCACTTTGGCCCTGCGGTGCAACGAGGACCGGAACAACCGGATACTGCGTGCTGAAACTGCTATCGGGACGCACTCGCAAAATCGCTTTCCGAGCCACCATTGCCCAGACGACTGGCTTTGCCGCGACGCGTGCGCCGCCGGGACCACCACTCGCCGATGAAAAACCAGCACATGGCCAGTGCAAACGTCGCGCCGCCGGCAATCTCCAGGATCAACCCGTAGTCGTAGCGGTACTTGCCGGTCGTCGGGTCATATACGGTGCAGATGATGCGGATGCGGTCGATCACATCGTCGATACCTGCGTTCTGCGGCACCGGCGCGTTGCGCAACAGTTGGCGCACCGGCTCGCCAATCTTGTCTGGCGTCACCCGATCGCCGTACACCTGCGAATAGATGGCACCCGACGCGTCGACCACCGTGACCGCGAGAACATGGTCAAAACCTGCTGGTGTTTCGACATAGCTGAAGCCAAAGTCGCCCGTGAGTGCGCCCACGATATCCGCAGGCGGGCTCAGGAAGTCCCAATTGGGCGCTGCGATGGCGTGCTGAGCGGCAAAGCTGCGCATTGCCTGTGGCGAATCGAAGGGCTGGTTGAACCCGATACTCACCACGTTGAAGCGATCTCGCCCTACCGACGATTGCAGATTCTCCACCGCCTCACGCAGCGATCGGGTGTTGGTGGGGCAAACCTGAAAACAGCCGGTGTAGATGAAACTGACCAGCGTCGGTTTGCCGTGGAAGCTCGACAAGCGGACTGGTGTCCCTTGCCGATTCAACAGGGTGTAGTCAGCCGGCCGCTTGCCGATGACGCCTTGACTCAACCGTAGTGCCTCGACCTGATTCAGTGCAGGTACTGTGGCTTGCGGCGCGCTGGCGGCAACATCAGCGGCCCCGGTGATCATCGGCGTCAAGATTGCAAGCAGGGCAACCGCTCTCCGCAGCAACCGGTAGACGGCGCCCTGCACTTCGCTGGTGGACGTCCACAACTCACGCCCGGCGGCGATGCAATCTTCACCAGCAATGAGTCGCCGTCGTGGCCTTTTCATTAGCGAAGCCCGGCATCGACGCTGGCACCGACCAGTACGGCGCTTAACTGCACGATCGAAGCCAGAAACGAGGCAATGGCGGTACCACGGTTAACCGCGCGGGTCAGCTGCCATGCCCGATAGACAAAGTAAGCGCCCCCGGCGACAGAGCAAACCAGATACACCAGCCCGGCACCGAAGGCGACGGGCAGCAGCGACGCTACGACCAGCAGCACCGCGCTGGCGAACACAGCCTGTGCGGCCCGCCCAGGCCCAACCACTACCGGGAGCATCGGAACGCCTGCCGCAGCGTATTCCGCTTCGTTGGCGATGGCGAGGCTCCAGAAGTGGGGGGGCGTCCACAGGAATAGCGTCACCGCCAGCAATCCGGGCAAAGCTCCAATCTGGGTGTCTACCGCCGCCGCACCGGCAAGCACCGCAAAACTGCCAGCAAGACCACCAACGACGATATTCAGCCAGGTGCGACGCTTGAGCCAGACCGTGTACACCACTCCATAGAAAAAGGCGCCAAGAAACACAAAGATCGCCGCGAGCGGATTCAGTACCTGCCACGCGATGGCCACCGCGCCTGCAAGCATTGCAGCCATGACAGCGAGCCACAGCGGCCGTCGGCGCAGCGCGCCGGTCACGAACGCACGGTTGCGCGTCCGCCCCATGCGGGCATCACTCTCGAACTCGTAGTACTGGTTGAAGGCGCCCGCACTGGCCGATGCCATCAGCACCGACATCGCGAGCACCAGCCACTGGCCAACGCCCAGTGATGCGGTGGGAGCCACCAACGCCCCCACCAGCGCGGTGACCATGATCATCACCCCGATACGCAGCTTGAAGATGCCGAGCACCGAGCGAGCCAGACGGCCCACTTCGCTGCTACCGGATGCCAGTGTGGTGCTCATGGCGTGCCTAGCTCAGGCCCCAGACCTGCGACAGATACTTCCAGTTGATGAAGTAGTACAGCACGAACGACACCAGAAACACCATCGCCAGCGTGAAGGTGCCTGGCGCCGCGAAACCGGCAGAGCCATAGGTTTGCACCACCGGCGCCGGCGTAGTCGGCGGAATCGGTGTGAATTCGCTGCTCTGGCGACCGGCATCCAGGCGCTTGCCCCACAACAGCGAACCCACGGTGATGTAGATGTAGAGCGCACCACCGACAATTGCGGCCACGCCAGCGATGCCAACCAGCCCCATCATCAGGTAAGCCGCACCTGGCCACTCGTAGGCGAGCGCCGCACCGTTGAACGCCATATCCCAGTGCCGGCGCGACACGCCCAGCGTACCGGCGCCCATCATGACCAGACAGAAGAAGTACATCGACAGGCCGAACAGGTACGGCTGGTACTTGGCCAGGCCCGGTGCGATCATCTCGCGCTTGAACAGCACCGGAATCAGGAAGTAGGTCAGCGCCATGAAAGACAGCGTCGTCCCTACCACCACCGTGGCGTGGAAGTGCCCCGGCACGTAGATCGTGTTGTGGATGATCATGTTGAGCTGTTCGGTGCCCATCATCACCCCGGAGATCCCGCCAAGGAAGCCGAATCCGATCAGCGAGATGAACACACCCGAGAACACCGGGTTACCCCACGGCGCCTTGCGCAGCCATTCGAAGAGCCCTTTGTTGAATCCTTTGGCCCGTTGTGCCACCTCAATCGCACCGGGGATGGTCAGGCCATGGATCATCGACGCCAGTACGGCGAAATACATGAAGTAGCTGGTGTTGACCACCTTCCACGCCGTGCTGACACCGGGGTCGGCCAGCAGGTGATGCGCGCTCGCCAGTTGCAGGAAGAGGATGTAGAGCAGGAAGGCGCCGCGACTGACACGCTCCGACATCGGGCGGGCGCCGAACGCAATGGCCGCGACCGCGTACCAGATCGAGATATGGGCCGCCACGTTGATCTGCTGCGACGAATGGCCGAATGCCCACCAGATGGTGCGGTAGATCAGCGGATCCACCTGCTTCACCAGACCAATCGACATCAGATAGGTCGGGATCAGGATGATGGCACCCGAGGTAATCGTGAACACCGCAATGATGCAGGCTGTCACGGCGCCAAAAGTCACCAGCGGAATTGAACCCTGATAAGTCTTTTCACGTTTGGCAACCACGAGTGTGCCGAGGAAGATGAAGCAGGCCATCAGCGCGCCTACCGCGAACAGGATCAAGCCCAGATAGAACGACGGCGCGGCCATCATTGGCACGTAGGACGTCATCATCACGCTGGAGCCGCCCTGAAATACGGCGACGTTGTTCATGATCGCGCCGATCAGCATCAGCGCAAAGGCAACCCACGCCAGCTTGGGTGTTGCCAATCGACAGCGCAGTAAAGTGGACGAACAGAAATAGAGAACGGCGACTTCGAAAAAGATGATCCAGAAGATCAGCATGTCGATGCCATGCGCCGTCAGCACCTGGTAGAAGGTGTCGGCTTCCAGCCAGTGCACGGCTGGCCAGCGGGTCAGCACCACGCCGATGGCGAGGATGCCGCCGAGCAGCAGGAACACCACGGCGACCACGGCGTTGGTCTTGATCAGCAGCTCGGCGCTTGCCTCGAACTGCAGGCCCGATCGCGGGCAGGTACGGTAGGTTGTAGCGTTTGCCATCGTCGGTTCCCCCTATTTCACGTAGACGCGGCCCACCATCGTGTGATGGTTGATGCCGCAGTACTCGTTGCAGACCACCGAATAGGTGCCGGACTGATTGGGTGTCACCGTCACGACATGCTCGAATCCCGGCACGATCTGGATGTTGATGTTGGCCGGCTGCAGCGAAAAGCCGTGGTTGTAATCGAGTGAAGTCAGGTGCAGACGATAGGTCTTGCCCTTCTCGAATTCGATGATCGGCCAGAAGCTCCACAACCGGGCGATCAGGTAAACGTCGCTACCGGGAGGCGGCGCGACGACCGGAATCTTGGCATCGGTCTCGGTACGCACGGTGTATTTGTCGACCACTGCCTGTGCCTTGGCGGTAAAGGTCTCCACACTGGTGCGATAGGTCTCGGTCGAGAGGTTCTGCTTGCCGTAAATGTGCCAGCCAACCATCATCGCGAACATGATCAGGCACCAGACCAGCGCGATCACGATCCAGGTGCCTTCAACGCGGTCCAGCGGGTGCTTCCACCACAGTCGCTCGGCCGGGGGCAGTATGGCGCTCATATCAACGTCCTTTCTTTTGCATTGGGTGGCGCATGGCCACAGCAGCCGTCATCTACTTCGCGACCGGCAAGGTGAGGATGTCGATCACCCCCCACAACGAGTACACGATCATCGGCACCATGACGCCGAAGAACAGCAACAGGAATGGGTTGTCCAGCAGCTGCTGCATCATTGGAACCGGCTCGTTGTCATGTTGTTTGTCGCTCATAACCCATCCTCCGAAAGTGGTTGTGTGCCGCGCGTTCGGCCACACGAATGGGCGGCAGTTTGCCGTTGCCAACACTGCCAAGACATTGATCCAGAATAAGTCTGGCCCCCGTTTCAACGGTTGCTGCGCCAGCGCAACGTCTGTTGTTTATGTTCTGCTCGAGTCCAACCGCCACCACTACACTGGCCCGCGTTTCTTCGTGCCTCAGCCGGCCAATGAACCCAGATCCAGCACATCGCCGTCTGTTGCAGCGCACCGCCATCACTGGCGCACTGCTTGTTATCTGCATCGTTGGGTTGAGCGCCTTCATGCGCCTGTCGGCCGATGGTTTGAGTTGTCAGCCCTGGCCGCAGTGCTACGCCGATGCCATGCACGCGCAGCAACAGGGCGTCTCTCGCACCGTCACAGCGGACAACCATGTCGTCATCGCCCGCGTGTTGCATCGCCTGTTCGCAATCCTGCTTTTGCCGCTCACCCTCGTTCTGCTGTTCGCCGGATTCACCGCGCGGCCGCAGCGCTGGGCCAGGCGCTGGCCGGCTGTTGCAGCGCTTGTGGTTGTGCTGTTTCTCGCGGCGCTTGGCCGCGCCACTGCGGGGGCGCGATTGCCTGCGGTCACGCTGGGCAATCTGCTGGGTGGCTTCGTGCTGTTCGCGCTGTTCTGGCGCATGGCAACGCTGCCACCTGAACCGGTGCAACGGCGCCAGTCGTCACCGTGGCACTGGCTGGCCGCGCTCGGGCTGATCGTGCAGATCGCGCTCGGTGCGCTGGTCAGCGGCAGTCATGCCGCGCTCAGTTGTCCCTCGCTGACCGATTGCCAGGTGATGACACCGATTCCGTGGTCGAGCCTGAACCCGTGGCAGGTGCCGGCGTTCGATCCTTACGCCAAGCCCTGGTATCCAGAAGGAGCATTGCTGCACTGGCTGCATCGCAGCGCAGCGCTGTTCGTGGCGTTCGCCGTCACCATGAGCGCATACCGTCGCACAAAGTCCGGAGACCAGCGTGGGGCAGCGCTGTTGATCGCACTTGTGCTCGTTCAGATCGGCCTTGGTGCGCTGGCCGTGGGCAACGGGTTGCCGCTATGGGCGGTGCTTGCTCACAATCTGACTGCCGCATTGCTGCTGGCCGTCGCCGCAAGCCCAGTAGCACCGGCTACACGCGTTACCGCATGAGGACAAAACGTTAGCCTGTTGTCCTATTCCGTCCCATCGGCTGCGTTGGCGGCGCAAAACACCGGCCCCTCCGGCACCCAGCCTTTGCCAGTCATTTCGTTGTAGCGCGCAGCGGCGACGGTGTAGCGATGATTGCCATCGTTCTGCGCGGAGCGGTTATTAAAAGAGCGGTAGACCGTGAACGGCGTTGAGCTGGGGCACACCCCGTTCAGTGGAATGGCTACCGCGAAATCTTCGCCCTCGTACTCGAACACCGGGTTGCCGGTGGCGCGGACGAGGTCGCAGTCGGCTGGGCGGCCGTAAAAATGGCTGTTCGGCCCGCCCTTGGCCGGTGGCAAATAGAAGCGGCAAATCGGCTCGGTGCCTTCCGGAGCGCCAGCAGCCGCCCACGCCGTAAAGCGCGCGCCGGTGCGGCGGAATGCGGCGGGCACGCCGTCCAGTGCCGCCTGCTCGGCCGTGCGACCGGTGATGAAGTATTTATTGAGACCGATGTTGAAGTATTCGATCACCTCCACCGCCGTCGAACTCACCTTCGGACCGATGACGGCGATGTAGGTCGGCAGGCTGAGACCGCCACTGCCCACCGCCACTACCGTGCCGAGGCGTGCGCCTGTCGCTGGATCGAGCTTCGCCACGGCGCCGCCACTCACCACCAGCAAGTTGCCATCCGGCGCGTAGGCAATGCCGGTCGGCCGGATCAGCGCAGCAGTGACCAGCGTCAGCGCCTTGCTCGCCACATTGAATTTGAACAACTGCCCAGAAAGCTCGGCGGTGAACCACAGATGCTGGTTGTCCTTGGCTACAAGCAGTCCGCGCGAACCAGCGATGTTCTGGGCGCCCGACGGGATAGCTACCGCTACTGCCCCTGTTACGGGGTCGTAGCTGACCACGTTGTTCGAGTCATAGCCAGGGATGTAGAGCTTGCCGTCCGGCCCGAAGGTCAGGCCGTTGTCCGGGCCGAACAGCACAGCCGTGTTGCGCGCGACTGGCTCGTCGATCAGCGCCCCGGCGCGGCTGTAGCGCGACACTGCACTCGCCTCATAGCGACCGATGTAGAGCCGGCCCTGGCTGTCGAAGGCTATCCCCGTTGGATTGCCATTGGTGGTGACGTATTCACCCAGAAAGTCCAGCGTGTCGCGGTGGTATTTGAGGATCTTCTGCGTGTTCTCGCTCACCACGTAGATGTGGCCGTCAGGTCCAAGCTTGATCGCCTGCGCGCCATTGATGCGGGTACGGCTGTCCAGCGTGCGCTGGAAGGCGCCCGTGCAGGCGTCGTAGACATGCACGGTGCTGGCGTACCCGGACACGAACAGGCGTGACGGGCAGACAGTCTGTGCGCTCGCGAGCGGCGTCCAGATTGACAAACCGAACAACGCTGCCAAAAACAAAATGCATCGAATCATGAAGGCCTCAAACCAGAGAGACAGAAAGCCACATGCTGTGACGCCAAACGCCATTGCGCCCGGTACAAAGCCTCCGTTTTTCTTCCAAAAAGTCTCCCCATCACCAATTTCGGCGTCTGGCACCCTATAGTTGCAGCGTGCAAAAGCCCCAGAAAATCTCCTGGCGACCCGACACGCAGGTGCAAATCGGCGAATTCCTCGCCGACCCGGCATCGAATGAGATTTCTGCCTCGGGCAAGACCACCCGCTTGCGACCAATCCTGATGGATGTCCTGCTGCGGCTGGCGGCCGACGCTGGCAGTGCGGTAAATCGAGAAACCCTGCTCAATGAAGTGTGGCCAAGGCGGATGGTCAACGATGAGGTGCTGTCGCGCGCAATTGCCGAGCTGCGCACGGCGCTGGGGGACGACCCGAAGCACCCGCGCTACATCGAGACCCTGCCGAAAATCGGCTACCGACTGATCGCCAGTGTCGATTCAACGGCGCAATCGTCCGACCTGCTGCTGGCGGCGGGCGCCATCCCGGCATCTGTTCCCGAAGTAGCCGACGCGGCCACCGATACCAGGTCGACACCAGCACCACCCCAGTCCGAGGTGGCAATTGCAGCGACGTCGGCCCCCGTGCCACCAGCGCCCCGACCGGCAGCGGACGCCCGTGAAGAGACTTTGCCAACGCTTACCGAGACGGTCCCCACCACGCCAGACGCGACCACCCCACAACGCGTGTCGCTGTGGAAATTCATCCGGCTTCCGCTAATCGGCGTCGCCGCGCTGGCGCTATACGGTGTCTACAAGACGCAACCGCTTTCGGCATCTGCCAGCCGGCAGATCGAGCTGGAACGCCAGATCAGCGCGGCCGTGCCGTTCGCGACCTCGCCGCAAACCGAGAGCAACCCGCGCTTTGCGCCCGATGGCAAATCAGTCGTGTTTGCCCGCAGCGGGGAGACGACCTCCGAAATCGTGATTCAGGACATCGCCAGCGGTGCGCAACGTGCATTCTCAGTGGCCAATGCGCGCGTCGCCTCACCGGTGTTCATGCCGGACGGCAAGCGCGTCGCGTACTGGTTGCGCCGCACCGCACCCGCCAGCGGGCAGCCGGACTGCGCGATTGCCCTGCGCGACCTCGACCGCAGCACCGACACTGTACTGGTGGATTGCCAGCAACGCCCACAGCCGGTGTTAGACCTCAGCGCTGACGGCACATCGCTGATCTACGCCGCCCTGCCCCGCGCCGACTATCCGATGGCACTGATGCGCCGCAACCTTGTTGCCCGCAGCACCGAGCAGCTAACGGCTCCGGCGCCCGGCGAGGGTCACGATGCTTACCCGCGCATCAGCCCGGACGGCAAGACCGTCGCCTTCTTTCGCGGCACACAGTCGCATGTGCGGCTGTGGACGCTCGCGCTTGCGCCCAAGAATGCGGGACCAGGTGCGGCCGCTGTCGAACTGCCCAAACCGCAGCCGGCGTCAGCACTGGAAGGCCTCTCCTACGGCGTGGCCTGGCTTCCGCGCGGCGGCGGACTCGTCGCAGCGGCGGACTGGCTGGGGTTTCGCGCGCTGAACGCGGTCTCGCTGACCGATGGCGGCGCCCGTTTGCTCGGTGCCCGTGGCGCGCGCTTCCCCGATGCACACAGCAACGGCAGCCTGGTGTTCGAGACGGCGACTTACCGCGCCGACCTCTGGCTCTCCGGCGTTGACAACGCAGGCGCGACAACCAATGCGCCCCGCGTGCTGTGGCCGTCAACGCGCTACAGCAACCAGCCCGAGTTTTCGCCCGACGGCAAGCGCGTGGTCTTCGCTTCGAACCGTTCGGGTAGCGATGCCATTCACGTCGCCGCTCTCGACGGCGAGCCGCAGCGCCTGCCGCTCAGCAGCAACGCGCGCTACATCCAGCCGCACTGGTCAGCCGATGGCAATGAGGTTTTCGCGGTGCGCATCGCCGTGACCGATGGCAAGCCGGCCCCGCAGCACGCTGTGCGCATCCGCCTTGGTGGTGGCGAAGCAATCGAGCTCACGCATCTGGGTAGCAAGGTCAACAACGCGGTGCCACTGGCGAACGGCAAAGACGTGCTCTACGGCGAGCTGGCCGAGCACGCCATGCGGCTCTACCGTGCACCCATCGCCGGCGGCACCCCCGAACGCCTGCCGCTGCCACTGGTGGCGAGCTTTGCCGCCGTAGGCAATGACCTCGTGTTCACCCAGCCACAGCTCACCGGCGCTACCCGCTGCAAACTGGACACGATGGCGTGCACACCGGTCAAAGTGGAACTCGACGACAGCCTGCGTTTCGACTGGACGCTCAGCCCCAGCGCGCTATGGCTTGCCGGACGCGACGGCAACAAGCGCGCATTGGTGCGCCTAGATCTCGACAGCGGTCAGCGCCGCAGCATCGACCTCGCCCCCAGCGCCGCCGGCACCAACATCGCCATCAGCCGCGACGGCCAATCCATCATCGTCGCCCGCGAAGCGCCAGCGGTGGTGGATTTGATGATTGCCAAGCCACAACCCTGAGATCAGACAACAGCGATGCGCTACATACTTTGGACCCCGCCGGATCGTTCTGCGCCAGCTCCCGAGAATGCACTCAAGACGTTTTTCTTCGGCACCGTCGGTATGGTTGTCCGGGCTATCGTGCCTCAAGCCAACCCAGACTACGATCACAAAATCGGCACCGTGAACCATTGGTGGCTTGAGGTAGGCGACGATGGAACACCGAAGCGCGAGATTGGTTTTGACTGTAACGGCAAAGCCATCATGGCGATGCCCGAAGGGCGCAACTACGGCTACATCACCGACGCGAACGTTACGTTCGAAGACTGGGACAACGATGAGGCGATTGAAGCGTCGTTCGAAGCGCAGTGGCTCATCGCGCTTGCACATGTGGGATCCTAGTAGCAAGGTAGGGCGGATACCCGCAGGGTGATCCGCCACTCGTGGCACTCGGGAAATGGTGGATGACGCTTCGCACCGCTGCTACCCTACGGCGCCAGCAACTGCAAGTACGCCGTAATCGCAGGAGCCGTCGTTCGACACGTGCCCATCGGCGGACACGTTCCGACCGCATCGCTGATCAACGCGGCATCCCGGAACCCGAGCAGGTAACGCAATATCAACAGACCATCAGTCGCAGCATCGATAGTGCCATTGCCGTCGATATCCAACGCAGTACCCAGTGAAGCAAGGTGCGCCGCGATCTGGCTGGCGTTGCGCGACGCGGTTGTGCCCACCGCGCCGGCAGACAAGCTGGTGCCGTTCAATCCGAGCATGTACCGCAGGATCAGCAGGCCATCGGTGGCAGCGGCATATCGTGACGTTGTGTCGCTGCCGTCAGCGTCCAGCGTCAACGGCGCCGGGCAAACCACCTGGAAGCTGACTGGCACTGTCGTCCCGCCGCGAAGCTCTGTGCAATTGAGACTGGCCGTCGCCTGCGTGCTGCCCACGGCGCAGGTCCCCGTTAGCGGGCCACCGCTGATGGCGCCAGTGCCCGTCGCCGTAACCGTCTGCGCGAAGCCCTGGAAGGGCAGTGAAGGTGCTGCGCAAGTTGTAGTTGTGGTTGCACTGGTGCCAGTACCCAAGCCAGCGGCACTGATGGCGACATTCACGCCCAACTGCGCCGTTGTGCCGACTATGGTGCCGCCGACGGCCGTGACCGTCGAGCCGGCCGTCGGTGTGTAAGCAAACGCAGGAGGTATCGTGGTGGCTTCCGGGCAAACCAGGGTGAAGCTGACGGGGATGGCCGTACCGCCGCGGGACTCGACGCAACTTAACGTCGCGGACGCCGACGATGCCGCAGTCACGCAACTGCCGGTTATCGACGCCGGCGAAACTGCGCCGCTACCGACGGCAAAGGGGATGCTGGAAATGAAGCCACTGAACGGTGCGCCCGGTGCGGTGCAGGTTGTCGTAGTGATGGCTGCAGTGCCACTGCCCGATCCGGGCGAGGCAATCGAGACTCCGATGGCGAGGCTACCTGTGCTGCCGATGGTGGATCCACCGGTCGCCGTCACCGTGCCACCGGCCGCTGGTGAGTACGCAAATTGCGGCGGCACCGGCGCTGCAATCGGGATCGAGTAGTTGTTGATCACGCTGCAAGTGGTTGTCGCTGATGCCACCGTTATTGCAAAGTTGAACGTGTTGACGGTGTTGGGCGTACCACCAATGGCACCGTTCGTGGGCCCCAGGGTGAGGCCACCCGGGAACGTGCCACTGGTCACCGCGAACGAATACGTACCAGCAGGCGTGACCGACAGTGCCTGGTTGTAGGGAACTCCGGCAGTGCCACCGGGAAGACTTGCGGGACTGACCGAATGCGGTGCTGACACCAGGAATGTCGCGCTTGCGGTTGCAGCACTGTTGCCAGTGCCGCCATTGAGCCCGCTATCCGGCGCAGTACCAGCGGTTGCATGGCTGGCAGCACCAGCGGGCACGGTGAAGCCAAGCGTGCCGGAACTGGGCACGGCCTGGGCGGTGAAGGCAACGCTGCGCGTATTGCCACTGCCTGAGCTTGTTACGGTGGCCGTAGCCCCGCCCGTCGCGTTGGTCGTTGTCGAGTGGGAAATCGTCGATGCGCCAGCGTAAGTCACCGCGTACGTCACCGTTCCAGGCGCGCTGGTGCACACGGCGGCGACAGTTGGCGCGCCAATAGTCACCGCAGGAGCGTACTGCACCTCAACCGCGCCGATATCGGGCTTGAGGTTGGCTGCCGGTCCGCTTACGCGGAAGTAACCGGTGCCGCGCTGATCGGTGAGCGTGACACCGGTCGCGAAGGCGGGCAGCACCGAGTAAGTGCTATCGCCCGCGTTAATCAGCGGACTCGCGCTTGAAGTCGGGAACGCCGTGAAAGGTGACCCCGCGCTGGCACCGTTGGCCGCAAGCGCGGATGGCAGCAGTGGATCCGACGTAAGTACAGCGGGGCCAGAGGCGGACACCGTGCCTATCGAAGTTGACGTGCGGACGAGGTTGGCGCCCTGGCGGACCACATTGACAGTGGCCGTACCCACGAGAGTTGTGAAATTGTGAGCCACCAGGTCGTTGCCAACATTGCTGTTCGCCAGCACCGTGTTGGCAAGCGTCAAGCTGGCGGTACTCGACGCCGAGGTACTCGTCGCGCTGATGGCGCCGAGATTGATTCCAAGGTGATAAACCGCGCCCCCGGTGGCGGCTCCGTTGTCGGCCGTGGTGGACGCCACCGTGCCAGTACCGCCGAACACAAAGTTGCTCGCGATAGTGACGTGCGTCAGGGTGACGCTACCGGAACGGTTGAAGATGCCACCACCGAAACCGGCGCCACCGCCAGCACCGCCGGATGCGAAGGCTGCGCCAGCGTTGCCACCCTGGGCGGTGTTCTGCAAGATGGTGGCGTTGAATGCGACAACGGTGCCGGCATCATTAAAAATTGCGCCACCGAAGCCAGCACCACCACCGCCGCTAAACGAGTTGGAGGTGCTCACGCCCCCGCCATAGCCACCGAGTTGTGAGCCACTCTGCACCGCGCCGCCGCCGCCGCCGCCAAAACCCAGATCGCCGGACGGGTTGGAGCCGCCCGACCCGGAGGCGCCGCCGAATCCACCGCGACTGTTGGCGGTGACGCCACCGCCACCGCCGCCACCGAAACCGCCTTGCGAATCGGTATTGCCGGCGCCACCGCCACCGCCAATTCCACCGCGCCCGCCGGGTGTGTTTGAGCTCGCCCCGTTACCGCCGCCACCGCCGCCCAACGAACCGGCACCGCCAGGCAGCGTGTTGTTGCCACCCGCACCGGCATTGGCAGGCGCCGTGCCGCCTGTCGTTGTGCCCGTTGGCGATCCGCCCGATGCGTTGCCGGTGGGACCGCCGCCGCCGCCGCCGCTGCCACCGGTGCTGGTGCCGGTGAGAATGCCACCGTTCCCTCCCATGCCGCCGCCTCCAGCGCAGCGGCTGAACACACCACCACCTGCGGTCGCACTGCCACCGTTCCCGCCCATGCCACCGCCACCAGCGCTTTCGTTGGAAACACCGTCGTCGCTACCGCCGTCGCCCCCCCGGGCCGTGTTGGCCGTCAGGGTGACGCGGTATAGGTTGAGCGTGCCCTGGTTGTAGATCGCACCGCCCGCCCCGAGCCCGCCGCCGCCACCAGAGTTGGCGCCACCGTTGCCACCGCGGGCGACGCCGTTCTTTATCGTGACATTCATCAGAGTCAGCGTGCCCGCGCCTGCCGGGCCGACGCTGACGTTGCCACCGGCCACATAAAACAGGCGGAAACTTGGCGCGGCCGCGTTGCGCTGGATAGTGGCGCCGTTGCCGTCGTTGCGGATGGTCAGGTTGCTGGTGATCGGCGGCAGACCCGTGGGGCCGTACCAATAGTTATCCACGGATGTGACATCAAATATCGCATCGGACAGCACAATCGTGTTGGCCCCGCCTGCCGCGTTGGCGTTGTTGATCGCCGCGATAAGCTCCGCCGTGGTGGCAGCGGTAAACGTGGCTGCGGTCGCTTTGCGTGCACCCAAAGGCGGGATGACAAGGGTGTCGACCGCGTTCACCTGTATTGGTGGTTGGGATGTCAATGACGATGCAGAGCCAGCCTTGGTCAGCTCGCCAGACTCGCCGGCAGTGGTGACGCGCGCCGCTTGCGTTCGAGTGATCAGCCCGGTCGCGGGCGATGCAACTGGATTGCCGCCACTGGCCACCAGCACAATAGACGCCAGAATAAAGGCCAGCGCCTGGCGGCCACCATACCGCCTGAACCGAATTGCACTCACGTTAACCCCTCGCATCGATTGTTGTCTGGATTCGCTTAACTGAGCCCAGTCACCGGCACCAAGGCTCCGTGCACGGAGCGAGCTGCGCGGGACGACAGAAACAGTATCACGTCCGCCAGCGCTTCGGTAGAGACCCACTTCGCCGGATCAGCACCCGGCATATCTGCCCGATTCTGCGGCGTGTCGATGATGGTGGGCAGCACGGCGTTGACGTTGATGCCCTGCTCGCGCAGTTCGGCTGCCATTGATTCGGTGAGGCGCATGACGCCTGCTTTTGATGCGGCGTAGGCGCCCATCTGCGCGCCGCCCCTTTGCGCGCCGAACGCGCCTACGTTGATCACCTTGCCACGGCAGCCGGTCGCATCGGGCGACTGCGCGAGCATCTGCGGCACCACGGCGCGCGCGGCGTGCAGCAGCGTGCGGGCATTGATGTCGAACAGGAAGTTCCAGGTCGCGTCGGACGTCTCGTGCACGGCCTCGCCCATGCGGAAGCCACCAGCGATGTTGCACAGCACATGCACGCCGCCGAACTTCGACACCGCCGCCTGCACCATCGCGCTCACTTGCGCCTGATCGAGCAGATCGGTGACCGAGAGCAGATGCCTTGCGTCGTCCGTGAAGCCGGCGCGCTGCAGCGCCTCGATATGCCGGTCAACCAAGACCAGGTTCGCCCCGCCCGACGCGAACGAACGCGCAACGGCGGCACCCAGATTGCCCGAAGCGCCGGTCACGATCGCCGTGCGGCCTGTCCATTCAGCTTGCATCAACTGCACCTTGCAACACAATTTTGATGCCGCGATTGTCACCCGATTTGTGTTGCGGCGACGACCCGGCTTTGCTTGAGTCGGGCAAGTGCATTGCTCAGCTCGCCAGCAACGGGAAACTGATAAGGCTTTTCCATGAAACGCCCATTCCATAAGGGCCAAGACCGCGAAATGCCTTTAAGTCGACTTTATGCAATTTACCGTCCTTAGCCCAATTCAAATTAGGCTTTGAATCAAAAGCTAATGCTGCGAGCGATATGGAATCGCAGGTACTTCCAATTGTTTTACAAGTTATGTATATTTCGCTTACTTGTAAATTTTTACCAACAGACAAACTCGCCCATGAAAGCCACCCCGATCACCAAAGCCGACCTCGAACGCTCCGTCATCGCCGTGCCGCCGCTGGCGCGCAATGCCGATTTCTCGCTGAACACGGCCGCCAATCTGCGCCTGATCAAGCACCTTGAAGGTGGCGGCGTGAAGAACATCATGTACGGCGGCAATGCCAACTTCTACCATGCGCCGCTGGCCGAATACGCCGGTCTGCTGGACTTTCTGGCCGAGAGCGTTGGCGCCGACACCTGGGTGCTGCCCTCGGTCGGCCCGGACTATGGCAAGGCGATGGAGCAGGCCAAAGTCATCAAGGCGAGCGCCTATCCGACGGCGATGCTGCTGCCGATGACCTTCCCGTACACCGACGCCGGCATCGCGACCGGCGTGCGCCACCTGACTGACGCGATGGGCAAGAAGGCCGTCGTCTACATCAAGTCCGCCAACTACCTGAAGCCCGACACCGTCGCCAAGCTCTGCGACGAAGGCCGCGTCGCCTCAATAAAGTACGCCGCCGTGATGGAAGACCCGAAGGTTGACCCGTACCTCAGCGAACTTGTAAAGGTTGTCAACCGCGACCTGCTGGTCAGCGGCATTGGCGAGCGCCCGGCCATTGTGCATCTGCGTGAC
>Ga0116180_1002059_pt1 | contig 16237 bp, 11 predicted proteins | sample AD_UKC073_MetaG_FD_89804 | JGI IMG/M metagenome (GOLD analysis project Ga0116180, IMG submission 89804) | Active sludge microbial communities of municipal wastewater-treating anaerobic digesters from USA - AD_UKC073_MetaG | ecosystem: Engineered > Bioreactor > Anaerobic > Digestate | place: USA...
ACGATGACCAGGATCTGCGCCATCACGCAGGCGGTGTCGCGGACCCGCGTGCCGATCAGCTCGACAGTGTCGTTGAACTCGTACTGCCGCCCGGTCACGAAGGCAGCCGACAGCCAGGTGGTGCGCCACAGCATGATCCCGTCCAGCCGCGTCGACGCCGTGAGTGCCAGCGGCGCCCAAGCCAGCAGGTCGTACCAGGAGAACGAGTTCGGGGTAGTGACCAGCCACGACACGTAGAGGATCACCGCGGCCCGGACAGCGACGGAGGTCGGGTCCTTGGCATGGTCGACGTCGTCGGCGATGCCGGGCAGGGGCCGGTACGGCATCACGCGGGCGAGCATCCAGGCAATCACGCCCCACAGCACCAGGGCCACCACGTTGACGATGATCTTGGACAGGTTGTCGCTGAAGTACCAGGTCAGCCGTCCGTACACCGGCGCCGCCCAGGCACCAGCATTGACGTACCCGGTGTTGCGAGCAGCCGCCCACAGCGCGGTTGGCTGCCAGACCAGATAGCACACAGCGATCGAGACCGCTGCACCCACGCAGATCTCGCCCATCCGCCGCCACGACCGCCGGTACCCCCACAGCATCGCGAGCCCGTACAGCACCATGTTGATCTTGGCGCCGCCAGCAAAACCGATGCTCACCCCGGCGAGCAGCGGGTGGGACCGCATCAGGGCCAGCGCCGCCATGCTGAGGGCCACCGCGACCGACTCGTTGTGCGCCTGCGCGACGACGGCCCAGATGATGGCGGGGTTGAGCAGCAGGACGAGCACCACGCGCAGCTGCAGCAGGTGGTTGCCGCACGCCATCCACACCGCAATGGCAACGATGGCCAGCATCGGGACCAGGCAGAACAGCTGCAGCCAGAACACGATGTCATGGACGTTCGTACCGCCCAGCAGGTTGGCCACGTACTGCGTCGCCGACACGATCGGCCCGTACACCGTCGGCGTGTCCTGCCAGGGTCGTTCCACCTGCGGGAGCACCGCATCCGACTGCATTCGGTAGATCTCGGCCGGCGGGATCAGGTACGGGTCGAGCCCCAGCACCTGCAGGCGACCGTACGCCGCATACATCAGCACGTCAGCAGAGGTCATCGGCGGCACGAGGCAGACGAGCACGTTGAGCGCCACTCCCAACCCGGCCAGCTTTGGCAGTCGCGGCCGCCAGCCATCCAGCGCGGCGCAGCGACACACCCACCAGCCGAACGCGCCGACCGCCAGAGCGCCGTAGAGCATCGGCACGGACAGCCAGTCAGAGACGCGCAGACCGAGGGTGTACGGGGGAAGCCAGCTGCCCTGCGCCGGAAGGTCGAGGGTGGCGGCTGACGGGCCGAGGATCCCGACGAGTCCGATCATCACCACCGACGCCACGACGCCGGCGAGCCCAATCCGGTGGTCGCGGTGCCAGACGTGGGGCGCATAGAGGCGGGAAGGTCGGACAAGAGTCCGCCGGCTGGCCGCCCGGCTCATCAGGTCGGTGGCCGAGCAGGGGGCGCTGCCGGCTTGAACCGGCGGCGGCGCATGGCCGGGATCGCCTCGGCGATCACCAGACCCAGCATCAGCAGGACGAACGACCCAGCCCCCACGGCAACGGCCACGACCTTGGGGAAGGGGTCCGGCTCCACCGGCGACGGCAGAGGCGGAGCGCTCGCCCGCGTCTGGTCCTGACCCGTGAAGACCCCCGTCGATGGCATCGGCTTCGTCAGGGCCTGCACCGGGTTGATGATGCCGAAGCCCAGCTGCTTGTCAGGGATCTGGCCCATGGGCGGATCGGCCGACGCCTGCAGCCTGGCCCGGATCTGGCCCGGCGTCAGCCCAGGTTCCTTCTGCAGCATCAGCGCCACGAGACCCGCGACGAGCGGCGTGGCGAACGACGTCCCCGTCTCGATCCGATAACCCTGCCGCTGCTTGATCTCCTCAGCGCTGAACTTGCCGTCTCCGTTGCCGTCGACCGACGACGGTACGAGTCCGACCACCTCGTCGCCGGGGGCAGCAACGGTGACCTCCATGGCGGGGTCGTAGCCCGACTCCGGTCTAGGCGCGTCGCTCCGCGTGGACATGCCGACGGCAATCACTCCGGGATAGGACGCCGGATAGCGTGCCTTGTCATCTCCCGAGCGGTTTCCGGTGGCCGCCACCACCGTGATGCCAGCCGCGATGGCCCGCTGGATCACGGCGCGGAGCTCGGGGCGGTCGCCACCAGCCTGGGACACGTTGATCACGTTGACCTTCAGGTCGATCGCGGCCTGCACTCCCCTGATCAGGGCGTCCTGCGGCTCCTGCTTGTCTGAGGTGGCCAGCACTCGCATCGCGTACACGGTCGCGCCGGGCGCCATCCCCGAGAAGTTCGACCCGTTGTCGACGCGCTGACCGTTGATCAAGGAGACGACCATGGTGCCGTGCAGGCAGTCGAGGAAGTTCTTGGCGCCCTTCCCCAGCTTTTCCTGAATGTCAGCATCGTCACCGACAAGGTTGTAGCTCTTCACTTTCGCAGGGTCGAAGTACGGCGACCCCGTCACGGCAGCTCCGGTGTCGAGGACCGCCACCTTGATACCAGTGCCGTCGATCTTCTTGCCGTCAGGGCCGGTCACTGCCCAGGCCCGCTCGGGCTTGATCCGGTCGTACTGCCAGGCCCTCGGCGCCCCCGAGAAGGAGTTCTGCGCCTGGCCGCCGCAGGCCGTCGGATCGAGGACTGCTGGCTCAGCCGCTTGCGCCGGTGGTGTGGCGACGAGACCGTACGACAGCGCCGCGGCGACTGCCACGGCGATCCGCTGCCGCCACTTCATCCTCGTCATCGGTCCACCTCGACTACGCCTGGGCTGGCAGGTTCGCGACCTGGACCAGCACCTGTCCTGCCCTGTTGACCAGTGTGCCTCGCCCGGGCGGCAGTGGCGTGGCGCGGTAGTTGCCCCACAGCACGCCCTCATCCTTGTTGCCGCTCATCACCAGAGCGGGGTTGGCCGCGTCCTTGATCCGCCCGACGATCGGGTCGGCGATGGCACGGCCTGCGCCGCCCATGCCTCGAGCGATGATCAGGTGGAGACCGATGTCGGAGGCCACCGACACGAACTCCTGCAACGGCTGGAGCGCATTGCCCATGCTCGTCGCCACGAGCTCGTAGTCGTCGACCACCACGAAGACCTCCACGCCCTTCCACCACGACTTGTCGCGCAGCTGCTGGCTGGTCAGGTTGGCGGTCGGGACACGCTCGGCCAGTGCCGGCACGATGCTCTTGACCGAGTCGATGCCAGCCTTCTGCGAAGGGGCGTAGCCGACCAGGTACTCATCCGGCACGAAGCCGAGCAGGGAGCGCCGATAGTCAAGCACGAGGAACTTGGCCTGCTTCGACGTGTAGCGCTTCATCAGCCCATTGATGATCACCCGCAGGGTCGTCGACTTGCCGCACTCAGGCCCACCGAACACCACGAAGTGAGGCTCGCCCTTCGGGTCGTAGCTGACCGGTGCCAGTTCCAGCTCGTCGATGCCGTACGGGACCGACTTCCGATCGTCGTCGTACTCGACCGGGGGCAGCGCCGTGACCGGCAGATCGTCCGGCAGCAGCCGTACCTCGGCGGCGCGTGGACCCTTCCACGCGTTGTTGACGGCCGCGATCATGCCTCGTTGACCCTCGGTGGCCGACTCCGCGTCCTCGACCCCGTCGATCCTGGGCAGCCCCACGAGCATGTGCAGGCCGTCGTTCGACAGGCCTCGACCGGGGCGACCGGTCGGGACGAGCGCCGCCAGCTTGCGATTCAGCTCGGACTCGAACGGGTCACCGAGCCGCAGCTCGACTCGGCTCTGCAGCAGGTCACGGATGTTCAGCCGGAACTCGGACCACTTGTTCGTCGCGGCCATCACGTGCAGGCCGTAGCCGAGACCACGCGCCGCGATGTTGGCGATCACCGGGTCCTGCGCCTCGAATTCCTGACGCAGCGTCATCCAGCCGTCGACGACGAGGAAGACGTCCGTCGGGAAGCGGTCGGGCGGGATCGTCCCGTCACGTCGGCCGCGCCGGAACGAGCCGATGCCGTCAATCCCTCGCTCGGCGAACATCAGCTCGCGGGACTGCATCAGCGAGGTCATCTCGGCGATCGTGCGCCGCACCCGGTCGGTGTCGAGTCGACCACAGGCCGATCCGACGTGAGCCAGGTCACGCATCGAGGTGAGCGAGCCACCGCCGAAGTCGAGGATGTAGAAGCCCACCTCGGCCGGGGTGTGGGTCAGCGCCAGCCCAGCGATCGCCGACCGCAGCGCCATCGACTTGCCCGACTGGGGACCGCCGACGACGGCGAGGTTGCCGCCCGCTCCTGAGAAGTCGAGCCACATCGGGTCACGGCGCTGCTGCCGCGGCCGGTCGATCAGTGCAACCGGGCCAGCGAGGGTGCCCTGCTTGGCCGGGTTGGCCACGGTCAGGCCGCGTCCGGGAACCTCGACCAGCTTCTCCTCCAGCAGCGAGTCCATGGTCGGCGGGTCATCGAGCGGCGGCAGCCAGACCTGATGGGCTGGCCAGCCCAGGCCCTTGAGCTTGCCGACGACAATGCCCAACAGGGTCTCGTCGTCCTCCTTCTCGTCCCCGTCCTTGTCGCTCGCCGGGGCCTTCTCCTTCTCGACAGGCTTGGCGACCTCGATGACCGGTTTGACCGGTTCGGGCTCAGGCTCGGGCGGTAGCACCACCGGCACTGGTACGGCCGAGAACTCCAGCACAGGCGGCACCCATGCCTTCCGCACCACTCCTGACGGGCCGATCTCCTCGACCTCTGCCTCGATCTGCGCCGACGGGCTGCCGTGCCACGGGCCAGAGACGTACGCCGCCTTGAACCTGGTCATCGAGACGGTGTCGTACTTCAGGTAGCCGTTGCCAGGGCCGGACGGCAGCTCGTACGCGTCGGGCACGCCGATCACCACCCGCGACTCGGCGGGTGAGAACGTACGAAGAGCGATCCGGTACGACAGGTACGTGTCGAGACCGCGGAGCTTGTTCTCCTCCAGCCGCTGCGACGCGAGCAGGAGATGGACACCAATGGATCGACCGATGCGGCCGATCTGCACGAAGAGGTCGATGAAGTCGGGCCGGGCGGTCAACAGCTCGGAGAACTCGTCGACGACCATGAACAAGCTCGGCATCGGCGGGATGTCGGCGCCCTCCCGCCTGGCCGCCTCGTACTCTTCGCGGTTCTTGATGTCCTTGTTCTTGAGCATCGCGTTGGTCTTGGAGAGCACCTCCATGCGGCGTTCCATCTCGCCAGCGATCGCGTCCTGCATGCGGTCGACGAGGGTGAGTTCACCCTCGAGGTTGGTGATCACCGCCGACACGTGTGGCAGGTCGTCGAGACCCGCGAAGGTGGCGCCACCCTTGAAGTCGACCAGGACGTAGTTGAGCTGCTCTGACGAGTGGGTCATGGCGAGCCCCAGCACGAGCGTACGGAGGAACTCCGACTTGCCAGAACCGGTGGCGCCGATGCACAGGCCATGCGGGCCCATGCCGTTCATCGCCGACTCTTTGATGTCGAGCTCGACCGGGCGGCCGTCCTCGCCAGAGCCGATCGGCACGCGCAGCCGCTGGTGCAGGGACCGTGGCGCCCATGCCTGTCGTACGTCGAGGGTGAGCGGGTCTCCCGTACCGAGCATGGCCGGGTAATCCTTGGGCGCCTCGAACACGACCTCGGGGGCCTCATCCTCCTCCTGCCCGGCAGCGATCACCGGCATCCGGTACGGGGCCAGCTGGCGCGCGAGCATCTCCACGTACACCATCGGCACCTGGTCGGGCTTGCCGACCGACGTGCTGGCCAGCGGCCCGGACGGCTGCCGGCGATGCAGCACGAGGTCGTCGGCGGACACCTCCAGGACGGCGACGTTGTGGTCGATCCGCTTTGGCCGCTCGCGGACGGTCGACACCTCGATCGTGGAGGTCGTGGTGCTCGGCGTGGAGAAGATGTCGGCGCTGACCCCATCCAGCCCGTCGACCACCAGCACAACATGTGCAGGGTCGCCGCCGGGCGCGTTCTGCGACCCCTCGGTGACCTGCGACAGCTCGAGCGTCGACGTGGCGAACATCCGGACGGATCCAGCGCCATCGGTACGGGTGGGGTGCTGCACGTGGGGCAGCCACTTGGCCCAGTCCCACTTCGATGCGTTCTCGGGGGAGACGGCGATGATGATCCGCACTTCCGTCGGGGCATGCCAGGCGGCCACCTGGGCGACCATGGCGTAGGCGAGCCTGCGCTCAGCCTCGAGGTCGCCGACGAGCTGGAAGTGCTTGAAGCCGCGCAAGCTGATCATCAGCGGCACGCTCGGCACCGAGATGTGTGTACGGATGAAGCGGCGCAGAGCTCCCGTGGTCAGCGGCTCGAGGTCCTCGACCGGCTTCGACTCCGGCGGCACGATCCGCTTGGCGAACTGCTGGGGGCCCACCGAGATTCGGATGGAGCAGAAGTCGTCGGCATCTGGTCGCCGTTCCCACATGCGCCGGTCGCCGGCCAGCGTCCACAGCGTGTCCGGCGCCGGGTGCCGCCAGGTCACCGACTTCCGCTGGGCCGACGCCGCCTGCTTGACCTGCTTGCGGGTCTGACCGAGGTAACGGAAGTAGTCACGCCGCGATGCGTCCAGCTCCTGCGCCTGGTCGTCGTTGCCGCGGCCCATCTGCGACATCATCATGCCGACCATCGACACGCCCATCATGGCGCCCATCACGGCGCCCAACGGGCCACGGCCGCCGCCCATGCCGCCCCCGGTGAGCATGCCGGAGTACATCAGAGCCATCGCGCCCACACCGGCCACCATCGGCAGCATGCGCAGCACCGTGCCGAACGGCTTGACGGGCGCCGACGGGGGAATCTCAGGAGGCGACTCCAGAAGCAGGTCGCCGCGTGGCATGGGGGGCGGGGTCGCGCGCTTGCCCCGGTTGAACGTGATGGTTGCCATGAAGTCCCCGGGCTTACTTTCCGGCAGCCCAGCCGTTGATGGTCATGTACACATCGAGCACCGCCAGCACCAAGGGCACGATGGCCATGATGCCGATCCACTCGAGGATGTCGCCGATCCGTCCGTACGTCGGGGAGATGATCTTGTTGTACATGCTCGCCCCGTACGCAGCCAGCGCCAGCCCACCGAAGAGCACGACGATCGTGCTGATCCCGAGCCGCCACCCGAACGGAAGTGACATCAGCGCCATCACCACGACAGCGAAGCCAATCAGTGCTCCAGGCAACAGCAGAGCCAGCCGCTGCGTCCGGCCGACGAACGCGCGAGCGCGCAGCATCATGGCCAGGGAGACGGCAGCCCCCAGGGCCAGCACGATCCAGTCAGCGCGCATCAGCACCGGCACCATCAGCAGCGACACCGTCACCCCAGTTGCGGTGAGGAACGCACCGAGGACCCGGTCAGCGCTGATCGCGCGCGCGACGATGTCCGACTGAACTGGCTGGTTGTCGGCCATCAGCGCCTCCGCAGTGACCGGCAGGTTCGGCATCGCGACGCGCGCGAGCTGGTAGCTCAGCACGGGCAGCAGCGAAGTGGTGGCCAACACCACGGCGATCGCCACGGCCGCCACTTCGACCACCATGCCGTTCAGCAGCACCATCGCGATCGTGGTCACCAGTACGAGCGTGGCTGAGATGACCACCGCCAGCTGCGCGTACGGCTGCACGCGGGCCGCGAGCCAGATCGTCGCCGCCATCAGCAGCACCATGGCTGACGCGATCAGCACCCGCAGCGGCAGGGGCTGCGTGGGAAGGATGTACAGCCCTGCCGCACCGAACAGGATGTCCGCCGCCCAGCCGAGACCGGCAGCCGGCAGGAAGTGGCCGAAGGCGCGAGACAGGACGATCGACCCCACGGCGGCAGCAATGGCCAGGAACACGGTCAAGCCCGCTTCGGCCAGCCCGCCGTACGGCCCGGTCAGGTCAGCCCGCCACAGCTCCATCAGCGGGACGACCACCAGCAACGCTGTCATCGCGATGACGGCGAACCACTGGCTGTGGGCTGCCACCCAGGACGGCCGCGTCGAGGTGGCCGTGACGACCGCATCCACGACGTCGTCGAACGCCGCGTCCGGCATCGTCGACTCACGCTGGCGCAGGTGGAGGGTCTCACCGTCGCGGATGTTGAGCGACGAGACCTTCTTGTTGGGGTCCAGCGGGTCCTCACCGAGCCGCTGCAGCACCCAGGCGTGGATAGCCTCCTGGGTGGTCGCGCCGTCGAAGCCGGCGAACCGGATGATGTTGGGGAGCAGCTCCCCAAGGGTGGTCGAACCCGGCAGCGCCAGGTCGATCCGCCTCGTGGGAGAGATGACCGTGACGCGCGCGAGGTCCTCGCCGACGGTGGTTGTCACGCTGGCACCTTACCTGGGTGGTCGGGTCGGCCCTGGGGGTCGACGAGCTGGTCCATGGACTGTTCGGCTGGTCTCGTCATCGCCGTCCGCGCCCGAACAGCAGGTCGTACTCGGTCGGCGTCGGGGGGATGGAGAGGCGAACGAGCCGTCGGGGCATCGCGAGCACGACCTCGTTGGCTTCGAGGTTGTTGCACAGCCGCAGCTGGCGCTGGGTCAGCATGTAGGCCCGGCGAAGGTTCTCAGTCGTCTTGGCGTCGCATGGGCTGACCAACGCCATGTCACAGGAGCGGAGGGCATGGATCGCGCCAGAGGCGGAAGCATCCTCGGTCACCATCACGGCCTGGAACCGGCCGAGGCTGACCTGGGAGCCGTCGAAGTGCGACGCATCATCGATGATCAGGCTGGGTCTGTACGGGCGACCCTGGCCCGGCAGCGGCGCCCCTGAGGCCAGGAACTCCGTCGTCCCCCCGCATCCCTGCACCGCGTCGGCGAGGCCCTGCCAGCGACGCCGCTCGTTGGCCAGGATCGACAGGTGTGCGCCGAGTGAGATGCAGCGGAAGGCGAGCAGCCAGGTGACGTACTCCGGGACAGCGAGCAGCAGCCGGGTCGGTACGGGTCGGAAGAGCCGGATGGTGATCGGGCCGGTCCTGCCGTGCCCCAGCAGCAGGCCGGACGGCCCGGTCCGTACGACGCCCTCCCGGTCAGGAGTCACGGGATTCTCAGGCAGCGTCCAGCCAGTCGTCGGCGCGGTCATCGCACTCCCCTCCCCAGCGGTACGGTCGCCAGCATCGTCGGAACCTGGTCACCCGACGGAGAGCCGAAGGTGACCTCGCCCGACAGGCTGGCCTCAATGAAGGCAACGGCTGCCTGACCTGACTCCGCGTTCGGTGTCACCAACCTGATCCCACCGGAGGCCCGCCGAGTCGGAGTCAAGGTGTAGGACGTGATGGCGAAGAGTACGGGCGCCTGGCCGACGGCCTGTTGCAGCGACTGGTAGCCGATGGAGGCGTTCTTGCCCCAACGACGCACCATTCGGCCACTGTGGACGAGCCCGTCGCAGGCCCACGTGCTCCACCGCTCCTGGCTGCGCTGCTGCCCGCCTTCCGGTCCGGACCCGGAGGTCAGGGACAGCACCTCATAGATCTCGATCGGAGACAGCGCCCGGGTCTCGATCCCCTGCCGCTTCAGCGCCGACTGCACTCGGTGCAGTCCGAACCGCAACGTGCCGTAGATCCCGTCATGGTTGGCTCCACGAAGCGCGACCGCTTCGAGGCAGAGTCGCGGATCGAGCCGCAGGCAGAGCCACGTCCGCCGCATCGTCGGGGGCGGTGGCTCCTTCGAGATCTCCAGGTAGGCCTTCGCCGCCCTCGAATCGCCGCCGAGCAGCACCGTGGTAGGCGCCGGCACCGTGTATGTGACGACCTGGACGCCAGCGAAGACGATGTCGTCCTGAACTGTGAGGCCAGACAGGCCATCGAGGTCGATCTTCTCGCCCTTGTCGGCGAGCAGGTCGTCATCGGAGACCAGAGCCAACACCGCGGTCCAGGCCTGCCCGTCAGCGATCACGCCCAGCTCTCCGGTCCGTCCGGCCGTGGTCTGCGAGACCGACAGGCCTGGCACCCACTCGGCCAGCGGGACAAGGTCCATGGGAACGTCGTCGCGAACCTTGGTGCTCGGCTTGCGTCGGGCGAACCGGACCCACTGCCCGATCCAGCCGGGGAGGGTGTGACCCTTCATCGGCACCAGCAGCAGCAGCGCGAGCACCGCGACGACTCCGGCGACCACGTACTGCCGCCCGATCACCAGCAGGGCGATCCCGAGCAGGGCAGCCTCGATCGCCAGCGCCTTGCCGAAATGCCTCCGCAGCCAGCTGCTGCGAGGCGCCCGGCGCGCCTGGTCACTCCGTGCCATGGGTCTCTCCCCGGGTCGGTCGATGGTCCGGCCTCACTCTAGTGTCCGAGGTCTCACTCGAGACAGGTTCCGAGACCTGGCCCGCGGAGGTCGCCGGGCGGCACCGATGTCGGCAACAATGGGGGCCGTTCTCCGACCGCAGGCGATGGGACCGTTCATGGCAGCACGCAAGGACCTGCTGAAGGCGCAGTCGTTCACAACGCAGCGTCTGGTGGCGGCTCTCGTCGACCGCGATCCCGACAACGCCGTCCCGTCGCTGCGTCGGCTCGGGATGGCCACGTTCGTCGGGGTCCTGGCCGGCATCGTGATCCTGGCCGGTTTTGGCATCTTCGGCTTCCTCTCCAAGCCCACGACCCAGTCGTGGCAGGAGGCCAACGCCATCGTGATCGACATCTCCGCCGGCGCGGTCTTCGTCTACATGGAGCATCCCGACGAGCCTGACCCAGCGAAGCGTATGCAGCTTCACCCCGTACCCAACATCACCTCGGCCAAGCTGATCACGAAGGGCGGGCCGGTCCACTCCGTACGGACGGCGTCTCTGGCGAAGGCTGTCCGAGGGGATGCGTACGGAATCGTCAACGCACCCAGCCAGCTGCCAGATCCCAAGGACATGTCCACCTTCCCGCTGCGGGTCTGCTCCATCCCTGGCGATATCGACGTGGTCACCAAGAAGCCCCGTACTCGCTTCACCACGCTGGAGATCGGAGTCGCCCCCGTCCCCTCCCGCAACGACACCTTCGCGGTGCAGGTAGGGACGACCCAGTACCTGATCATGAATGGCCACCGCTACGCGCTTCCCACGACGGGCGGTGGCAACTCCCCCCTCAGGGACGGTGCCTTCGCCCTCGACCTGCGCATGAATGACTGGGTCGACTCCCTGCCCGCCGACCCACCCATGGAAGCGCTGGTCATCCCCGGTGTGGGCAACAAGCCGACCAAGCCCGAGTCCGGCAATATCGGCCGGCTGGTCTCAACCGGAGACACGAAGTACCCCGACCAGCTCACCTACTGGGTGCTGCTCAACGATGGCTACGCCAGGATCGGCTACCTCGACATGAGGCTGCTGGTCCTGAAGTACAACCGCGAGCCGATCAACGTGCCCAACTCCGAGACCGACGGCTACCAGAGCAAGAGCACGCTCCCGTCAGCGCTTCCCTTGGAGCGGCCCAAGTTCTACAACGACGGAAACTCCTTCGCGGAGCGGAACGTCTGCGCGACCTATGTCGAAGGCCGAGACACCCCCTTCATCTCTGTCGACAACCCCAACGTTCCCTCGGTCGCCGCATTGCGGCCCCCGACGACGTCGGACTCAACGGAGGTTCTGGCCTACGACCTGATCGTCGGCGTGCCCGGCGGCGGGGCCCTGGTGCGCGGCTTCGACACCCTCGAGTCCGGCGGCGGAGCCACGCTGATCTGGCAGAACCACCGGTACGGGATCCCTGACCTGGAGAGCCGGGCCGCACTCGGCTACAAGGACAAGCCGACCATTACCCCCATCTGGAGTCGCATTCTGGCCCGGATCCCCGCGGGTCTGCCGAACGGTGTGTTGCTGAGTCACGCCGCTGCCGCCGGCACCAAGATCTGACACCTGTCGAGACCCCGCGTGGGAGCCCCGACTGGGCCCTACGCGGGGTTTCGTGCACGTGGCACCAGACCACGGTGAGTACCTCGACTCAGGCCCGTCCGCACCATTGCTCAACTTGGCCAAATCATGCCGAGCCGTCCTGACAACTGACCCTGGGCACTCATAGTGTCGTGGACAGAACAACCCGCAGCACCGAGGGATCGGACCTGCACCAACACACCAAACGGGGACGATCCCCACGACAAATGGAGGAAAGACATGTCGGGTCAGACCACTGTTGATCGCGCCGAGATGGCCAAGGCGGCCAGCCAGATCGAGGAGAAGGCGCAGCAGATCCACTCCACCCAGCAGACGCTGGGCGGCAACGTCGAGCAACTCATGGTCAAGTGGCAGGGCAACGCGGCCAACGCCTTCCTGCGGGCCTACGAGGACTTCGACCGCCAGTTCGGCGTCGTGCAGCAGCAGCTGGAGAACATCCACAGCAAGCTCGTTGACACGCAGATGACCTACTCGCGCAACGAGGAAGAGCAGCAGGCTGCTTCCAACGCGATCACCGCGCTGCTCAACGGCTGACACTCACCCACCCGCGACCACCACCACTCACGAGGAGAACAACCATGAGCGACTTCACCGCTGTCAACGCCGCCTCCATGCAGGAGGGCATCTCCAGCCTTCAGAACGCCCACCGGGCGCTCACCGACCACCTCGACACCCTCGAGTCGCAGCTCGGCTCGTCGCTGGCCAAGTGGGATGGCGCCGCCCAGGCCGCCTACCACACCGCCAAGGCCGAGTGGGACAAGGCCGCCCGCCACATGCAGGAGGTCGTCAACAAGATGGGCTCGGTGCTCGGCCAGATCACCGAGAACTACGACTCCAACGAGCGCAAGATCCAGTCCAACTGGGGCTGATCACCACTGCGTGACGACAAGGGGCGGTGCACCTTCGGGTGCACCGCCCCTTGGCATCTGGCCGCCTCCCTCGGCCGAGGGAGTGCGCCGACCGACCCGTACGATGGAACGACGTTCGCATCTCCACCACGACCACAGGAGAGGTCCTCATGATCCCTACTGACAGCGTTGCCGGTCGGCCTGCGCCGAGCACCGGGGCGACCGGGTCCGGCCTACGTGAGGTCACGGTCAGTCCCACCGCCATCGACGCGTTCGCTCGCTTTCTCGACGGGCATGTGGCCGATGAGCTGGCCCGCCTCCGCGGACTCACCCAGACCGCTGGCGCGCGAGACGACTTCGGCAGCTACGACCTGAGCGAGACCGCCCAGCGGCGCTACCGCGACGCGTCTGCTACACAGGTCGAAGCACTGACGCAGCTGCACGCCATGGCCGGGCAGCTCGCTGAAGCGACCCGTTCCGTCGCTGCCAGCTACCAGGCGGTGGAGGAGACCAACGCAACCGGGGGCTCGAGCGTCGGCTCGATGCTGGTGTGAGGAGACGATGATGACTGGCAACGGAAACCACCACGCCCGTACGCAGCGCGACAGCCTGCATGTCATCGCGTCACTGAACCCTGGCGATGTAACCGAGACCCAGAACCAGTGGACCGCCACGGCAGATCAGACGCGCACTCTGTGGGAGGAGGTGACCCGCCGGTTGGGCGACCTGTTGCAGGAGCCCGGCTGGACCGGCGACAGCGCCGACACCTTCCGGGAGCGCATCTCGAAGGACCTGTTGGCGGGCCTCGCTCGGGCAGAACAGGCAGCCCGTAACGTCGCTGAGGAACTGAACCCGGTCGCCGAGGCAACCCGGACTGCGTACGCTGTGGCTGCGGCCAACGGAGTGCCCTGGGACTGCGACGCGGCGTGGCGTGTGGAGCAGAAGAAGGTCAGCCTGCTCGACTACGTGGTGAACACGGTCGCCGATGTGGCGACCGGTGAGGTCGGTATCGACGAGGCCGCGACGGTGGCTCGGTTCAACAAGGCCCAGGCCAATGCCGACTATGAGGTGAAGACCGCGTCGGGTGCCGTACGGGCGACCGTGTCCGCTTCCACCTGGTCGGGGATCGAGGCGCAGCACAAGCCACAGACGGAGGTCACCATCGGCGTGGTCGCACCGGCGACCAACAACTTTGACGTATGGATGGAGGCGCTCAACCTCAACGGTGGCGCCAAGCAGCAGGTCACGACAGCTGCCAACTCAGCCGAGTCCAGCCTCGCCACGTTCTTCGCTGGCAGCGACAGCAAGGCGGTGAACACCACGACGTACGAGGCCCCGAAGGAGTCCGTGTTCGACGGCAACAAGGACTTCGCCAACTCGGGAACGTACGGTTCGCGTCCGGCCAACACGGGCACGTACACCGGGGATAGTGACACCGGCGTCCGCTCGGGGGTCGCGAACAGCTTCTGGATGTCTGGTTCCACGGCGCACCTCGTCACGCCTCCCACGGGCACCTCGAGCGACCAGGCCGCCTGGGTCTACCCCGGTAGCACCTGGTTCGACGGCACGCGAGCGTCGGGCGTCGACCCTGCCCTGCTCAATGGAGCCCCGACGGGCAGCGGTCCGGCGACTCCGCTCGCGGCCGTGGGCGGCGCCGGTGGAGCGGCGGGACTGGCTGGTGCGGCGGGGATGGGTCTGATGGGCGGTCGCGGTGCGATGCCGTGGGGGTCCTTGGCGGCTGGCCTCCCGGCTCCCGGCGCCGGCGGCATCGGCGCCCCCGGCGCGACCATTCCTGGGGTCGGCGGATCGGCTGCCGCCGGGGGGCCACCCACGTTCCAGGTGGGCCAGGGCGGTCGCCCCGTCGTGGCTGCCGGAGTGCCAGGGACGGTCACGTCGAACACGCCCGTCTCGACCCTCTCGCAGGCTCAGGCGCAGAGCGCAGGTGGATCCGGGTCAGCTGCCGGTGGCCAAGGCGGAACTGGCGGTGGTGCCGGGGCGGCGCCGATGGCGGGTCGCAAGGGCGACAAGAAGGACAACAAGGGCGCGGCTGGCGAGAGCGGTTGGCTCGAGGAGGATGACGACGTGTGGGGCGTCAAGCCCGATCACGTCGATGACTGGCCGCGGTAGTCGGGTTCGCTACTTGAGCAGCTTCGACAGCCGCCGGTCGGCCAGCGCCTTCCCGCCCGTCTGACAGGTCGGGCAGTACTGCAGCGCCGAGTCAGCGAACGACACCTCGGCCACCTCGCTGCCGCAGACGGGGCAGGGCAGCCCCTTGCGGCCATGAACGCGCATCCCGGAACGTTTGTCATCCTTCAGCTGTGACGGTGCGAGCCCGTCGGCACGGTCGATCGCGCCCTGCAGCTCGCCCGTGATGGCGTCAAGGAGCCTGGTGCGCTCGTCGTTGTCGAGACCGTCGGCAGGTTTGAAGGGGCTCAACCTCGCCGCATGGAGGATCTCGTCGCTGTAGGCGTTGCCAATGCCAGCAAAGACCTTCTGGTCGCGCAGCACACCCTTCAGTTGTGAGCGGCCAGCAGCCTTGAGGATCCGGTCCAGCTCCGTACGCCCAAAGTCGCTGCCGAGGGGATCGGTGCCAAGCGAGGCGATCATGGGCACGTCCTGGGGGTCGGCGACCAGATAGACCGCCAGCTTCTTCTGCGTCCCCATCTCGGTCAAGTCGAAGCCCGAGTCGTCATCGAAGGCCACCCGCAAGGCCAACGGGCTCTTCCCGGGCCGTGCAGGGGAGGTCGGGGCTGCGTCGTACCACCGCAGCCAGCCTGCCCGCGCCAGGTGGAAGGTCAGCCAGGCACCGTCGGTTCCGATGGAGCAGAACTTGCCGTCGCGCCGTACGGTCGTCACCTCCAGCCCCAGCAGCGCCGTGGGTGACATCGCCACCGTCTTGAGTGCGTTGAGCGCCGCGATCTCGACGCGAGTGAAGCAGCGCCCCACGACCCGCCCGCGCAGCCAGCGGGTCAGGGCCTCCATCTCAGGCATCTCAGGCATGTCGTCATTCTGCCTGTCGAGGCACGTGCCTGGGCGGCCACGCCGGAGTCGGAAGGAGTAGTGCGTCGTCGAGCACGCTCAGGTACTCCTGCCGGCTGATCTCCGTGGCCCCCAGGCTCTCCAGGTGCGGGGTGAGCCACTGTACGTCGAGCAGTCGGTTGCCGCCGGCCTGCTGCAAGAACTCCACCAGCGCCACCAGGGCCACCTTCGAGGCGTCGCGAGCCGTGTGGAACATCGACTCACCGGCGAACAGGCCGCCGATACTCACCCCGTACAGACCGCCGACGACGACTCCGTCGGCGTCGCGGGTCTCAACGCTGTGCACATGACCGGCCTCAAACAGGCCGGTATAGGCAGCTTCGATGTCGCTGTCGATCCAGCCGTGCGGCCGGCTCGGGTCAGCACAGCCGGCCAGGACAGCGGGGAAGTCGGTGTCGATCGTGACTGTGTAGCGCCTGGTCGCCTGCCGTAGCGATCGTGTGACTCGGAGGTCGTCCAGCAGGAGGACAGCTCGCGC
>Ga0116180_1002063_pt1 | contig 16221 bp, 10 predicted proteins | sample AD_UKC073_MetaG_FD_89804 | JGI IMG/M metagenome (GOLD analysis project Ga0116180, IMG submission 89804) | Active sludge microbial communities of municipal wastewater-treating anaerobic digesters from USA - AD_UKC073_MetaG | ecosystem: Engineered > Bioreactor > Anaerobic > Digestate | place: USA...
ACACCGTTTAATATTACTGATTTCATAGTTTCTTTGTTTAGTGGTTATCTTATATACAAATATAAGGATATATATTCAATTTACCAAATCTTTTTTGAATAAAATGACGTATTATATCTCTATTACAAATATAAGGATATTTATCCATTTTACAAAAAAATATATTTAATATATAGTACTGAAAAAATAATACAATATAATGAAGTATTTGAAAAATAGAGAACTATTTTTAAGTCGTAAAGTTAATGGGAATGCTATTAATGAAGTTCTTCAAAATGATATAGCTTGGGGTGATTCAATACTGGGTAGAATGATTAATTCAGTATTAAGAAAAGCTAAGGTTGGTGTTAATTTGGTTAAAATAGACCAGGTTATAAGTTCATTAAAAGAGGAATTTGATAAATTAATATCAATGTCTGTTGTTAGTAATATGGCCGAAGAAGAAAAGTTATTTGTAAAGAAGATTATATCATCTTCTATATTGACAGAATTGGAAAAGGCTGTTGATGGTGAGAGTGATGTTAATGAGATTATATCAATAACCAATGAGTTAATAAAGAATGCTAGTTTAAATAATAATGAGGATTATAAAGAATTAGTTGTAAAACTTAAGGAATTTTTAAGTTTAATTGATAAGAAGAAGTCCAAAGTTGATACTAAAGGTGAGAGTGGTGAAGAAATTAAAGCAGATGGTGAGGAGATTAGTACTGATGGTGAAGAATCAACTGGAGTGAATACTGACGGTAAATCAAATGTTAAGTCATTAGACGTAGCAAAGGTTAGTAAAGATAACTTACCAGTTAGTACTAGAAAATTTGAAGCTCCAAAGGATCCAAAATCTGCAACTTCTATGTATAGAAAGGCATCAATTGCTATTCATCCAGATAAAATAAAAGATGAGGATATAAAATCAAAGGCTAATGACCTTCAAGCTGAACTTAACTCAACTAAGAAAGAGTGTGATAGGACTAAGAACTATGATAAATTAGCAGAAGTTGTTAGTAAAATTAATGATTTCCTTAAAAATAATAAAATAGAAGGAATAACTATGGATGGGTATGTATATACATCATACATGGACTTTTTATTAGAAAATGATTTACCTGCAACTATTGATAAGAAGGATGTTGTAGAGACAAAAGATGATAAGTTGGAGTCAACAAAAGAAATATTCCATAGAATATTTGAAGAAGATTATTTGAAGAAATGGATTATTAGTAAGGAAGAAGTAACAAAGGTTGATAGAAAGATTGAAGAAGAGTCAAAGAAGTCAACTAAAGTTGTCATTGATGGTATTGATCCAATTGTAGAAATAGTTAAATTATTTAATAGAGCATATAAAATACATACTACATCAACTATACCTTCTGGTAGAAAGGGTGGTAAGGTATCAAACTCAGTATTTAATGAATATACATATTTAGGAAGTGGTTCTGGTGGTACTCCTGAGAGTCCAGGAGCTGGTCCTTGGAGAAATAATGTTTTATTTGATAAATGGGAGAATGCTGTTTTGGATATAATAAAGGATTCAAAATATCAGGTACTATTCAATGAGGATTGTACTATAAAGATTGGTAGTGCTGATCCAAGAGTTAATGTTACTAAAAAGGATGGTGGTAGAGTTCAAGGTGGTGGTAAGGTATTACTAACATTTATAAACAGTATGTTGGATGGTAGTAATTTATATAAGACTGGATCACAAGCAGCTTTTATAGAGAAGTATTTTAATGTAGATGTATCTAAAGTGCCTCTTGGATTTGCAAAGGATGAGTCGGATAATAGTAAAAACGTTCCTGATCTTAGAAAGTTTAGTTTCAAGAAAAGTGAAATTAAAGAATTTAACGAAGGTTCTATATTCTCAATTGATGGTAAGTCAAAAAAGAATAGAACATATTATGTTTGTGTACTTAATAAAAGTGAAGATGGTAAAAGTATCTTTGTAGCTTACTCATCATCTTTTAACTTCTTATCAAGATATGCTAGTAGTCAGGGTGATGTATCACAAGGTGAACTTCCTAAGTTTATAAAGTCTGTTGATTTTATGGATGAGGATAAAAATAAAAAGAATTATAAAACCTATTTATCTAAGTTTCCGATATCTAAGTTAGTTAAGAATGCTAAATTTAATATTAAGTCAATTTTGAATAGTAAAGATGATGTATCACCAGAAGTATATGAGTTTACAGTTACTAATTTATATAATTTGGTTGATGATGAGGGTGATTCTTTGGTAATAAAAGAGGAAGACTTAAAGAAGTTGAAGGCTACCAAATATGATAAGGTAAAAAAATCAAATTTCTAAAATGAAATACCTAAAGAAATATTCCTCTTTTAATGAGGAAGATGAATTTGATGTTACCGCTATGGATCCTACCAATGTTAAGAAATCTAAAGAAGATCTTAACAAGGTTAGAGTTGATATAGATGAATATAATAAACTTAAGGCTAATATTGATACAATCTATAAGACTGCTAAGACAGATGCTGAAATTGAAAGGAAAGTAAGTGATTTACTTGGACCTGATAAGGAAAAAAGGAATCCATTTTTGATTAACTATTTAACTGTTGCGTCTGATGAGAGAAAAGTTAGAATGATGGTTGATGGTAGATCAGCTAATAAGTTAAAGGTTGATGAGTATAATGATTTAATATCTATGTCTGATAACCCAACTCAAAAGACTGCTATGCAAGCAGAGGTGGCTAATCTGAATAAAAAGATGTCAATTGATGCCGCGTCACTGGCTAAATTGAAGACTGATATTAATAAGAGAAAAAAGGATATAGAATCTAATATATCCAAGATTCTGAAAGATATGCAGGGTGACATAAAAAATATCAGTAAAAGTATAAAATAGAAAAAATATGGTTTTTAAGATTTTATATATATGATACAAAACAAAAATTAAAAGAATAAATATGGCAATTCAAATTGGAAAATACAAAAGACCTGGTATCTTTATCGAAGAATTTGACAAGTCCGTAATAAGTGCACCAACATTCGAAGGACTAAACAATATGGTAATTGGTGTATCTAAAAAGGGACCTGTTAATACGCCTATATTACTGAAAAATATCAGTGACTTAGAAGCGATATTTGGTCAATTAGACAGAAATATGGAAAGAAAAGGTTCATATTTCCACAGAACTATTGCAAAAATGCTTGAATCAAGCCCAGTTTATGCAATTAATCTTTTACTAACTGACGACAATTTAGATATTATTGAATATCAATCACTTTCAGCTGCTTCTAATAAGAACAATGATGTTGAGAGACAAGGACCTTATAGAAGATTTTTCGACACAACAGGGTTCTGGAAGAGAGATACTGAATCTTTTATAAACTTAACTAAGAACAATACAGGTTATGCTGATAGAGTTATTAATTTAACTAACTTATCTGATAAATTTGTTACAGTTTTCGCAGTTAAAACTAAATTAACAGGATTCGACAGAACATTAATCGAGTGGTATGGTTCAATTGAGAAGATGCCACCTTACGTTTATTCTAATGATTACGCATCTGACTATATGGTGGATGTTGTTGTAGTTGGTGGTGATTGGTCAAACTACCAAGAATTAGCTGTAGATACAAGATGGAGTGCATACTTTAGTGCAACTGGTTTAAGAAAAGAACAAATCAGAAATTTCGCTAATGATAGAAATGTTACTACACTTGCATACTACGAAGGATTGTCATTAATTCCATATTTTAGAGATGCTAACGGTAGAAATATATTTATAGAAACAGTAATCAATAGAGATACTGACAGAACAGGATTATTCTGTGCATTTAACGCAGACTTACTAGAGGGTGATTATCCAAATGGATTAGTTGACCTTATTGGTAATGGTGTTGTTGGTTCTGAACAAGTTGATATTGACTTCCTTTCATACAAAGAAACAATAGTAGAGTCATTGTCTATTTCTAATGTTATATTAGATAGACCAGGTAATGTATTATCATTAGGTGCTACTGCTAGAGGTTCTCTTCACGGTAAAAACGTTGGATTATTAAATACACCATCAACAGATGGTACTGTAAAGAATGGTAATAGAACTGGATGGTACGCTGAAGATTTCATCTTCAATGTTAACCTTAACAATGTTGTATCTACTACACAGTCTGTTTCGGTTCAATTCAATTCAGGTTCACTTTATAGTGGTGTTGATGCTTATGCTGTAATTGGTGGTCAAGATTTAACAGTTCTTGGTAAGACATTCTCAGTATTGGGTTCAAGTTATCCATTCTCAAGTGTTACTGCTTCTTACACAGTTGCTTTCGTTATAGATGGTACTGGTAATATGGTTATGGTTGATAATGTATTAACTACAAGTAACCCAGTTGTTAATTCAAGTGATATCGTATTAGGTTATATTAACTTAGATGTTACTAATCAAGTAATTGCAACAAGTAGTGTTGTTTATAACCCAGTTTCAATTGGTCTAACATCGTCTTATCCTAATGGATTTGTTGATATGACAAATACTGAATATACAATAACTGATCTTGGATCTGGTTCTATTAAGGTTGAATTCCTTAACACAGCTAATATTCCAAATTCATCTAATTATAATCAATTTAGAAGTATTAAATACTTCAACAGAATACTTGATGCAATTGATGGTTCATCTAAAAATAGAATGTCTATTGTTATAGACTCTGTTTCTATGAAGAAAGCATCTTTAGAAAATATGACAGTTACTAATATCGTAACTAGTACTACTTCTAATAAATCATTTGTTCTTAATACAGGATTAACAGGAGCTGACTTAGTTAGTCTTCAATCAAATGTTGTAGGTGGTTACTTATTACTTTATGTAAATGATGATGAGTTTATCATTGGACCTTATAAAATGGAAACAACAAATAATGCTGCTAGTTTAACTGGTACTAACTCTACTGTTGATGGTGGTGTTGTTTCTAAATACTCAACATTCTATGATAGATACATTAATGGTTCTGTTAATAGTGGTGATTACTTCTGGTCAAATTTAGTAATACCTGATCCAGAGGCAGCAGGGTATGGTATACCTGACGTTGTTTTTGTAAATGGTGAGAATGTTCCATCTGGAACAGCATCAGCATCAGGATATGATTATATTGTATTCTATAATACTGAGGCTACATTCGCGGCATCTTCAAATTTAGCTAATCTAAATGTAAATGATGTAGTATCTGTTCCTTCATCTGTTAATAATAAAGGTACATTCACTATCCTTAGTGGTGGTGGGGTTGTTGCTTCTACATTAGCTGTTCAATTAGGATATACCGGTGGTGATTATTACGCTTATAAAGTTAGTGAGAACACTACTGATGAAACTGTATTTGGAGCATCAGTTGTTTATGACTATTTAACTAAACATTATTTAAGAATGTATGTTGATGGAAGTAATTTACTTTATGTTTCATTTATGGATAGTTTATTGGCTTCTTATGAACCAGTAAATGTTGATAACAATCAAACTATATTCATACAATCTGATGTTAGTAATTATAAACAATCTATTGAGATTGAGATTCCATCTGGATATACTCAAGAACTTAATAAGATACTTATAAATGGTTCAAGATACACTGAGGTTAAAGTTGGTGATTTCTTAGAAGCATATGTTGATCCAAATGTTACTTTAGAAGTTGGTCAAGTTGCTAAGAAATTAACAAGAATATTATCTAAGAGAGCTTACTCTGGTGATACAACATTAACAGAAGTTACTTGTGATGCTAGAATAGCTACATATAACTTTAATGGTGATTATCAAACATTTAGATATACAACTATTGAAGATTATGTTTCTACATATAAAGCAATCTCACTTAAAGGATTCAGAGTAAGACAAGACTCTTTACCTGATGGTACTGAAGCTAAACAGAATCAAATATTGAATCTTATGGCTAAAGGTACTCCTTTATTCAAAGCTATCACTAATAAAGAAGCTTTAGATTTCAGATACTTAATCGATTCATTTGGATTAGGATTAACTGAAAGATCTAAACAACAATTAGTTGATATATGTGGTGATAGATTAGACGCATTTGGTTTCTTAAATATGCCATCATTGAAACAGTTTAAGAACTCTAGTTCTCCATCGTTTGTTAACGCAGAAGGTGTATTACAACTTGAGTTTGTAGCTAAAGGTGGTGACCCTGAATCTAACCCAGCATTCCTTTACTCATTCGGTGATGGAGCAGGTACAACTTGTACAGGTTTCTTTACACCTTATGTAACAGTAAATGATAATGGTAGACCATCAGATGTTCCACCAGCAATGTTCGCAGCAACAACTTATATGAGAAAGCATACATCTAATGTATCGGCTATAACTCCTTGGACAATTGCAGCGGGTGTTACAAATGGTAAAGTTACAAATATCGCAGGATTAGAAATGGACTTTACACCATCTGATATCGAATGGTTAAATGGAGCTCAAATGAATCCAATAGTGTTCAAGAGAAACAGAGGTTACATCATTGAAACTGAAAATACAGGACAAACATTATATAAGTCAGCTCTTTCTTACATACACGTTAGAGAGGTGTTGATTGAACTTGAGAGAGAATTATCAAGAATGTTGTTAGACTTCCAATGGAAGTTCAATACTCCTGAGGTTAGAGCAGAAATTAAGTTAAGAGCTGACGTTATCTGTGAGACTTATGTAAGTAGAAATGGTTTATATAACTACTTCAACAAGATAGATGAGGAAAATAATACAGCTGAAATCATCGACAACCAAATTGGTGTTCTTGATACCTATGTAGAACCGATAAAAGGTATGGGTATAATTGTAAATAACATTACAATCCTAAGAACTGGAGCGATTAGTGCAGGTGGATTTATAAACGGATAATAAATATCTAACAAATATAAGAAGAGGAGAAAGATTAAACTTTCTCCTCTTTTTTTGTTATAATGGGAAGGTCTAGTACCATAATATATAATAAAAAATAACAATTTTATATGTCAGATAATAATAATAAAAAAGATATGTCCGAAGAAGAATATCTTAGAAAACACCTAGAAAGTGTTGATAGCAACCAATCAAATAGTGATATACCATTTGTTCAGCCAGTTGTTAACGCTAGTAAATCAACTGATTTACAATACTTTAATTTTGATGTAAAAGAATTACCTTGTGGTAGATATTACCAGACTGGTACTGTTGTTATGGTTAGACCAGCTCAAGTTAGAGAGATACAAGCATATTCAATGGTTGATGATAATAACTTTTATGATATTGTTGAGAAAATGAATGATATATTACAGTCTTGTGTTAGATTGAAATATCCTGATGGTAAAATAGCTTCTTATTTAGATATTAAAGATCAAGATAGATTATTTCTAGTATTTTTAATTAGAGAATTAACATTCCAACAAGGAAATTCATTAGCAGTTAATGCTAGATGTTCTTGTGGTACTGATATGCAGATTGAAATGAATAGAAAAAACTTTGTTTTTCATGAATTTGACGATAAGTTAGATAAGTTTTTTGATAATGCTACAAAAACATTTAGATTTAGAATAGCTAATGGTAAAGAGTATGAATTATCACCACCTTGTATTGGAATTCAAAAATCATTTACTGATTATATTATTAAAGAAAATAATGAGAAGAAAACTCCTAATTTGGCTTTCTTGAAAATTATCCCATTTATGTTATCTGGTAGAACAGGAATAACATTAGATGGTATAAAGGCTAAGTTACAAGAATTTGAAAAGATTGATGATATATCTTTCCAATTCTTAAATGCTGCTGTTGGTAAAATGACATTTGGTCTTAAAGAATTAAAAACAAATTGTGCAGGCTGCGGTATGGAGGTGCGTAGCGATATGAACTTTCCCAACGGAGCGTCAGGTATTTTCGTTATTCATGATGCCTTTGAAGCATATATTAAAGAATAAGCTTCAATTACAGAAACATTTTCATACACAGGAAATAGCTATGGATGAATGGCCTTATTGGTTATTCGAGGAGAATATTAAGTTAGTAAATGAACTTATAGAAGAAGAAGAAAAACATAGAAAGAAAGAGGAGGATAAGCAACAAGCAAATACTCCGAATTTCAATCCTGGATCAATGATGAAAGATGCCTCAGGAATGATGAACAAATTCAAATAATTAAAAAAGAGAAACAAATGTTTCTCTTTTTTAATTTTAAAGTATTTTTACTTATTAATATCCAGGTATCATTGGAGGAGTAATAGCGAAGTTATTATCGATATACTCATCAATCCAGTAATCCGAAACGAAGTCAGCATCAACAGACCAGATATCACCACCTTCCCAGTTAAGAGAAGCACCACTAATTCCTTTTATTTGACAGTTTTGGAAAGTTACCCTTCTTAAAACAAATCCTTTTTTATCGTGTTGGTTAACTATAATAGTTCCAATTATATCACTCTTGTAGTGTAAGTAACCAGTTTGAGAATTCCAAACAAGGTCATACCACGCTTTAAGTGTATTCCAATTTTCCATTGAACCACCTTCATTAACGTTAACTTGAAATTTCATTTTCAAATCATAAGTCGTTTTAGCAGGACCTGCTTTTAAGAAAGCTCTTGTAGAATACTTGAATCTTTGTTCAACTGTTTCAATTGCTTCTGTTAAGTTTAAGTCAATGTTAGTAGCATTCTCCAACAATAAAAGTGGATTTCTACCTTGTGCCTGTAATATAACAGGTAATATGAACGTAATCTCAAATAAGTTAAGATATACTGGTTCTTCTGGTTTCGTACCGGGACCCCCTGGTGAACCAACGTTTGATATATTGGTAAAGTGTGGTAGTGGCATTTTATTTTTATTATTTTTTATTTAATTTGTCTAACAAACTATAAAGTATATATTATTCGTAGTATATTACCCATATAAAATATAAAAACTTAATCGAAAAATAGTGCCATTACTCGATTTAAAATGTTAATATATACAGTATGAACAGGTGTTTACATTGTGATAAGGAAATAAAGTATGGTAGATCTGATAAAAAGTTTTGCAATAAAAGTTGCAAAATGAAGAAATTGAAAATAGATAATGAGTTAAAAAATCTAAATAGAATATCAATCAAAACTAGAAAGTTTATTGATAAATCCAATACTATACATAATTTTAAATACGAGTATGATAAGACACTATTTATAAATTGTAGAATAAATGTTACTATAAAATGTCCAATACACGGATATTTTGAGCAGACTCCAAGTAATCACCTTTATAATTCATCGGGTTGTAGTTTATGTTCGAGGGATGATCATAAACTAACATTATTAAGTTCTGATAGGATAAGTAATATGAAATCCGTTCATAAAAATAGATATGCTTATAATGACCTATTTATAAACAATAGTTATATAAATATTGAGTGTCCTGACCACGGTACCTTTAGTCAGTATATTTATTATCATGAGTATGGACACGGATGTCCTAAATGTGTTTGTGTTTCAAGAGGTGAGAACTCAATAGACCGATATTTAAGTGATAGGGAAATTAAATTTTACAAAAATTATACATTTGATGGATGTGTTAGAAAGAGAAAGTTAAAATTCGACTTCTATTTACCTAAGTATAATACTGTTATTGAATATGATGGTGAGCATCATTTTGAGGATATAAAATATTTCGGAAACAACAATAAGTATATTGTAGAAAGTGATAAAATAAAAGAAGAATATTGTAAAGTTAATGATATAAAAATCATTAGAATCCCATATTGGGACTTTTACAATATAGATATCATACTTGATGCTGCCTTTAAATAAATTATAAGTATAGTTCACTCATTTGCAAATTTTAATAATTATTATTTTTAGATATTTGTCTAATAAATTCAATATGTTTAGCCGCGTTCGTTGTGGATCAAGGAAATAAACTAATTTGGAGTTTGATATATAACTATATGAACCTAAAAAAATCAAAAATTATGAGGAAATTAATTTTATTAACAATGTTTATGATAGTAAGTTTACTTTCATATTCACAAACAAAAACTTTTACTGTTATTGATAACGGATCAGTTCCGACAGCTGATGTTATTAAATATGAAACAGCTATATCTGAAGCAAACATGGAAAGCTACAGAAATAAAACAACAAGAGATACGTTGGTTTTTGAAACCGGACTGAAAGTTGTTTTATACTCATCACAAGAATTATATTTAAGTGGGTATAATATAGATCCTTCTCAATATGTTGATGTTAGAGATCCAAGATATACAAACCCTACTTTCAGGTTGGTAATTCCAAATGGAATGCCACAGGCTCCTGGTCAAAAGCCTTATTTAGTTGCATTATATAATCACATCGAAAAATAAAAAACAGAACTATGAAAAAACTATTATTAGTTACAACCCTTTTACTATCAACTTTGTTTTCGTTTGCACAGGTGCCAGCGAATGACAATTGTAGTACAGCTACAAACCTTGGTACATTACCTACTCCAGCCGCCTGTCCGTCAGGAGTTGGTGCTAATGTAAATGTTACTAATCAGACGAACATTAATGCTACTGCTCCAAGTCCATATACAACTCTATTGGGTTGTCAGACTGGTGGTAATCAACCAGGTCCAGCTTTGGATGTTTGGTATTCATTTGTTGCGTCTGGTAATCAAGTCAATATAAATATAACACCAGGCACGGCTCCTGTTTTACAGAGTCCTGCTATTACACTTTGGACTGGAACTTGTGGATCTTTGGTTGGTTTTAACTGTGATAATAACGGTACTGCTGGTGGTAATAACTCAGTTCTATTTCAACCTACTACACCTGGTCAAACCTATTACATACAAGTAAGTGGTATGAATGCTGCTTCTTCTGGTAATTTTAATATGACGGTTAGTGCAAGTAATGATTGTAATAACTGTCTTCAAATTGGAAATTTAACAGTTTCTCCAGCTCCGGTTGGTGGTACATATCCACCAAATACTACTGTTACATTTTGTTATAATATAACATCATATACACAAGTTAGTGTAAACTGGTTACATGGATTAACATATACATTTGGATGTGGTTGGGATTTAACAACACTAACAGCAACACCTCCTCCTTCTTGTTCGGGTAATGGATATTGGGCTTGGTGGAATACTTGGACTAGTTCAGCTAATGCTTCTGTGTGGGGTCCTGGATTCGCATATGATAATAATACTACACCTGGTAATCCAGGTAATAATTTTGGTGATAATTGTGCTACTCCAAATTGGAATTTCTGTATTACACTAAAAACTAAACCAACTTGTACTCCAGGTTGTACAAACTTAAATATGACAATAAATACATCTGGTCATGGTGAGTCTGGTTCTTGGGGATCTGTCGCTTGTACTGGTGACCCGAATGTTCAATTTGCTGCTTCAATGTCTTGTTGTACCGCAACTGCTGTTGGTGTTAATCCAACTTGTAATGGTGGAACTAATGGTTCAGCTACTGCAACACCAGGTCCAACTGGTGTGGGACCATTTACATATTCTTGGAATTCTTCTCCAGTTCAAACAACACAAACTGCGACTAATTTACCAGCTGGCACTTACACAGTAACTATAACAGACTTCAATGGATGTGTTTCTACTGCAACTGTAACACTTACTAATCCTCCAGCAATGACAGCTCCTATTACATCTACTAACGTAACTTGTAATGGTGGGACTAATGGTTTGGCTACTGTTAATCCAACAGGTAGTGTTGGTCCATATACATATTCTTGGAATTCAATTCCAGTTCAAACAACACAAACCGCTACAAATTTACCAGCTGGTACATATATTGTAACTGTAACAAGTGCTACTGGTTGTATAAAAACAAATACGGTTACAATAACTCAACCAACTCCAATAACAGTAACAACAACCACTTTAAATGCTACTTGTAGTTTGTTAAATGGTTCAGCAACTGCAAACCCTGTTGGTGGTGTGGGTCCATATACATATTCTTGGAACTCAACTCCAATTCAAACAACTCAAACTGCATCTGGATTGGGTGCTGGATCATATATAGTAACTGTAACTGGTGTAGGTGGATGTACCGCAACTGCGACTGCAACTGTAACTTCTACTGGATCTATCACATCTACTACAACTGGTACAAACGTATCTTGTTTTGGTGGAACAAATGGTTCAGCAACTGCTACACCATTAGGCGGTGGTCCTTATACATACTCTTGGAACTCAACACCTGTTCAGACAACACAAACCGCGACTAACTTACCAGCGGGTACTTACACTGTTACTGTTAATAGCTCAGGTTGTATTACTACTTCTACAATTGTTATAACACAACCAACTCTATTAAATGCAACATCAACACAAGTGAATGTAACTTGTAATGGTGGAACAAATGGTTCAGCAACTGCAAACCCAACTGGGGGAACTTCTCCATATACATATCTTTGGTCAAATGGTCAAACAACACAAACCGCTATTAATTTAGTTGCTGGTGTTTACTCTTGTACTATTACAGATACTAATGGGTGTACCAAAGTTATATCGGTTACTATTACACAACCAACTGCTATAACTGTTACTACTACACAAGTTAATACGACTTGTGGATTACCAAATGGTTCAGCAACTGCTAACCCTGTTGGTGGTGTGGGTCCATATACATATTCTTGGAACTCAATTCCGGTTCAAACAACACAAACCGCTACTGGTTTATTAGCTGGTTCTTATGTTGTTACTGTTACAGGTGTTGGTGGATGTACTGTTACATCTAACGTTACTATATTAAATACTGGGGCCGCAACAGTTACTATCCCAACTCATATTAATGTTTCTTGTTTTGGTGGAACAAATGGTTCAGCAACCTCTAACGTAGTTGGTGGTGTGGGTCCATTTACATATTCTTGGAACTCAGTTCCGGTTCAAACAACACCAAATGCTACGAACTTACCTGCTGGAACTTATACATTAACTGTTACCGGTTCTAATGGATGTTCTTCAACGGCTACAGTTGTTATAACACAACCAACACAATTATCATCATCTATAACAACAACTAATGTTTCTTGTTTTGGTGGAACTAATGGTTCAGCAACTTCCTCTCCAAGTGGTGGTGTTGGTCCTTATACATATTCTTGGAATTCTGTTCCGGTTCAAACAACTCAAACGGCTACTAATCTACCTTTAGGTACTTATAACTGTACTGTAACAGATGTAAATGGTTGTCAAATAGTTGTTTCTGCTAATATTACACAACCAAGTCAATTAACTTTAGCTCTTGGAACACAAACAAACATTAGTTGTTTCGGTGGTAACAATGGTGCTATAACAGTAGTTGCTGGTGGTGGAACAGGCGTTTATTTATATTCATTAAATGCTGGTCCTAATCAGTTATCTCCTATTTTTAGTAGTTTGACAGCTGGAACTTATACAATTAAAGTAACAGATGCTAATGGATGTAACACTACTATTACTGTTATTTTAACACAACCAACAGCTCTTTCTATAACTGGTTCAATAACTAATGTTACTTGTTTTGGTTCTTGTAATGGTCAATTATTATCTAACGTATCTGGTGGTGTTTCTCCATATACTTACTTGTGGTCTAACGGTCAAACAACTAATCCCGCTACTGGACTATGTGCTGGTTCTTATTCTGTTGTATCAACAGATGCTAATGGTTGTCAAGTAGTACAAACTGGTATGGTTGTTAGTCAACCTAACGTACTTGGTGTTACTGTAAATGCTACTCCATCTTCAATATGTGTTGGACAGACTTCTAACTTAACATCGAATATTGTTGGTGGTACTGCTCCATATACTTACTTATGGTCAAATGGTGGTACTACATCAAATATTTCTGTATCTCCAGTTGTTACGACATCATATACCGTTACTATAACAGATGCTAATGGTTGTATAACTACTGGTAGTGTTACTGTTACAGTTAATCCTGTTCTTACAATAAGCGCATCTGCTACACCAACTTCAATATGTTCTGGTCAGTCATCTACTCTATCAGCAAATGCTGCTGGTGGTGATGGTGGTCCTTATACATTTGTTTGGACTCCTGGTGGATCTGGTCAAACAATAAATGTTACTCCTGTTACAACAACTGTTTATACAGTTAGTGTATCAGATGGATGTAGTCCAAGTGTTAGTACAACTGTTACAGTTACAGTTAATCCATCACCAATAATTGCATTCTCCACAACACCATTATCTGGTTGTGAACCATTAACGGTTACTTATACTAACTTAACTCCTAGCGCAGCCAACTGTGTTTGGACTATAAATGGTGTCCCTTTTAATAGTTGTGTAGTAACACAAACATTCCCGGTTCAAGGTACATATAATTCGTTTTTAACTGTTACTGATGTTAATGGATGTTCAGCTACATCACCAACTGTCGTAGCTAATGTATATCCAATACCTACAGCAGCATTTAACGCAAATCCTACTATAACTGATATATTGAATCCATCGATTGTATTTAATAATACAAGTTCAGTTGGTTCTTATAGTTGGAATTTTGGAGATGGTAATACATCAAATGTAAGTTTTCCAACTCACGTTTATGGTGATACAGGAACATATCAAATCCAACTTATTGTGACAACATCACATGGTTGTATTGATACCGCATATGGTACAATTCATATAGATGATATATTTACTGTTTATGTTCCAAACGCATTTACTCCAAATAGTGATGGTCATAATGATACATTTGTTCCAGTGGTTAATGGGGCTGAGAAGTTTACATTCTGGATATATGACCGTTGGGGAGAAATGATTTATCAAAGTGATGGTGGTGCTCCTTGGGATGCTACTTACAAGGGTAGAGAAGTTCAACAAGATGTTTATGTTTGGAAGTTGATTGTAATAGATAAACGAAAAATAAAACATGAGTATATTGGACACGTTACAATAATTAAATAATAAAAAACCCATCAGAAATGATGGGTTTTTTTGTGAAACTTTATCAGTATATATGACTATAAAAAGAAAAATACTCAAATGAAAGTATTTATAACAACTGATTGGCACTTTGGTGTTTATCTTAATAATTTAGATAAATGGTTAGATATGATGGAGGATTACTTCTATAATTCATTCATACCATATATAAAAGAAAATGCAAAAGAGGGTGATATACTTATTCATTGTGGAGATTTGTATGATAATAGAACATCAATACCTATTATCGCCTCTTATAAAGCTGAGAAGATTCTTTTAGAACTTTCTAAAATATTACCACTTCATATAATAGTTGGTAATCATGACCTTTGGAATAAAGGAAGTAATGATATAAACTCAGTTAGATTATTCAATCACGTTAATAATGTTTCCGTTTATACAGAAACTACATCTATTGATATTTCTGGTCAAAAATTAATTCTAATGCCTTGGATTGAGAAGAGACTTGAAATGATAAAGTCAATAGATAATAATCCTGGTGATTATTTATTTTGTCACTCTGATTTGAATGGTTGTAGAATGCACTTAAACTCAGTTGCTCATAGAAATGCTGATAAAATAGATGTTGAGGCTTTTGGTAAGTATAAACACGTTTTCTCAGGTCATATTCATATTAGACAAACTAATGAAAATTTCACGTTTGTGGGGTCGCCTTATCAAATGGATAGAAATGATATGGGTGATCAAAAAGGAATCACCATACTCGACCTGGTTACTAATAAAATCGATTTTATACCTAACACATACTCACCTGTATTCAAAAAATTTAGTGTTAGGAATGAAGAAGATATTGATAAGTTGGATGAACTAAAAGACACTAAAGACTATATAGACCTTTCTATATCAAATAATCTATTAATAAGTAACAGAAAACTTCGTAGAAAATTGGAAACAATGTTGGAGAAGGGTAATTTTGCTTCAGTTGATTATATTGATGATATTGTAGTAGAAGGTTCGGATGATATTAAAATAAATGAGGCTGGTGAAGTTATAGAAGACGAATTGGATGTATCAGTTCAGTTAGATTATGAAGACTATATAAAAGAATATATTCTTAAACAGAAATATGAGAATGATAAATTTAAGAGTGGTGTTATATCAGAGTATGATGAAGTAGTTAAGATTTTTAATGAGAACTATAAGACTAAGAATGATTAGTGATATTACCAGATGATATGAATTAACACTTTATCACCTGGTTTATACCTTTACTTTTTAATAAATCTTGTATAGGAACTTCTTCATTTTCATATACTGTTACCAACTCAGCATATCCATTCTGAACATCATCTACAAGATTCTCTATAATTTGTCTTTCGT
>Ga0116180_1002065_pt1 | contig 16202 bp, 29 predicted proteins | sample AD_UKC073_MetaG_FD_89804 | JGI IMG/M metagenome (GOLD analysis project Ga0116180, IMG submission 89804) | Active sludge microbial communities of municipal wastewater-treating anaerobic digesters from USA - AD_UKC073_MetaG | ecosystem: Engineered > Bioreactor > Anaerobic > Digestate | place: USA...
ACACATCCGCCACCGCCTTGTTCAACAGCTCGATGCTCTTTGTTCTATCCATCACGTGCTCCTGATCTGAAAAGTGCCCGTTTGTCCTCTTATCGCAGTTCATTGTGACGAGGCGAAGAACAGCCGGCAATCGCAGTGGCCCTCGTCCGCGATTTCGTCGAGCCACTCCTGGCACGGACAGGTCTTGTCCTCGCCCTTCTCGGGAAGTTTGTGCTGTTGCTTGCAAGGGCAGATCCATTCGCCGACCGCTTCATAGTTCTGTGCCATGAGGCCGACAACCTTTTCGACGCGCGCCTCGTCCGGGTTCAACATCAGCCCGTGCTTCTCCGCCGTGTCCAGCAGACGTTGGTAGTTCATTTGGTAAGCTGGAGACATTCCTTTCCTCCAGGATGCATTATGTGTCCGGAATTCTTCACTGACTTGCAGTGGTGTCCTTTCCGGAGGACCGCTTGCAGTGCTCGATCGCGCGGATCACTTCCGGAAGGTGGGTAAACGACGGGCCACCCTGCATCATGACAGCCACGCCCGCCGCTTCGAGAACCTGCTCAGACGTGGCGCCTGCATTCAGGCATTTCTGGACGTGAAGATTGATACACGGCACGCAGCGGACCGCCAGCCCGATCGCGAGTGCGATGAGTTCCTTCTCGCGGATGGACAATGCCCCCTCCTTCATAACTGCCTGAAACATGCCGCCAAACCCGCGAAGCACATCCGGTGCCAGTTGCCTCATGGCGTCCTGGTCCGCGGACCATTGCTCGAAGAACCGGCCCACATCATTTTCCATGCAGTCGACTCCTTTCCATAAGACCTGTCATGCACCGAGCCAGAACTGTGACCGCGCCACAAGCACGGTCCCCGACGTTTACCATTGGCTCACATGAATTGCTTGGAATGAGTAGGTCAGTGCGTGAGCCAAACTTGATCATTCCAATTCGCTGCCCGCACTCAACTCGATCACCCGGCCGCACCAAGCACACAATCCGCCTTGCGATTCTGCCGGCAATCTGCCGCACGATGACCCTGTGGATCCCACTCTCGTCGGGCTTGATGACGATCGTATTTGCCTCGTTGGCCGTACCGGCGCGGGCGTCTCGCGCATCAAAGAAATGGCCCCGGCGGTGCTCCACCGACTGGACAATTCCCGAACAGGGGCTTCGATTGACGTGCACGTCGAGAACGCTCAGGAAGATGCTGATCTTGACGGCGGCTGTTCCGAGTTCGGGATCGTGTTCTATGCAGGTGATATCGGTTGCTCGTCCATCGGCAGGGGCGACGAGGAGTTTCGGGTCAGCAGGTGCGCATCTGCGCGGGTCACGGAAGAACAGCAGACCAATGCCCCCGAGAAGGGCTGAGACAAGAATCAAGAGCCCACAACCAAGATGCTGTGCCACCAAGACAGCGACTCCGACAGCACTGAGCGTGGCCGAGCCTGCACCGATCAAAAGAATCTCGCGCCGGCCCATCGGGGTCAGCCGCAATCGCTCGAGAATTCCAGATGGTGACACGTCTATCATCCCGTACTCATTCAAAGCTGCAACGCGTTCCGGTCACGCAATGAAAGCAACGATTAGGCAGCTCATGATGAAGTCGTGCCATGGCCGCAAAGCCGGTACAATGCGCGAGGCCAATCTGCTGCACGTCGAGATCGCCGAGCCGGCGGATGGTCTGCTGAAGTCGAGCTTCGTCCGCGTGCAGCAAATGCATGCCGCCTAGGACGGTGTGCACTGTGCTTTCGTTGGTCAGGGCACAGATGTACTCCAGCGTGTTAATAACGCCCGCATGTGCACAGCCCAGCAGGACGACCAGGCCAGATTCGGAACGGAAGTAGATGGCCTGGTCGTCGATGATTGGATCTGGCTGCGTGCAACCTTCATCCAGAAAGAACGCTCCGCCCGTGTCCTCGAAAGTATTCTCTCTCGGGATCTGGCCGGTCAACCACAGGCCATCCGCTATCTCCACAGGGTGCGTTCGCGTCGGCGCGATTAGGCCCACGCGTGCCGCAAGCCAGTCAGTTGACTCGATCGGAGCCCCAATCTGTCGGACTGTGCCATCAGGCGCCTGGGTAAACCGTTCACGAAAAGCAGTGAGGTGGGCATAGACGGTCGCTCGACCGAGGTCCGGTAGCGCAGCCAGGAGTCCGCCCGTATGATCGTAATGTCCGTGGCTCAAAACAACTTCATCGGCAGTGGAAAGGTTGATCCCGAGCTTATCGGCATTGTGGACCAAGGCCATACCTTGTCCGGTGTCAAAGAGGATATGCTGCTCACCTCGCTCGATCCACATCGCCAAACCGTGCTCGGCGAGCAAGCCTTGCTGGTTGGCCGTGTTCTCAACCAGGACGGTGACCGAGGTGGGCTCAGACATTGCAGCTCCTCTGAGATCAACACGTTATTCGCAAGGTCAGTAGTCGAGTGTCAGAATGCGGCCCTTGGTGAATGAGAAGAAAGCATTCTTCTCTGCCATCTTCACCCCGGGCATGAGGTCATCGGGAGTCTTGCCGAGTGCCTTAATGCACGCCGGACATGCATAAACCGGAATCGATTTGTCGAGCAACGTCTTGATCTGCGTGCGAGACGAGTCAAACGTGGAGAATGTAATGTCGGGGGCGTTCTTCAGCACAGTATTGATGCCATTGAGATCGCAGTACACCAGAACGTCGCGGTCGCCAGCCATGAGATTGGCCATCTTGAGGGCCATGAGCACGCCATGGGCGTCCTCCGGCCCCTTGGTCAGATGGATGAAAACACCGTCCCGCGTGGATGCAGGTGCTGATTGGGCGCCAATGCTGCCATAACCAATCGTAAGCACAACAGCGGTGAGGCACAGACACATCGCGAATGCTCTGCTACGCGGGTTCATGAGACGACCTCCCTTGTGTCCGGAAGAAGTTTTTCGAAGTCTCCGCAGACTCCGACATCGTTCCTTCAACGGGTTCTCCGCATGCCGAGTCCCAGAATGTGGCCTTGGCCGTGGCGCAGACTTGTCCGTTCTGAAGGACTTCGGATTCGAGGTAGTAGAGCGGACTTTCCGAATCCACGATCCTCGCCCGAACCAAGGCCGGAATGCCGAGCGTGACTCCATGATTGTAGCGGATACTGAGCCTCGCGGTCAGTCCGGCGATCTTCTGGGCAAACAGGCAATGTGTCATCCCGGCGTCCAACAGCATGGCGACGACACCACCATGCAAACGGTCAGGATAGCCCTGGAATATCGGGCTGCAATGAAACTTTCCTGACACACTTCCGTCAGTATGACACTCAAAGCGCAGGCCCAAGCCGTCCGCTCGCTCGCTGCCGCACACCAAGCATGACGGATGGCATTGACGGCTCAGGTCAGTGGTCGCAGACATTCTCGCCCGCCTTCAATGTGCCCGCCAGGTACGACATGGCAATCTCGTCCGGATCTCCGACGGGTGCACCAACGACTACCTGGACCCCGTTTTGCGCGAACAGCTGAACGGCTCGTTGCCCCATGCCCCCCGCGATGATCACGTTGGCTCCCTGTTGGTGCAGCCACCTCGGCAGCAGCCCAGGCTCATGGGGCGGTGGCACCAGGTGCTGCTTGTTCAAGACGCGACGAGTGTCGGGCTCTACATCGATCAGAACGAACTCTTCACAATGGCCGAAATGAGGACAGAGCAGTCCGCTTGCCGTGGGAATGGCGATTTTCATGTATTCTCCTGAGAAATCCCTGAACTAAAGGACCTTTAATTCGACTCGTCCGGCCCGAGTGTGATCGAGCACGGCTTGTACAACATCGCGAAATGCCTGGGCAGACCCACCGACGTTCTTCAAGCAGGTCTGTGGCTCACCGCTGTCGCCGCGTGACACGACCGCTGGATCGAGCGGCACTTTGCCGAGGAAACGGACGTTCATTTCCGCAGCCAGCGATTCTCCGCCACCGGTCTTGAAGATGTCGATCCGATGGCCGCATGCTGGGCAGGCAAACCCGCTCATGTTTTCGATGATCCCCAGGACGGGAAGATCGACTGCTCGGCAAAAACTGACCGATCTTCGAACGTCGTTGACCGCGAGTTCCTGTGGTGTGGTCACAAGTACGGCAGTGGCCGGCTTGCCCACGAGTTGCGCCACTGCAAGAGGCTCATCACCCGTTCCCGGCGGTGAGTCGATGACCAGGTAGTCGAGCCTGCCCCAGTTCACGTCCTTCAGGAACTGCCGGATAAGGGCGTACTTGCGGGGACCGCGCCAGATCACTGCATCTGTCGGCGAGGTCACCAGGAAGCCGATCGACATGACGCTTAGGCGGTCATTGACCCGTACTGCCTGTAACTCATGTTCGATCAGATGCGTTCCTTGACCCTGCATTCCCAAAAGCTGCGGGATGCTGGGCCCATGAACATCCACGTCCAGCAGGCCGACCGACATTCCGGCCTGGGACAAGCCCACCGCCAGGTTCACTGCCACGGTGCTCTTGCCGACGCCACCTTTGCCCGACATCACCACGATTTTCTGGCGGATATTGTCCATCCGCTGTGCGAGTATTTCTTCCTCCAACTGTCTTTGGGCCTCATCGACGGTCTGACTGTCTGCGCAAGTACTACTCATCGAAATCAATACTTCCTTTCAGGCCCAGTGGCCCTCGACGTCCGCCGACGCGGCGCATTGAAGCTTGCCAGCCTTGAATTGTTCCAGGACTTCGTTGACGGTCCCCGATGAGCCCGTGTATACGGGGACTAGACCTGCATTCAGGGTGGCGAATGCCTTGGGGCCTACATGGCCGGTGATAACCGCCTCGGCCTTTAGTTCAACGATCTTCCGGCCGGTCTGGATACCCGCGCCTTGGGCAGCGTTCAGGTTGACGTCGTTGTCGACGGCGGAGTACTCGCCGGTTTCCGTGTCGATGCAGATCAGGTAGCGCGCCCGGCCGAACCGCGGGTCGGTCGGTGAACTCAGGTCAGGCCCTTGGGCAGTGATGACGACTCGCATGCGTCCTCCTTGTAGTTCGGACATGTAGCGAATACATGCAAGCCCTGTTCCATGCGGTGTACCTGCCCGACGAAAACGCATAACTTGCGTTATGGATGAGATTTATGAGCGGTCGTTGCGACTCGGGGAGAATCGCATCAGGATGGCAGTATTGCAAGCTGCAATACTACCTCGGGCGGTGCCTGCCATCGAATTGCGGCGGCTGTATGTTTAGCGACTGGAGCTTGCGGTAGAGCGTGCTCGCATCGATTCCGAGATCTTTGGCAGCCAGTCGGCGGTTTCCACCATGTCGGCGCAACGCTTCGTCGATCAACAACCTCTCCATCGACTTCAGGCTCGTGGGACTACTGAGTTCGCCTCCTGCGGGTGCTGCGGGCGGCCGGAGCTCGGTAGGCAGGTGGTGCAACTCGATCAAGCCCCCGCGACAGAGGACGAACGCCTGCTCGATGATGTTTTCCAGTTCCCGAACGTTGCCGGGATAATCATGTTCCATGAGCCGAGCGAGGACCTCGTTGGAAACGCCCACGATGTCTTTGCCCTGAAGACGGTTGAACTTGGCCACCAACCGGTCGATCAGCAAAGGAATGTCTTCACGGCGCTGTCTCAGGGGCGGCAGCTTGAGATGAACGACACGAATTCGGTAAAAGAGATCTTCGCGGAACTTGCCGGCTCGAACCAGTTTCACCAGATCTTTGTTGGTGGCTGTCACCACCCGGACGTTCACCTTGACGGACTCGACTGAGCCGAGCGGTTCAAAGCTCCGCTCCTGCAGGACCCGCAACAACCGCACCTGCATAGCCTGCGAAATATCGCCGATTTCATCGAGAAATATGGTTCCGCCGTCCGCTAGGGCGAAACGGCCGAGCTTGTCTCTCCTCGCATCCGTGAATGCGCCAGCCTTGTGGCCGAACAGCTCAGATTCAAGCAACGTGTCAGGCAGTGCCGCGCAATTGATCGCGACAAAACGCTTCTTCTTGCGTCGCGAGAGATTGTGCAGTGCGCGGGCGAACAACTCTTTACCGGTGCCGCTGGCTCCTTCGATGAGCACCGTGCTGTCGCTCTCGGCCACCTGCGGCAACAACTCAAACAGGTTTCTCATCGCCGCGCTTCGTCCGACGATATCCTCGAACGTGTAGCGAGCCTCCAGTTCTTTCTGCAGTTGTTCAACCTGGCTGAGATCCTGAAACGTCTCCACGCCACCGATCAGCTTGCCGTCGGGCGTTTTCAACAACGCGGTGGAGATCCTGATCGGTATTCGCTGTCCGGAATGGCTGACAATGTGGGCAGTGGCGTTGACGGTCGGCTTGCCGGTGCCCAGCGTCCGCCGAAGCGCACAGGCGCTCTCGCAAATGCTGGCTCGGAACACCTCGCAGCATGGTCGACCCATGGCGTCACGCCGGGACACGCCGGTGATGCGTTCCGCGGCATGGTTGAACGCGGTGATTCGCCAGTCCAGGTCGACCGTGAATACGCCCTCGTTGATGGAATCGAGGATTACATCCTGGGATTCGGAAATCCGGCTGGAAGACATCGAAAACCTCCTTGGCATGTCATTATAAGGTTATATTTGCAACATGCAATACTCTCTGGCGGGTAGTGTTGCACATTGCAACTCCCCCGGTCCCAGTCTATTGAAAACATGCCCATCTTAAACCTCGGCCCATGAGCGATTTACGTGATAAAGCCTCTTCCTGGGTCCACTGGCACAGGGTGTGCGAGATGGACCCCTTGATGAAGATCGCGATCCCCCAATGGCAGGGCCGAGTGTCTCCCGTCTTTGACGTGGCTGGGAGTTTGCTGGTTGCCGAGGTGTCTGAAGGGGTCGAGGTCAGTCGTGAACAGGTCGTGCTTACCGCGAGCGATCCGCAGAGAAGGGCCGAGCAGGTCGTCCAAACTGGAGCCCAGGTGCTCATCTGTGGCGCCATCTCCTGGCCGCTCGAATCGGCGCTCACGGCAGCAGGTTTGGTGCTCTATCCACAGGTGTGCGGAGCGGTGGAAGACGTCCTGGAGGCTTTCCGGAAGGGAAAGCTGGACGAGGCAACCTTCATCATGCCAGGTTGCTGCGGGCGAAGGCAACGAATGCGTGGGCGCGGCCGAGGCCGTTGCGGTCGGTTCGGTCACAGACGCAAGCAGCCCCTGGATGAAGACAACCGCCATAGCCCGGGGACGTGACGAAAGCTTTGAGCTGTGAGCTCTGAGCCGTGAGCCAGAAAGAAATCAATCGCGACAACCGAGAGCTGCAGTCAACAAAGAGGCGAATGCCTCAGGAGATTCAACATGCCAGCAGGTGATGGAACAGGACCAGTGGGAACAGGTCCGATGACGGGCCGAGGTACGGGTTATTGCGCGGATTACACAATGCCCGGATTCATGAATCCGATGCCGGGACGCGGGCGGGGCATGGGGTCGGGCAGAGGGCGAGGCGGTGGCGGCCGTCATGGTTGGCGACATCAGTTCTATGCGACGGGGCTGCCAGGTTGGGCACGGGGCGAGATGCTTGGCGTCGTTCCGCTTGGCCCAACTCCCGCGCCAGAAGATGAAATACGAGCTCTGAAGAACCAGGCCGGCCTCCTTGAGCAAACGCTGGAGCAGCTCAGACGGCGGATTGCCGAAATCGAGTCTCCGCAAGCCAAGGAGAACTGACATGGGTCCGCACGGACGTGGTCGAGGCCGCCGCGGCAACGGGGGCGGTCGATGCAGGCGCGGTGGCGAACACCGGCTCGGCAGCGACGCAACACGAGAAGGCGTGTTGCCGCCCAGCGGTCCGCCACCCAAATATGCAGGGCTTTCGAATGACGAGCCCACACCGCTGACTGGCGGAGCCGACGAATTGGCTTCATTGAAACAGGCATTGCAGGCGACTGAGCAGAAGCTGGCAGCAATCCAGGCACGCGTCGCTGCCGGCCCGAAGGTTGCTGAGCGGCGAGTGGCGGTGGTTGACGGCTCACATTGCACAGCGTGCGGCATCTGTGCTTCGTCGTGCCCTAATGATGCGATTCGGTTGGATCGGGTGGCCCAGGTGGACGCTTCGCTGTGCTCGGGCTGCGGCGCGTGTGCGTACCAGTGTCCATCGAATGCGATTCGGATGGACAATGTCATCCCCCATCCGGCCGTCTAGGAAGCGGCCAGCGGCGCCTGATCATGACCAGCTTTGAGTTGTTTATTGGGAGAAGCTGTGCGGACTTACCTGGATTGCGTGCCCTGCTTCGTTCAGCAGGCGATTGACTCGGCCCGTCGAGTGACCGACTCGCCGATGATGCACGAACAACTCGTGCGGGAGACGCTCGCCGCCGCCGCTGAGATGCCGTTCGATCAACCCCCACCTGTGATGGGGCAGTTGATCCACCGTCGCATTCGCGAGCTGACCGGAATCCGTGATCCTTATCATGCCGCTAAGCAACAGGCCAACGCATTCGCATTGAGGCTGTATCCGGATCTGAAACGACGCATCGAGCGAGCGGAGGACTCCTTCGCATTGGCGGTAACACTGGCGATGGCCGGCAACATCATCGACCTGGGAGTCAAATCCCATTTGGCCGAAGAAGAGGTGCATTCGGCTATCGTGGAAGCCCTGGAGGCCACGCTGGATCGCTCTGCGATCGACGACTTGCGACAGGCCATCGCGTCGGCTCACACAATTTTGTATCTCGCTGACAATGCCGGCGAGATCGTCTTTGATCGCCTGCTCATTGAGCAGATGACCCTGAACAAGGTGACCGTTGCCGTCAAGGGCTCGCCCATCATCAACGATGCCACGCGTGAAGATGCCGAAGCGGTCGGCCTGACGAAGCTGGTCAACGTGATTGACAACGGCGCCGATATTCCCGGGACCGTGCTCGAAGCCTGCAGCGATTCCTTCCAGCGCCTATTCGAAGCCGCCGACCTGATTATCGCCAAAGGCCAGGGCAACTACGAAACGTTGAACGAATGCGGCCGCAGGAATCTGTTCTTTCTGCTGAAGGTAAAGTGCCCTGTTATCGCCCGTGACATCAGTACCAACGGAGATGCTGCGATTGACCAGAAGGGTGTATGTCGCCTGGGCCAGATGGTGATTCGAAGAGGTGCCAGATGAGCGAACTTACACGAGAGGTATCGCAGTTACAGGATGCCCCGGACGCGCGTGGCGTACACGAGAGCATCAGCAGACTGGTGATGCGGCAGTTGCGAGCTCATGCTCCGTTCACATTGCTGGGAACAGCCAGCGGCGTCGTGCTCATGGTCGTCATCCTTGTGACGGGTGCCCCCAGCACGCTATCACACAAGCTGTTTTGGACGCTGCACCCGATGCACGTTCTTCTCAGTGCGCTGGTCACGACGGCGATGTATGAGCTTCATGGTCGGCACACGACGGTACGGATGCTGCTGATCGGGTATATCGGTTCCGTTGGTATCGCTACGTTGAGCGACTCGGTGATGCCCTACGCAGGCGAGTGGCTGCTTGACCTGCCCAACCGCGGAATTCACATCGGGTTCATCGAGAAGTGGTGGCTCGTCAATCCGTTGGCGATAGCAGGGATTCTGCTGGGGGGACACTGGTCCCACACGAAAGTCCCTCACGCCGGGCACGTGCTGCTGAGCACGTGGGCGTCACTCTTTCACATGACCATGGCATTCGACGATTCTATCGGTGCCGGGACCGTGGTCCTGTGCGGCCTTCTTCTGTTCCTGGCGGTCTGGGTTCCGTGTTGCACGAGCGACATTGTCTTCCCTCTTCTGTTCGCCGATACGCATCGAATGGCTCACAAACCCGAGCGAGGCCGCCTACCATGAGAATTGCAGTTGCCAGCGGCAAGGGCGGGACAGGGAAGACAACGGTAGCCACCAACCTGGCCCATGTGGCCTCGCTCGATGACCGTACGGTTGCATACGTCGATTGCGACGTTGAAGAGCCGAATGGTCATCTGTTCCTGAAACCGGAATGGCTGGTCTCCCGCCCGGTCACGCGTCTTATACCCAAGGTGGACGAGGCCAAGTGCACCCACTGCGGGCTCTGCAGTCAGATCTGCCAGTACAGCGCGATCGTCCCGCTTGGGGTCACAGTTCTGGTCTATGCCGAAATGTGTCATGCGTGCGGCGGATGCGCGCTGGTCTGCCCGGCCGGGGCGATCACGGAGACAACTCGGCAGATCGGCGTCCTCGATATGGGCTGGTCTGGCAACGTGCAATTCAATCGGGGGCTGCTGAACATCGGCGAGGCGATGAGTCCTCCTCTGATACGCCAGACGAAGAGCGCACCGCCCAAAGTCGACCTGACCATCATTGATGCCCCTCCAGGCACCTCATGTCCTGCGATCGAGTCTATCCGCGGCAGTGATTTCGTCCTGATGGTGACCGAGCCCACCCCGTTCGGGCTTAACGATCTCAGAATCGCGGTTGACATGGTTCGCGCACTGCGTCTGCGCATGGGCGTGGTGATCAACCGAGCCGGCAGCGGCGATGGCCAGACGGCGGACTATTGCCGAGCCAACCGGCTGGAGATCCTGGCCGAGATTCCCGACGACCGACGAATCGCCGAGGCCTACTCGCGGGGCGAACTCATCTGTACTGCATTGCCGGAGTATCAGACCGCATTCGAAGCACTTCTGACTCGGATACTTCGGAGTGAGTCGCGGAATCCGAACGCCACTTCGACGGGAGGATATCGCCGGTGAAGGAACTCGTCATCATCAGTGGCAAAGGCGGCACTGGAAAGACGTCCATCTGCGCATCATTGGCGGTGCTATCCGGGGGGTGCGTGGTCGCGGACTGCGATGTGGATGCCGCCGATCTGCACCTGGTTCTGTCGCCAAAAGTCCAGCGGCGGGAGCCATTTACTGCCGGCAAGCGGGCTCGCATCAAGGCCGGGCACTGCACCGCTTGTGGAAAATGCGAGGAACTCTGCAGGTTCGAGGCAATTCGGTTTGATGGCCCTGGCAACGGCAAAGTCGCCAAGACATTTCGAGTGGACGCCTTGGCCTGTGAAGGCTGCGGAGTGTGCACATGGTTCTGCGCCGAGGAGGCAATCGAGTTCGTGCCCACGGTCGGCGGTGAGTGGTTCATCTCTGAAACGCGGTGCGGGCCGATGGTTCACGCCAAGCTCGGCATCGCCGAGAGCAACTCGGGCAAGCTGGTCAGCATTGTCCGGCAGAATGCACGCCGTCTGGCCGAGGAACGCGGGCACGACCTGGTCATCATTGATGGCTCGCCGGGGGTTGGATGCCCAGTGATTGCCTCGATCACCGGGGCAAGCCTGGTGCTTGCGGTCACGGAGCCCACGCCGAGCGGGCTGCACGACCTGACCCGGGTGGTGCAATTGACCCGTCATTTCGGCGCCCCAGTGATCGTCTGCGTAAACAAATGGGATCTCAATCCGCAGATGTCGGACGCGATTGACGCATTCTGCCGTGAGCAGTCGATTCCGGTGGCTGGCCGAATAAGGTACGACCGCGCCTTCACACGTGCCCAGATTCAGAGCCGGACCGTCGTGGAAGCATCGAACGACGGCGTCGCCGAGGACATCCGCAGTCTATGGAACGTCGTTCACACCAAGCTCGGGGCGCCGAGCCGGAAAGAACACTCGGGCCATGGAACACCAGGCATCGCACATGGTGTCGTGGAGGCGCCGGAATGATGGGGTCCTACGTTGAGAGTGTTCGATCCGCCATTGGCTCGCAGTGCATCCTCCTGCCCGGTGTGCGGGCGATCATCCTGAATGACCGCCAGGAGGTTCTTCTTCAGCGCAGAACCGATGTGAACTGCTGGGGCCTCCCCTCCGGCTCAGTAGAACTGAGCGAGACGGCCTTTGAAGCCTTGAAACGTGAGGTCCGCGAGGAAACCGGCATCGAGGTACGTCGAGCCGAGCCGATGGCCCTGTATTCCGGCCCGAGTCAGCGGTTCAGATATCCCAACGGCGACGAGATTCAGGGCTTCTCCTTGGCTTTTATCGTCCATGACTGGACCGGTACACCCAAGGCTGACGGGGTCGAGTTGATCCTGGATTGATTGCCTCTTGACCATCAGTATAGTCACCATCGCTTACCCCGGCCGGATGCTGTTAAGCCACAGTTCTGGGAACTTCGGCAGTTCCTTCTGCATCGCCGGTCCCATGTACGGACGCGGCTTGTAGACCAGTCGCGTGCCGGCTTTGACCAGCTGGCGCTTGCCGCGCGTGAAGCGCCCGCGACGATCGCGGCCCGTGTCGCCGACGCGCACGAGCATGGTTCGCCTGGCGACGGTGGTCCCGCCGAACTCCAACGTGTGCGGCGCGTCGCTCGGCTTGTTCAGCTTCACGGGTCCGACCACGACCGAGTCCGTTCGCTGGTCGTAGCCGAACAGGATCAGCCGCCGGAGCAGCCCCACGTGCGAATACGGTGGACTGCCCGGCGGTGATGCTCCCTTGCGTTTGCGGATGCTCGTTCGCGCCGTCTGGCGAATGAACGCACCGGCGCGGGACAACACACGACGCCTGGCCTTGTCGGTCGCGCGCTGTACCTTCGGCTGATCGAAGAACAGCTTCTTGATCCGCAGGTCGATCACGACTGCTTGCCGTTATCCTCGTGGGCGATGCCCAGAATGAGGGCCACGCCTGAGGCGATGATCGCGGTGACCACGCTTTCGCTAACTTCGACCCCGGCATGCACGGACCACGCGGCTACGATCGTCGCGATCGCCACCTGCACTTTGCGGCTGCGCAGCGGCCAGAGCCACCAGCGCCAACCCGATACGGTCTGCTCACTCATCACTTACCCTTTCTCGGTGTCGCCTCGATCGCCGACTTGACGCTTGTGTGCGTCAACGGTTTATCCAGGATGACGAAGTTAGCCCGGTCCAGATTGACGACGCCGGCACCCTTGCCGCGGAGCAGCTCGAGCAGCCGGGCGATCTGCTCGAGCGTTCCGACGATCGTCGCGCCGTCGGCATTAATCACGCGGGCCACGGCTTACTCCTGCCCACCGTCAGGCGCCGCCGGCTGCGTGGTCGGGTTGAAGACAATGCCCAGCAACTCGGCGATCTGTGCCCACGCCTGCGTGTCGCCCTGCATCGCGCGAAGCAGCGCCGTGCGGAGTTCCGCCTGTTGCTCGTTACTGAGCGAGACGGTTCCACTGCCGGTCGCACCTGCGGCCGAACCACTGGCCACACCGCCCGGCAAAGCCACAGCCGGCGCAACTTGCACCGATCCTTCCGGCTTCTGCTCGGGAGACTGCGTGACCGTGGCACCCGGCTGCGCGCTCATCGGACCGACCGCGCCAGTGCTCTGCGGCCCGGTGCTGGAGCCGCCGGTGTGGATGTTGAACGTCAGACCAGCGATGACGTAGCCGGCCTTCGGATCGCGAACCTCGTTGCCGGCTTCATTGCTGGTAGCCGACGTAACCGATGGCAACTCGCTCGATTGCTCGTCGAGCTTCAGAACCAGATGTGAATCATCGGTAGGAACGCCATTCTCGCCCGGCGCGTTGATCACCCAGACCTTCACGTCGCTCTTGGAGCCCTGGGCAGCCTGATCGCTGATGGGCGTCTGGAACTGCTGGCTCGGCTGATCCACCGGCGCAGCCGTGTTCTGCGCGCAACCGAGCAGACAACCGGCGACCAGCACGACACACACCAATGAAACAGCGAACACAGACCCTCTTCGAATCATGACGGACCTCCTTGTCGTAATGCCTCTGGCAACTTGCCGTTGATGAATACGTCCTTGAGAACACCCACGCCCACCTTGGGCGGTGTTGCATGTTTGCCGAATGGATCGAAATCACTCGGTCGATAGGCTCGTGTCTTTTTCGGATCGCGATGGCAGTTGGCCAGCAGTGCCATGAGTGAACTGGTCCGCGACCAGGCGTCTTTCATGCGGGCCTCCGCCATCGTGAGCAGCTCGCGAAGCGTCAAGCCGTCGGGCTCAATGCCGGTGATGCCCGCGCATCGCCAGATGAGTTCGCGGCACTCGCCAGCGCTTGCTCGACCACCCTGTCGAGCTCCCCGCTGTCGATCCGAGCCTCGATCACATCCCTCGCTCGGTCCATCGCCTTGAACGTCGTCGCGAGCACGCGCTGGAGGTTTGCCCGATCCCTCGGGCTCGGGGAAAAACCCACGAGTTCCTCCAACAGCGCCTTGGTCGCGTGTTCAATCGCATCGCCCGCCATCGCCCGGCCGAACTCCTCGTCCGTGATGTGGCGCTCGTCGGCCTCCGGTTTGCACACCGCGTAGACCACGTCGCACAACAGCACTGGATCGCGGATCAGCCGTTCGATCAGCTTGCCTTCGACGACTTCGAGCAGGTCGACGTCGAGCAACCCGCGCACGCGCTTGATGGCGCCGACGTTGATCGCGATGGTCCAGGTGCGGCCAGCGTTATCGGTGAACGTTTTCATGCGTCAGGCTCCTGCTTCTTTCCACGCCGGGGCGCGGGTCGAGTACGTCGGCTTGGCGGTGACGCTCACCGTAATTGCCTCCTCCAGCGGCTCGTTGCGGCTGAAGTTGGTGATCGAGAAGTCCGCGTCGAGTCCTTCTCCGTTGGCGCCGTCGAGAATCGCCAGCGCGATCGCCGTGTTGTTGAAGTAGGCGTCCTTGATCGCGGCGAAGCCCGCGTCGCCGGTGTCCCAGATCATCTCGAACTCGACGGTACCGTTCTTGAGCGTGGCCACCGTCGCCCGCCACCCCTGGTTGCCGCGCGTGGTGACGTCCGCCTCGCCCGTCTCCAGGTTCAACGTGACATCCTTGACGTTGATCAGCTCCGTGGTAGCCGTCGCACCGGCCGTTCCATAGTAGAGCCGGGCTTCCATGCCCAATTTGATGGCCATATCCGTCTCCTTATCTCACCGAACCCGCCCATGCGGGATGGTCGATCTCATGCTTTCCGGCGCCGGATACGCGAAGCGCTCACGGCATAACCAGCCCGCTCTGCGGCACCTTCATCGGGACACCGCCCACGAACGTCAGGCCGGGAGGCGCCTGCACAATGCGCCACTGCGTGATCGGCGCGCCGGTGTATTCCACGGACACCTGAAACCCGCTCCCATCCGATCCACCCACACCCAGCCACGTCTCGCCGCTGGCCGCCTCCAGCCCCGTCGGATCGAAGGTGTATTCCGCGATCTCGTGCGAGAACGTCCACACGGCGATGTTGTCCGACGCCGTCACCGAAACCACGGTGACCTGTTCGATCTCCTCCTCCGGCGGCTGCAGCAGACCACCCAGCGCTTGCCCGAGTAACGGCACCGCCCACCTCCATCCCTACCCGCGGTAGGGAAGCTCGAAGCCGCCGCACACGCCGTAGCAGTTGCCCGCACCGGTCGTGATCCGCAGGACCTCATCAACCCCCAGCTCGATCGGCTCGTCGAACACGCGGTCGATGCCGGCGGGGAAGTGGCCGTGCAAGATGCGCTTCGACGGCTCGTTGGTGTCGCCCCGGTACACAGTCACGACCGCAGGCTCGGTCAGCGTGACGAGCAGTTCCGTCAGCACCACGAAGAACCCGCTGGCCGGCGTCCAGATCGCCATGTCACTCTGGGCGCCGATGACCTCGAAGCTCCGCGTCGTCCGGCTCGCTATGGGATACGTCTTTGCCATGCCACTACCTCAACACCCGAAACGTCAGCGTCAGTACACTCGTGAACACCCGGTGCTGCTCGAGATGCTCGACCGCGTAGATGGGCACGTTCTCAGTCTTGATCCACGCCGCCTCCGCGAACCCGTCCAAACGCCGCAAGCGGAAGTGGTCGGCGATCTCCTCGACGAGCGCCATCAGCGGATCGAGCTCGGCCGGTTCCTCCTTCTCAAACTTCTTCTGCACCGCGATGTCGATCCGGCAGTCGTGCTGGTTGTGGCTTCGGCCCGCCGTCTCGATCGTCGTGCCCTGGGGAACGACCGTGACGTGCAGCGCCTGCAACTGCGGCAGATCCAGCACCGGCCGGTAGTGCCGCTCGGCGGTGAACGGCAGGCTGAACGAGCCGCCGTTCAGACTGGTCGCGACGGCATCGGCGATCTGCGTGATGACGCTCATCTCACGACTCCTCCCGGGCAATGCACGGCCGCGAGATGATCTTGTCATGCAGCGACCTGCTGAACCTGAACCGGTCGCTCGTCGTGTTGGTAAGGTCGCGGATCGCCTCGGTGTTGGCCGCGATGATCCGGTTGTTGGCCTCCAGCACGTCCAGCAGCTTGCGGATGAGCCAGATCACCACGCCGAGCAGCACCACGGAAAAACCGAGGAAGCCGTACTGCACCACGGGTTGAAGCATCCAATCCTCCACGTGCGGTTACTCCGTCGCTACATGCTTCGTG